>Ga0247844_1003081_pt1 | contig 25374 bp, 20 predicted proteins | sample LaCtaG_FD_192421 | JGI IMG/M metagenome (GOLD analysis project Ga0247844, IMG submission 192421) | Freshwater microbial communities from meromictic Lake La Cruz, Castile-La Mancha, Spain - LaCruzMarch201714.5m_1 | ecosystem: Environmental > Aquatic > Freshwater > Lake | place: Spain: Castile-La...
CAATCCGTATTTTCAAACCGACTGGTTGTTGCACCCTGAGGCGCCCGAAGTGCATCCGTATTTGTTGGACGAAGGTACAAAAGGCGTTTCTGCTCCGGCATTTATGGCGGGTTTGGCCGACGCGATCATCCCCATTTCGGCCAAAAACCAGCAAAATATTGAATATTTTAAGGAAAAACTCTTCGAAATGGTGGCAGGCGGCGGCATCCGTACCGACCAGACCATCGTGACCAACGCCCGGCATTATGCGGCTTTACGCGCAGCCGATGGAGCCTTGGAAGATGTGTTGACCGGCTTAGATACCGGCATTACCGGCGATTTTGTGGCCCAGGATATCCGAAGGGCTTTGGCGTTTTTGGGGGAGATTACGGGCGAGATTGGGGTGGAGGATTTGTTGGGGGAGATCTTTGGGAAGTTTTGTATTGGGAAGTAATATTGTCTGAACCGGGATTTGGGGGGATTTTGGGATGTTTGGATGTGTTACAATTAATGATCTCAAAAATCCTTAAATCCTAAAATCCACCCAAATCCAGGTTCAGACAATTAATGATCTCAAAAATCCTTAAATCCTAAAATCCACCCAAATCCAGGTTCAGACAATTAATGAACGCAAAAATCCTAAAATCCTAAAATCCACCCAAATCCAGGTTCAGACAATTAATGAACGCAAAAATCCTAAAATCCACCCAAATCCAGGTTCAAACGTTTGGTTTTACGAAATACAACCGCCAACGGAAGCAACATAGTTGAAGTTCTCACGGAAGGCGAATTGGCCCTCATCCAGTGGCACCTTATTTATTGGTACGATAGGTAAAATGCGTTGCGTCCAGCAAATGGTCATACGCTGTATTTTTATAAAAATTGAGTGCTTCCAAATCATCTGCTTCTGCCTGTACAAAAGCATCCTCAAAACCGTTTTGCTGGCAATACGCAACCAAATGACGCATGAGCAGTTTTCCCGCACCTTTTCTTTGGTGCTCGGGCGACACGCCAACATCATACACATAAGCGGTTGGCTTTTCCGAATAATATCGATGTAACACATAGACGGTCAGTCCGCCTATGACTTGTCCATTTATCTTTACGACAAACACTAAAAAGTCAGGGTTTGCAATAAGGCTATTTAAATATTTTTTATTGGGCATTTCCAAATCAGGCATCTCAAAAACAAGCAAAAAAACCCGAATCAATGCTATAAAGTCATTGACATTTTGTGGGGTGAGTTTTTGGATTTCCATTTTCAAGTTATTGGTGTTTTTGTGGTAAATATATCTCAACCCTGCTACATAAGAATCTGATTTAAAATCAAAAATTTCTCATTCCAACCAATTGACTTACAGCACTTTTCACATCTTTGTTCAAGAGAATATTTTTTTTGAGGTAATTGATTTTAGCGCGTACACATTGTCTTAACCTGGATTTGGGGGGATTTATGGATTTATGGATGGTTGGGGTAATTGATTTTAGCGCGTACACATTGTCTGAACCGGGATTTGGGGGATTTATGGATGGTTGAGCTCATGAATTGGATGCACATCCAAAAATCCTAAAATCCCCCCAAATCCAGGTTCAGACAATGTGTACCCGTGTAAAAAATCAAAAAATCAACCCAAAGCCCCATCCAGATAATTAATGATCTCAAAAATCCTAAAATCCAAACATCCACCCAAATCCAGGTTCAGACAATGTGTACCCGTACAAAAATCCTAACATCCCCAAATCCACCCAAATCCAGGTTCAGACAATGTGTACCCGTGCAAAAATCCTAAAATCAAATAATCCACCCAAATCCCGGTTCAGACAATGTGTACACTCAAAAATCCACTAAAACCCCCACCAACCGCAAATCTTCCCAAAATCCACCATAAGACTTCACCACCACGCCCGGCTCCACTACTTGCACCACACCCAACATCACCAAAGGCGCAAAAGCCATCGCCATCCGATGATCGCCATAGGTTGCAAATTGTGGCGGATCTGTCCATTTTGCCTGGTCGGATACCATATAATAGGTTTTTTCCGGGTGTTTTTTGGAAAAACGCGCGGGCAATTTGCTAAAACTGCTACCCACTTTGGCCAATTCGGCCTTTAAAGCCGCAATCCGGTCGGTTTCTTTGATCGACAAGGTTTCCAGTCCGGTAAAAACGCCTTGCACACCTAAGCCCGCACATACGACCGCGAGGGTTTGAGCAATGTCCGGACATTCTATAAAATCCCACTCGAAGATCGGGCGGGGCGCTTTGCCGTTTTTACTTAATCGAATGCCGTTTCCCTCAAATTCAGTATGCACCCCAAAAGCCTCCATCATGTTGGGCAATACCGCGTCGCCCTGCCAACTATTGGCCAATAAACCTTCTAATTTCAAATCGACTTCCTCGGCAAAGGCCGCAAAAGCATACCAATACGAGGCGGCCGACCAATCGGCTTCTACCACAAAATTGCGGGTTTGGTATCCGCCCGGCGCAATGCGTACCGATTCCCCCTCCCAAACCACTTCCGCGCCAAAATAACGCATCAATTGCAAAGTCATCTCCAAATAAGGCCGCGAAACCAATCGACCTTCCGGGACCAATTCCAGGCCTTCCGGCAAATACGGACCGATCATGGCCAAGGCCGACAAAAACTGACTGCTCACATCGGCCGGAATGGAAATGCGGTGTTGTCCGGTGTGCTGCAAGGTGCCTATGCGCAAAGGTGGATAACCTTCTTTTTCCAAAAACTGTATGTCGGCCCCGAGCGCGCGCAAGGCCTCCACCAGCGCGCCAATGGGACGCTCCCGCATGCGCGCGGACCCCGTGAGTACCCGCGTACCTGGCTGCAAGGCCAAATAGGCGGTCATAAACCGGAAGGTAGTGCCCGCATCGCCCGCATCATATTCATTTTCAGTCTGTTGTAGCAGGCGATACAAGGTGCGGGTATCCTTGGAATCCGAAAGCCCGGGCCCGCCAAGTGCCTGTCCACTGAGTGCCTGCACGATCAAAGCGCGGTTGCTGATGCTTTTGGAGCCGTCCAAACGAAGGGTGCCCCGCAGCGTTTTATCTGGCTTGGAGAGGGTAATGATGTCCATAAATGGGTGTTTTTAACGCCGATTTTTTAATTCGACAAAAAAGCGGTTGAGTTCTTCGATGCCGTAAAACAACACTTCCCGCGGCTTGGAACCATCAGCAGGCCCTACTATACCCAGGGCTTCCAATTGGTCCATGATGCGCCCGGCTCGGTTGTAGCCCAATTTCATACGGCGCTGAATCATGCTGGTGGACCCATGCTGGGTTTCTACGACCAAGCGACCCGCGTCTTCGAGCATATCGTCCATATCGGCCAGGCGGAATTCCTTGGCGCCGCTGCTGCCCCCTGCATCGCCATCGGGATGAAACTCGGGCAGGAAGAACGGCTCGGCAAAACCTTGCTGGTTGGAAATGTACTCGATCACGCGCTCTACCTCGGGCGTATCCACAAACGCACTTTGCAAACGTACAATATCGCCGCCCACCGAAAGCAGCATGTCGCCCCGACCGGTTAATTGCTCGGCGCCACCGGCATCCAAAATGGTGCGTGAATCGACTTTCGAGGCTACTTTGAAGGCAATCCGCGCCGGGAAGTTGGCCTTGATCACGCCGGTAATGATGTTCACCGACGGACGTTGGGTGGCGATGATCAAATGGATGCCCACCGCACGCGCCAGCTGTGCCAAACGGCCAATGGGCAATTCGATTTCTTTACCGGCCGTCATGATCAAATCGGCAAACTCGTCGATGATGAGCACGATATACGGCAAAAACACGTGGCCTTTGTTCGGATTGAGGCGACGGCCCACAAATTTATCGTTGTATTCGGTAATGTTGCGCACTTCGGCCTTTTTGAGCAGGTCGTAGCGCGTTTCCATTTCAATAATCAAGGAATTGAGCGTGTGAACCACTTTGGTCGTATCGGTCACGATCGGCTCCATTTGGTCGGGCAGGAAACCCAGGAAGTGGTTTTCCAGGCGCGCATACGGGAACAATTCTACCTTTTTCGGGTCGATCAGGATCAGTTTTACCTGCGAAGGGTGCTTTTTATACAGCAAGGACATCAATACCACGTTGATACCCACCGATTTACCTTGTCCCGTGGCACCCGCGATGAGCAAGTGGGGCATTTTGGTCAAATCGGCCACAAACACCTCATTTTGAATGGTTTTACCCAACACAATGGGCAGGTCCATCTTGGCGCGTTTGAAGCGTTCGTCCATCAACACCTCGCGCATACCCACGATCTGGCGCTTTTTATTCGGCACCTCAATACCAATGGTGCCTTTACCCGGCATGGGCGCGATGATACGAATCCCCAGGGCCGAAAGGCTCAGGGCGATGTCATCTTCCAGGTTTTTAATCTTAGAAATCCGAATCCCTTTAGCCGGGATGATTTCGTACAGCGTTACGGTTGGACCGATGGTCGCGCGTATTTTTTCAATTTCAATTTTGAAGTTGAAAAGGGTCTGAATAATCAGATTTTTATTGGTTTCGAGCTCTTCCCGGTCAATTTCGAGGGTTTGGTCGGGATATTCTACCAGCAATTGGGTGTGTGGAAACTCGTAATGCGAAAGTTCCAGGGTAGGGTCATAGGGCTCCGAAAGGTTCGGATTGTCTTCCTGCACGGCCACCACGGGTGGTTTGTAGGCCATGGCGTCTTCCGGGGAAGTGATGGGCGGTGGCGTTACAGGTACGATGATTTCTAGGTCATCGCCGCCCGGTTGCAGGGCTTCCCGTTTGGCGGGTGGCTCGGCGAACAGGGCGCTTTTTTGCGACAAATCGAAGGCCAATTGTGCGGCGGTGGGTACTGCTGGCGGCGGCGCAAGTGTTTCTTTATCAATCGCGGAGGGCGACGGTACGGCATCCATTGGGGGAGGGACCGGGTCCATTTTCGTGCGTACTACCGGAGGCGGTGGTGGCGGCGGCACCTTACTTCTTTTGGCAAAATTGCCCGAAAGCAGGTCGTTCCAGGCCTGTTTGGTTTCATCCAGTACCGATTGCCAGGTATATTCTTCGAGGTTGGGGTTGTTGCTCCACACAAAAGTAGCCACGAGGGCAAACAGCATCAGGGCAAGGGTGCCGATGATGCCGAGGAAATTTTGCACGTAATTGCTGATAGACTTGCCAAATTCGCCGCCCCAGGGAAATTCCAGCGTTTGGAAAAAGAAAGAGGCTACGATGGACACAATGACCATGATAATCACCGTGCGCTGCATAATCATGGCCATGTACGCCATAGGGGTACGCCGCACCATCGCCATGCCGTATTTGTACAGCAGGTACACAAAGCCATAAGATGCAACGCCAAATCCCCAATAAATAATGCTGTCCGACAAAAACGCACCCAGACGTCCCAGCCAGTTGTCTACCTGAATATCGCCGAGAAAAAGGTCCCAGGTGAAGTGAAACACCACATCATGGTCGTTTTTCCAGGTAAAAAAGTAGGAAGTAAATGCGATAAAGAAATAAAACGACAGGAATAGGAGAAACACCCCGAATAGCTTCGAGATGCGTTCACTGTCGAAATTCATGCTTAATTGTCCACGTTTGCCTTTTGCCATGCTACCCTTTTCTTAAAACCTGGGGGTTTGTTGTATGCTTAAACGCCAGGCAGCCGGGTTAAGTGTAGGGTGGATGCTGGTCGTTTGTGCAAAAGTAAAGTTTGGCGGATAAACGCGGGCTAATATTTGATTATTGATTGGGTTTGGTGGATAACTTATGGTTTTTTGGGGCTTACCGGGCCCGGAACGCAGTTGTTATGGAGCCCCGAATGTTTTTTTGATGCCGATGCTTGCGTTTATGGGGAATGCAAATGCAAAATCCCCACTTTGTAGTAATCTTACTTGGTCGAAATTGGAATTTCCTGTAATAGTGGAAAGTTGCAAAAACATCTTCCATTTTTCAAAACCATAACTGATCCGGGTTGCGGATTCAAAAGAGGCTAAATTAAGGTGGTCTTTTTTGCCTTCATAGATATAAGGTGCAAGACTGCTGTTGCTCATTGCCCCCAAACTCAATTTAGCGGAGACGCCAAGTTCAATGTGTTTGCCTACAAATCCGAAGGACGGTTGAATAAACACATTAAAGTATGGTCCGAAAATGTCGTAATAATAAGATTCATCCCGTGCAATATCCTCAGCAACCCCCAGGTTGACACCACCTTGTAGACTATAACGACCTTGTTTACGTGTCCCAAAACTGTTAAAATATCCTAACCCCATTTCAGCTTCTCCAGCGCTATGATCAGCAACATACCCAATTGGTTCAGTTAAAAAAGGATAATAGGGGAAATTGACATAATTGCTTTTCACCCTCCGATTATACCGCGCATTGAGGGTCATCATAAAGTGATTTGTAAGCGCGGTACCGCCCGATAACGCCACACCATCCGTTCCATAAGAGGCCGTGATTTGATGGCAGTTTTTTTCTTTGGGTAAAAAGATGTTTGGACTGGACGTGCTGTAAAAATGATCGGAACAGGAGACCAAAAAGAGAAAAAGAGGCAAAAGAAGCAGGTAAAAGTTTGATTTTTGCATGGTGTGCATGTTTAAAAGTGCTGTATGAATTTTGATCGAGCAAAAATCGCGCAGCCATGCGGGGCCTGTATCGACAGTTTAGCAGGAAATGGTGGGGTGATTTTTTGTTGTATTTTTGTTTTGTAAAATGTGTATTATATTTATTAACAGTATTTTAAATTAAAATATTTGCATTATACATAAGGCGTTTGATTTTATTGTTTTTATTATTTTTTAAAAACCTGCCGCAAAACAAAGCCCCAACGCATATCTATTTATACCGATCGGACAGCATTGTTTCACCCCATGTGGTTATCGCCGCAAGCAACCACACACAACAGCACATAAAAAATGAAAAAGTATATCTTGTACCTCTTGGCAATGACCTGCATGGTTGTATGCTGTCGAAAAAACTCCGACGAACTGACGCTTAGTGAAAAAGGCCCCATTCAGGGAGATAAAGTAGAGAGTATCATTTACGGAAAAGTGCTTTACGGCGCTGGAAATCCGGTTGAAAATGCCACGGTTATAATCGGCGGAATTGCCTACAAAACCAATGTCAGGGGCGAATTTTGGTCAAAAAAGCAATTATTCGACAGCAAAGGCACCTTGGTACGCGTATCGGCAACCTATTATTTTGATGCATTCGTTTTTGCCTTCCCGCATTTGAATTCGGAGACATATATAGAAGTGCAAATGAATGTGAAACAAAGTTTAGGCTCTTTTGAAGCGGCTGATGGTGTTAAGTTTCCCCAGTTTAGCGGCGGTGCTGGCATCGAAATACCGGCCAATGCCATCGCAAAATCGGATGGCAGCCCTTATCAAGGACAAGTAAAAATGTATGGTGTTTGGCTTGATCCAACTTACGAATGGACGTTCCAACTGATGCCGGGTGATCTGCGCGCGATTGATGCCGCGGGCGATCCCAAAGTTTTAAAAACTTATGGCATGATCGGCGTGGAATTAGAAACCCCCAATGGCGAAAAACTGAACCTGTTGGCCGGGAAAACTGCCAAAATCACCTTTCCCTTACCTCCTTCAATTAAAATTTCGGCACCTTCAATCATTCAACTTTGGCATTTTAACACCGACAACGGGTACTGGGTAGAGTCGGGAACTGCCCCCCTGGTAAATGGTAGTTATGAAGCAGAAGTCAGCCATTTTAGCTTTTGGAATTGTGATGCTCCGGAAGACTTCATATACGTTAAGATGAAATTTGTAGACACAAACGGCAACGTTGGACCAAAATTGAGGGTTCAATTGACCAGCTCAAAATATGATACGGGCGTGGATTATTCTGATGACCAGGGCAGGATTGGCGGATTGGTACCCAAAGGCGAAATACTTCAAATGAAAGTATTTCATCCTTGTGGCACCGTAGTTTACGAAGGCCAAATTGGCCCGTTTAGCACAGATAAAGATTTAGGTAAATTTACAACGCAAGCTGTTCAATTACCTCAAATTACGGGCATATTATTGGACTGTGACGGCGCGCCCGTTCAACAGGGCATTATTACGCTATCCATTGAAAATGATTCTGTTCAGGTTTATGCGATCACGGAGCCAGATGGCCAATTTTCATTTATTTTCCCTTATTGCGACTATGTGTCCACATTTCAAATCACAGGCTACGACCTGCAGGCCTTAAAAGAAAGCATTCCGAAGGAAGTTAATATTGCTGGAAATAGTATAAATGTGGGCAGTATGCAGGCTTGTGCGCCATTGGATGAATACGCCACTTTTACCTGCAATGGATTTCAACAAACCTTTGTTTTATACCCCGATTTTTTTATAGTAGTCGGGGCAGAAAAAATAATTAGGATGTATGGAACAGGGCTTCCGGGCTCTACGATTGGCGGAACAGAAATCAAATTTTCCTTTGACAATGTAGCGCCCAACCAAAGCACGGCGACCCTGATTGATTTTCATGCCATTAGCCTGGAAAACGATCAGTTGCGCAATTATGGCTGTACGTATTGTCCAAGTTCGGGTTGTGGTTGTTTGGCAACGGATGCGAATCCCATTTTGTTTACGAGCTATGCCAACAACTTCGGGGAGTACTTCAGCGGCACGATTTCGGGCAATGTTCGCGCCGACCAGGATCAAACCATGAAACCGTTTACCCTGGATTTTAGGGTAAAACGAAAACTATAGACGTGAAGCCATACCTTTAAAGCAAACCCGGTTATCAACGAAATACCCCATGCTTTCAACCGACATCACGGAGATCATAGCAGGCTGCAAACGCCGCCGACCCGCTTCGCAAAAGGAGCTGGTCCGGCGTTTTGCAGGCTCCTTGTTGTCGGTTGCAACCCGTTACGCCAAGGTAAAATCGGAAGCGGAAGATATTTTGCAAGACAGTTTTGTGCTCATTTTTAAGAAATTTGACCAATTCGACCCGGAAAAGGGGACTTTAAACGCCTGGATGCGGCGCATTGTGATTCATACGGCTTTGGCGCAACAACGCAAGTTTCGGTACACCCATGAAATCGCAGTAGATACCCTGCCCGATACCCCCGACCTGGCGTTGGATGTGTATGCAAAAATGCAGTACGATGATTTGATGCAACGCATTGATGCCCTGCCGGATGGGCTGCGGGAAGTGTTTAACCTGGCCGTTTTTGATGATTTTTCGCATGACGAAATCAGTGTGGCACTCGGAATTCCGGCTGGCACCTCGCGCTCCTGGCTAAGCCGCGCACGCAAACTTTTACAGCAACAAATTTTAAATTTACAATCGCATGAATTGGCCGGAATTTGAAAACGAAATGAAGCATACGGTGAATGCGCACGAAACGCCCATCGATTCGGATGCGCTCTGGGAAAAAATCCGGGAAAAACGCCGCAAACGCGCGTTGATCTGGTTTTGGAGCGCTGCTTTAGCCGTGGTATGCAGCGGTTTGCTTTGGCATCAAGTCGGAAACAGGGGACTATTGCAACATGAGCAATCGACCGAAAACCCGCCTGCACATACCCCCGTGCGTACGCTGGAGCCTGAAATAAAATTGAAGGAAAATACCACGCAACAAACCCCGGCACCGGTGGCGACACACTTCAGTCCTTCTACTATAAACGGCACTATTTCAACAACTTCTGATCAAAAAAGCCGACGTTTTAAGGAAAATATCAACCTTGAATCCCCGGCAAACGAACCTACACATTTGCCGATCCCACCGCATATCCAAACGAATACTCAGACGCCCCTTCCACAATTGGAAATAAAGGAGGCCATAACAACAGCAGGCGCGCCCGACACTTTAACCCAATTTGCACAAACCCCTCCAGCGGCACCGACTGTCCCAATTGTTGTAAAAACAGATACTTTGGCCGTTTTCGTCGATAAAACAGTGTCATGTTTGCCGGTACCCTTGCGTTTACTGCCCGTACCGGAAAAAACGCTGCAACTGCCTGAAAAACAACCCAATTTTGCAACAATACCTGACGCAAACCCCAAAAAAATCCATTCCTATCACCCAAGCATCGGTTTTGTAGCGGGATACTACCGATGGAATTCCGTGGGTACTGCCATACCAGCGCTCGATTCTATGAGCCGCGGACTGGAAACCGTACAGGGAACATTCCAACTCAGCCTGCCCATTTCATCCAAATGGACCCTCATGACCGGCATTTCTTATGCAAAAACGAGTAGTCTGCTTACCTGGGTGCGTACCTGGGAGGCTTGGCAGCCCAAAATCATCAAAAAATATTACGGGAACGGCACGATCAGCAACGATTTGGATTCCGCGCTTTATGGCATCCGGCGTGAAATTCGGCACTATAATTACTGGCGGCAAATTGGCATTCCTTTAGGGCTACAATACCGGTTTAAGGTGGCAAAAGTTTATCTTGCGCCGATGGCTGGTCTGCAATTCAATTTCCTGTTGCCTGCCAAAGGGGTGGCAAACAATGCCGAATACGATTTAGATCCCGCTGTTTTTAGTGCCGCCTATCAACGAAAATGGCTGTTGCAGGCACAGGCGGGTGTTGAATTCGGCTGGCCGTTTGGCAAAAACTGGACCGCCGTAGTTGGCCCGCATCTACAATTCGATTGTACGCCGCGGACTACCAAAGATGCCCAATCGAGCGAGCGCTTTTTGCAGTATGGTATTCAATTTGGGGTGCGATATAATCTAGTATTTAAATAAATAAACATCAAGATATAGTCAACGCAAAGTGGCTATGAAAATAGTTTGATTCTAATCCATTGAAAATCATTTTTTTATCCATACATCCTTTAAATCCATTTAAATCTGGGTATAAACTATGCAAAACACCACCAAATTAATCCAAATTAAAATCTTGCATACCATCATTTGGTTGTTTTTCAATGTAGTGTTAGGCTACATGGCTTATGCGGTAATCGTCAATCGCATCGACCAATTTGTGTGGATCGGTATAGGACTAATTATTTTGGAAGGGTTGGTTTTGCTCATTTTTAATAAAATGTGCCCGCTTACCTTGGTTGCCCGTCAATATTCCGATTCGACCAAAGATAATTTTGATATTTATTTGCCCAATTGGCTGGCCAAATACAACAAACTGATTTACACGACGATTTTTATATTCATTGAGCTTGGGGTGATTTATCGGTTTTTTTCGAAGTAGATATACGAAAGGTGTTTTCGCCGCTTTAAAAACACATTCCCATTTTTTGCGTTTATACCCCAGCTATGAAAACAATTTTACCCGCCTGTTTTGCAATATTCCTGTGGACCTACATCTTGGGTAGTCCCGTAGATGCCCGCGCCAGTGCGCCGCCCGAGTTGGTTTTTACCCAGGCTACCTGGTTGAGTCCCAATATTATCCGAATTCCGTTCACGTTTACCGGTACGCTTATCACCGTGCGGGCCCGGATTGACACGCTGGAAGGCAATTTTTTCTTTGATACGGGCGCGAACGGCCTGCTGCTCAACAACCGTTATTTGGGCAAACCGACTGCCTTCGGTACCGAAAGCGGCGGCAGCGTAACGGGCAAGGTGCGCGTGCTGGGTAATACCACCCTCGATACGTTTTTATTAGACAACCTGCTGCTTACCCAACTCAAGGCGGAAGTCATCGACCTCGGGCATATCGAACGCGCCAAACGGACGGCTTTGTTGGGTATTATTGGTTATGAAGTGTTTAAAGATTATGAAATTCTGTTCGATTATGCCGCGCGCCTGTTGGTGATGGTCAAACTGGACGCCAAGGGCAATCAAATAGAACGTATCCCCGATTGGGAATACACGGTGCTGCAAAGTTTTCCCCTGGAAGTTTCCGGGCATGTTGCCATGATTTCCCTTAAATTTGGAGAAAAAAAGCGCAAACTGTTTGGTTTGGATACCGGTGCCGAACAAAATTTGCTTACCAAGGACGCGGGGGCGCGGTTTTTGAAAGATCATTTCGAAATCAGACGCCGGGTAAACCTGGGCGGGGTAGGCAACGAAAAAATTGAGGTGCTGTCCGGGATGCTGAACAATGCACAACTGGACTCTATTCCACTCAAACCTATGGCAACCTTGCTCACCAACCTCGACGACATCAATACGGTGTACCAAACGTATATGGATGGTATGTTGGGCTACGAATTTTTTGCGCAGCAGCCCCTCAGCATCAATTACCGCAAAAAACGCTTGACGATTTACCGTTTAGTGCGATAAACAACCCTGAATCAATGAAAAATACAATGAAAAATACATATTGGTGCTGCCTGTTTTTCTTGGTGCTGCCCGTAATGGCCGGCGCACAAGTCGATACGACAAAAAGTCCGTACGGCACGTATCGCTTTGAAGGGGAAGACGTGGTTTTTGAATTTGATGTGCGCGCGTATGAAAAAGCAGTGCGCGCTTCCGATAGCACCGCCGTCGATTTTGCCGACCTGAAGATCCTGACCGTTGCGGTGCAGGGTGATTTTAACAAATGGTCGGAAAAAGGCTGGAAAATGAAACGCCTGGATACTTACCGTTTCGAATTGCGCAAACCGACCCGCGCTTTTAAAGACGCCCCCAACTGGCAGTTTAAGTTTGTAATCAACGGCACTTATTTTACAGACCCACAAACAGCGCTGCGCAAAAAAGGCATGTTAGGGTGGTATGACCTGCAAAACCCCAATGTAGCGCCTGTCGCAAAAGATACCGGCAACGTGGCGTTTATATTGAAAGGGTTTAAATCTGCCAAAAAGGTGATTTTAACGGGCAGTTTTAACAATTGGGACGAACATGCCCTCGAAATGAAACCCACTGCGGAAGGCTGGAGCGCCCACCTGACGCTTTTACCCGCCGATTATGAATACAAATTTATCGTCGATAGTGTTTGGATGCACGATCCGGGCAACCCGGAAAAACGCTATAATGAATACAATACCTTTAATTCTGTTTTGCGCTTAGCCAAGACCATTCATTTCGAATTAAAAGGGTTTTCGGACGCGCAAAAAGTCCATTTGGCGGGAAATTTCAACAATTGGGATCCAACAGGTATTTTGATGAACCAGACAACCAACGGCTGGTCGATTGATTTGCCGCTCGGCCACGGAAAGCACCTGTATAAATTTATAGTGGATGGTGATTGGATGACCGATCCGGCGAACCCGCGCGCAGAATCTGATTTGCAGGGGAATTTGAATTCGGTGATTTTGGTGCGGTAGGTGGCTTCGTTGATTTGCTATTGAGAAATATATTTCTGTACGCATAAGGGTATCTCCCGTCCCGTCCGTCACAGTAGCAAAGATAACAACCAACGATTATGCTACAAAAACAAAAACAAGGGCGGACGGTATTGATGTTGTGGGTACTCCTCTTCAGTACCGGCCTTTTTGCCCAAAAAGTGACCCTCAAGGGAACCATTAAAGACGCTACCAATGGCGAAGACCTCATTGGCGCTACCCTCAGCATCGCCGAATTGCCCGGCACCGGCATCAGTTCCAATGCTTACGGGTTTTACTCGCTCACCTTGCCCAAAGGGAAATACACCGTGCGGGTGCAGTACCTCGGCTACACCACCATTTCCGAAAAAATTAACCTGGAAGCCGACTTGAGCCGGAATTTTGAGCTGGGTACGGCCGACAATACCCTGATGGAGGTGCAAGTTAAAGCCGAGCGCGAAGACCAAAACATCACCAAAACGGAAATGAGCGTCACCAAACTGTCGCCCAAAGACGTGAAAGCGGTACCGGTTTTGTTTGGCGAGCCCGACATCCTCAAAACCATCCAATTGCTGCCCGGGGTAAAATCGGCAGGCGAGGGCAACAGCGGGTTTTATGTGCGCGGCGGAACAGCCGATCAAAACCTGATCCTGCTCGATGAAGCGCCGGTGTACAACGCATCCCACCTTTTGGGCTTCTTTTCGGTGTTCAATTCCGACGCGATCAAGGACGTTACCCTGTACAAAGGTGGCATGCCGGCCGAATTTGGCGGACGCACCGCATCGGTACTCGACATCCGGATGAAGGACGGGAACAACAAAAACTTCGGTGTTTCGGGCGGAATTGGCATTATTTCCAGCAAAATTGCCATCGAAGGCCCGATTACCAAAGGGAAAGGCTCCTTTATTGTATCCGGCCGCCGCACGTATGCCGACGTTTTTTTGAAACTGTCGAAAAATAAAAGTCTGCGCGAATCCCAATTGTACTTCTACGACCTCAACCTGAAGGCCAATTATCAGATTACGGAAAAAGACCGGGTTTACCTGAGCGGCTATTTCGGGCGCGATGTGTTTGGCGCGGGCAACAGTTTCGGCTTCGATTGGGGCAATGCAACGGGCACGGTACGCTGGAATCACTTGTTTTCCGACCGCCTGTTTTCCAACACTTCCTTGATTTACAGCCAGTACGATTACAAATTCAACATTGCGTCCGACTCATCGAGCAAATTCAGCATCGGTTCGCAAATTCAGGACTGGAACCTGAAACAGGACTTTTCCTGGTTTTCCAACGAAAACAATAACTTTAAGTTTGGCTTTAATGTAATTCGCCACAATTTCTTGCCCGGTCAAATTAAAGCACCTGAAAACAGCTCCATAAACGCCCTCAAACTCGACCAGAAATACTCGTATGAAGGCGGTGCTTATTTTCAAAACGACTGGAAAATCAACTCAGACTGGAGCCTGAACTATGGCATCCGTTATTCCTTTTTCAATTATGTAAGCGCTGGCACCGCTTATACTTTTGATAAAGAAGGGAATATTTTGACCGAAAAAAAGTATAAAAAAGGCGAATCCATCCAGTATTATGGCGGTTGGGAACCGCGTATCAGCGCAAAATACCAAATCAACGCCCAAAGTTCCATTAAGGCATCTTTGAACCGCAACTACCAGTACCTGCATCTTTTGTCCAACTCCACCACTTCTGCGCCAACGGATATTTGGGTGCCCAGCAGCAACAACATCAAGCCGCAAATTGGCGACCAGTTGGCCCTGGGCTATTTTAGAAACCTGAACGACAACCAGTTTGAGTTTTCAATAGAAGCCTATTACAAGGACATGCAAAACCTGATTGATTACCGAAATGGCGCCGATTTGCTGCTCAACAGTTCGGTAGAGGCCGAATTGGTGTACGGAAAAGGGGAGGCTTATGGGGCAGAGTTTTTTGTGCGCAAAAACAAAGGTCGACTCACCGGCTGGGTAGGCTACACCCTGTCGCGCACCCTGCGCAAATTTGACGCCATCGACGGCGGCAAGGCCTACTCCGCCCGCCAGGATCGCATCCATGACCTTTCCATTGTGGCGATGTACGACCTCAATTCAAAATGGAAGGTTTCGGCCAACTGGGTATTCAACACGGGCGACGCCGTTACCTTTCCGTCCGGCCGCTACTACTTTGAAGGTACCGTGGTGCCTTATTACACCGAACGCAATGGTTACCGCTTCCCGAATTACCACCGCCTGGACCTGGGCCTGACCCGCGAATTCCGCAAGCGCAAAAACCGCGAATCCAGCCTGAATATCTCGGCGTACAACGCGTACGGCCGCCGCAATGCCTACTCCATCGCATTCCGGCCCAAAGAGAACAACCCGCAACAAACAGAAGCCGTGCAAACGACTTTGTTCCGCTGGATTCCTTCCATTACGTACAATTTTAAATTTTAATTGCCTCTTTTTCATCATTTTAAATAAAAAAACCATGCAACGCATTCCCATGTATCCAATTTTTTGGATCTCCATTATAGCGCTGGCCGCCATTTTTACGTCCTGCGAAAAAGTAATTGAAGTCGACCTGAACAACAGCGCGCCCCGGGTCGTAATTGAAGCGGCCTTGATGCCCGGCACCAACCTGTTCACCGTACAGGTAACCCAAACCGGCGACTATTTTACCGCCACCGACCCGACCCCCATCAACAACGCCAGTGTGGTATTGCAGGAAGAAAACGGTGTTTCTACCATCATTCCATTTGAAGCAAAGGGACATTACAGCAAAACAATCACGGCCCAGGAAGGCAAATCTTATACCCTCACGGTAACCATTGGCGATAAAATATACGAGGCCAAATCCTATTTGCCGCCTGTGGTACCTTTGGATGCGCTCACGCTGGAGGAAGCACCTTTTCAGGGGCTCGGCTCGAAGGACACTACCTATAATGTGTACATCAATTTTACCGACCCTGCGGTGGTGATAAATAACTACCGCTTGCTCATTACAGTCAATGACACCTTGACGCCCATGTCGGAAGAACTCATTGTGTTCAATGACAAAAACGTTGATGGCAATAACGTGAATGCCAATGCCAGTTTTAACACCTTCGAACGGGGCGATCACATCAGTATTGAAATGCAATCAATTGATGCCAAAGTGTACGATTTTTACTTCACTTTGTCGAATATTCTCCTAGACAATGGCGGTTTTTCCGCCGCGCCCGCTAATCCCAATACTAATTTTACGGGAGGTGCTTTGGGGTGCTTTGTTGCCTACAGCAGCAGCAGTGCCGAAATTGTGGTACCCTAATTATACTAAACGCCGCCTGAAAGGCAGCATTCATTGTCATGCTGAGCGCTAATTTTCAATGATTTAGGCCGAAGGCCATGCCCAAAAGCAAGCAGCGCGAAGTACAAATTAAAAAATTCTGCTAAACTTTGATATTATGAAACAACCATTCCTGATTTCGTTTTTTGTGCTGTTGTGCAGCACCGGCATTTGGGCGCAATCCAATCCGACCACACCCTTTATGCCCGCGCCCAAGGCAAATTTTGAAAAAATAGGGGTAAATACGCCCAACCAGGCCGCCCCGCCTTTGTTTGCAGGCTCCCTGGAAGAAGCACTTACCCATGCGTTCGACAGCATCGTTGCCCTTTCGCCCATCAAAGGATTTACGGCGGCGGTCTTAATGCCCGATGGCAATGTTTGGAAAAAAGCAAGCGGTGTAAGCCAGGAATTACCAAGTAGCCTGCCCCTTACCACCGACCATTTGATGGGCATGGGCAGTATTTCCAAGAGTTTTGTATCCGTTACCTTGCTTAAAATGGTGGACGCAGGCTTGTTAAGTCTGGATGATAAAATCAGCAAGTACCTCGACCCTTATCCGAACATCAATGGGGAGGCTACCGTGCGCCAGGTGCTGAGCCATCGCACCGGTTTTAATGACTATATCAACGAAAACCCCGCCATGAATGCGGCTTTGGTGCAAAATCTGGACAGCATTTGGGAGATTGACACTTTATTGAGCCATTACGTGCTGGCTCCGAATTTTCCACTCAACACCGATTGGTCTTATTCCAATACAAATTTCCTGCTGGCAGGTCGGCTTATCGAGAAAATATCGGGTAAAACCTGGTATGAAGCGGTCCGCGAGCAAGTGTTGACGCCACTGGGCCTCACACACACCTTTGCTTATCCGTTTGAAACACCCGGTGCACAGCCTTTTGCCCACTGTTTTTCGGACCAGGATGGCGATAATGTGGTGGATGACTTGCAAGGTGTAGGTATCCCGGATGAAGGGTTGTTCAGCCTGGCAACGAGCGCGGGCTGTTTCATTACAACTCCGGAAGACCTCGTGCGTTTTAGCGAACGGGTACACGGTGGCCATGTATTGAATGCCAGCACCCTTGCCGCCATGCAAACTGATTTTGCACAAAACCCAAGTACTGGACTCGCCTACGGGCTCGGAGCCATGCAATATACCACCTTGGGCATCGAAAACTGGGGACACAATGGCTCGCTCTTTTACAATTCCGATGCATTTTATTTCCCAACGGAAAACATGGCCATTGCGGTACAACAGAACGACGAACGCCTGTGGTCACCCATTGCAGAAATTGTAGATGTAGATATTGTATACTTTACATTACTGGTCGCTTACCTGGATTACAAACAGGCTACGGCTACCTATGAAAACAAACTGGACGCGCAAATCACCATATCCCCAAATCCCGCACAAGGCCAATTTAACCTTTTATCCAGCGGCTGGCAACAGGATCAGGTGGAAGTAAGTGTCGTGAATGCCCTGGGCGCTACGGTTGTTCGTCAGCAGTTTCCGGTTGTAAATCAGCAATTGAATGTACAAATTGATTTGAGCACACAGGCTTCAGGCGTGTATTACGTGCAGGTGCGGGATGCGCAGAAGGTGCGCGCAGTGCAAAAAGTGATGTTGAGTAAATAATAAAACGAGCAAAAGATGTCGAGGCAAGTCAAGCATAACATCTAATGCCTCCTTTTATCCCATGTAAATGCGTAAATTCTATTGACGGGGCGACTTTTCTGTTACCCCGCCAATAGAATTTATATGCTACCACAAATCTTTATTGCAGCAGAATGCCTGATATTTTTGCCCCCGGAAACCTTGTTCGGATTAAAGATTTCCAATTCGAGGACAGAAGCTCCCGTGACAGGTATTTGTTTGTCATACTTCGGAATGACCAGTGGTGTATACGTCATTTCTTCCCTTTCCACAAGTCAGAATAGAATGAACGTTTCCGCTGTAAGAAGCGGATGTTACCACGATCCAAGAATTTCTACTTACTATCATTTCCCAGCGGGGGAAGCCTTTAGTGGTGGCAATTTTTCGTTTGACAAAGAGACGTATATTTTTTCCTGGGGAATGTCCGCAAGAGGAAGTATCTTTGCTTTCCTACTTCAAAAACGATGGCGAAGAATATCAAAAAAAAACACTTAAATTTGCCAGTTTATGCGGTCGACCTCTTTTGTGGCATCGGAGCGCTAACTTGTGGATTGCAAAAAGCCGGCATCCATGTTCGTGCTGGATATGACATAGACGAATCCTGCCGGCATGGGTTTGAGTATAATAATAATGTCAAATTTTATCCTGATAGCGTAGCGGATTTGAGTAGTGAAAAACTTTCTCAACATTACCCGCCAGACGGATTAAGAATATTGGTAGGCTGTGCTCCATGCCAGCCCTTTTCAACTCATACCAATAAAAGCAGAGAAAAAGAAACTGAAAAAAGTAGATGGCACTTACTAGACTCCTTTGGCAAATTAGTGGAAGAAACTAATCCTGACCTAGTTTCTATGGAGAATGTTACTAATCTGCGTAACCAGGACGTTTTTCGGAACTTTGTAGCGACCCTAGAGAAAGCGGGATATTTTGTACATTATCAAATAGTATATTGCCCTGATTACGGAATTCCACAAAAGCGTAAAAGATTAATTCTTTTGGCCTCAAAGTTTGCAAAGCCACGTTTAATAGAGCCTACTCATGGCCCGGATAATTATAGAACTACCTTCGATGCCATTGGTAAACTACCAAAGATAAATGCAGGAAAAATTCATTCAAATGACACTTTGCATAGATCATGTTCAATGAACTCAACTATGCTCGCCCGGATCAAACAGTCCGTTCCAAACGGCACTTGGCTTGACTGGGATGAAGAGCTACGTACAGATTGTCATAAGTCTGAATCTGGACAATCGTACAAGTCAGTTTATGGTCGTATGTCTTGGGATCAACCTTCTCCAACTATTACAACACAATTTTACAATTTCGGTACAGGCAGATTTGGCCATCCAGAACAAGACCGTGCAATCTCAATTCGAGAAGCGGCATTACTCCAAACTTTTCCTCAAGATTATCAATTCGTGTCACCAAATGATCCAATCCACTTCACTAGAGTTGGTAGATATATAGGGAATGCGGTGCCTGTTCGTTTAGGCGAGGTAATCGGCCTATCAATAATTGAACATTTTAAGCGTCATATCTAAGCCTATATGGCTGATCAAAAAAACTCATCATTAAAATGGCGATTCGACATCAATGTGCTTCGTCTCATAGGAAGAGAGCTTATCTCCGACCGGATTACTGCTATATATGAATTGGTGAAAAATTGTTATGATGCAAATGCCCGTGAAGTAACTGTGCATTTTCTTAGTAAAGATCAGAAACAGATAACTGTCAAGGATGACGGTTTAGGAATGACTTTTGAGGATATAAGAGATAAGTGGATGGTAGTAGGTACTGATAGCAAGCGTAATGAGCAGTTTTCACCTGAACCTTTTAGGCGTCGTTATGTGGGAGAAAAGGGCATTGGGCGGTTTGCTACTGATAAATTAGGTGAAAAACTATTGATTAAGACTAAGAAGAAAGGGCACAATTTCTGGCTTTTAGTAGAGATTAATTGGTCAGACTATAAACCTGTTACTACTGAAGATGGAAAGATTCAGTTATTTACTGATGTAGAGAATAACTATTGGATGGAGGAAACTTTGGATTTGGAAGAGGAAGGGACAAGTCTCATTATCAACGACTTATACGATATATGGACAAGCAAAGATTTAGAACGATTAAATCGAGAATTGTCAAAATTCGTTTCACCATTTTATGGGCATAAAACGCCCTTTAAGATTTTTCTTGATTCCGATGAATATGCAGAATTCGAAAGATTAGAGGTTCGTTCAGCAGCAATTGACTTAGCTTCTCATTCTGCAGAAATAAGTTACGGCTTGGATGAAAAAACAAAAGTGGAATATCAAGAATCTTTGCTATTTAATGATGTATCAGGCCAAATTTATACAGTAAAAATACCTAAGCCGTCTTTCGGTTTTGTCAAAATGAAACTGTATTTTTTTAATACGGAAGCAAAACTGAAGTACAACCGAGCTCACCCTAACAAAGAAGACCGTATTGACGGCATTCGGGTATACCGAGATGGAATCATTGCTACACCATTTGCTGAATATGAAGATGAGCCAATGCGCCGACGGGATATTTTAGGAATTGACAAGCGTCTTTGGCAAGATACATTTACCAGAATCGGTACACGCGAGGTCATAGGTTACGTAGAAATTACAAAAGAAGAAAATTCAGCAATAATTGAATCTACAAATCGTCAGGATTTTGTAGATACACCAGAATATAGGGCGTTTAAAAAATTTATAATTGATCAGTTAGACGTTTTTTCGAAAGTAAAAATATACGAACGAGAACGCAAAAAACTCCTCAACCAAAAAGGTTATACAAAAGCGATTGCAGAGCTGCGTGGCACCACAGAAATAATTAGGGAAATAGAACAAAAAAACCCCCAATTAGCATTAGAACTGATACCTCTCAAAGAGCAATTAGAATCTGCCCTTCAAGCATCTAAGGCTAACTTTGAAGAACAAAAAAAGATGCACGAGGAGTTTTTGCGACGAGAGAATATTTACTTCAGTCTTATGTCTTTGCAAGACTATGCTATTAACTTAGCGCACGCAGTAAGGACAAGAGTTGGTGCAATTTTGCGTATGGCCGAGTTTTTTGTCGACCACTATCCGAATCCGAAGTACGATAATCATTTCAAAGAGTATGCAACGCAAATTTACACCGATATGGTAACTTTAAATCAGGTAACGGACTTCATGCTAAGCTATGCCAGTTCTAACCTAGAGTTTGAAGACCTTAACCTTAAAAAGTTAATGACCAGTATTTTTAAGGTGTATGACCTGACTTTTGAAAAAGAAGGAATTCAGACTCAAATAGAAGTACAGGGGAACATTACGCTCCATGCCAATCGTAAGTTTTTTGAAGAAATTATTCAGAACCTAATTTCTAACTCCATTAAGGCCTTGAAAGGCCGAGATAATAAAATTATAAAATTTAGTGGATTCGCCGAAAACGATCAATACATTTTTTATTTTTCAGATAATGGCCCAGGAATTTCTTCTGATAAACAGGATAAAATCTTTGATTTATACTATACAGGTACAGCTAAAGAAGGGGGAGGAGGTGTCGGGCTCTGGATTGTTAAAACTCGAATTTCATCTTTAAAAGGCACTGTTGAGTTGATTAATAATGAGCTCAAACCCGAAGGTGCCACATTCAAAATAACTTTACCTTTTCAAAAAATCTAGCCGAATGAAAACAGAAATACCTATTAAAATAGTTATAATTGACGATAATTTCCGAGATAATGACCCACTAATAATTGCCCTTGAAGAAGAGTACGGAGAGAAAAGTGTAGAAATATTCCTCACTCCTAATAAAGGAATTGAATATATCTTGAACAATCTTTCAAGTAAAATAGTAGTATTACTTGATATGGACCTAGGTGAAAATGAAAAACGAGGAGACGCCGTATTCAAGGAAATCCGAGAGAAAACTACATTAGTCACTGTTATCATTATGTCAGCTAATCTTCCTGCTTTGACTAACGATGAACTCCGAGGGTTTATTAACAACCACGCTTTTTCAACGATTAAAAGTAATGATGGTGTTAAGGTTAATTTGCCGATCATAAAAAACGCTGTTAATAAACTTAACCTTCGTGTTGACTGCGCACTTGAAGAATGGATACTTAGAAACAATCCAGATGATCGAGAAAAACCGTTTCTTACTCTTAGATCAGGTGAGATATATTCCTTGAACCAAGTATTGAATGAAATTCGTAAAGGTCATGAATCTGAACTTGGTATGTTCTTCCAAAAAAGTATACTTAATATGGCAGTAGAACTTTTAGCCCGCCAAAAAGAATCCCTTTAGTTATGGCACGTCTTCTAATTGCCTATGATAGTGCAGATCGTCATCTGGGAGACTATTTTCTTTCATGTCGACATGACATCTGCGCCCATGCTGAAGCATGCAATGATTTTCTAATAGATGAATTGGATTCGGAGCATGATGATTTCCAGCTCGAACAATATATCTCAACTTACGCGGAACAACCTTTTATTTTTGTAGCCTATGCACACGGTTGTAGCGATGCAGTATTGCTTTCCGGAACCCCCCTTGTGCATAATCGAAACACTTATTTTTTTGGGAAATCTTTATTCTACACCTGTGCTTGTGATGCAGGCATCTCTCTATCAGAAAATTTGCGAGCCCATAATTGCTATGCTTTCATTGGATTTACAGATAAAAGCAACTTGCAGCCACGGGCAACCGATTATGTGAACGTGTTTATGTCATGCGAAAATTATGGATTGAAATTGTTCATGGGAGGAGGGGTTTCAATAGTGGAGAGTTTTGAAAAAATGCGTACTATGTATTCCGATCAAGCAATATCTCTTTTGTCAACCAATCCTGTTGCGGCTTCGTTACTTCTAGCAAATGGCAATGCTCTATATCTAGATGCTCAAGGTCAAGAGCATTTAACAATTGCTGATTTTCAATGAATATGACAAATGTTTTTGATCAAGATAAACGATCCTCTATTATGCGGTCTGTAAAGTCCTCTAAAAGCAGAAGAACCTATCTAAAATTGATCCCGTATTTCAAATCTAAAAAGATAACAGGGTGGAGGCTTAACGACCCTATTTTCGTATTCCCCGATTTCATGTTTCCGAAGAAAAAATCTGTTATTAATACTGATGGCTGTTTTTGGCATGGTCAATATTGTCAGAACACTCAGCCTAAAGAGAACGCCGACTTTTGGGATAAAAAACGCGCTCAAAACCCAATACTTGATTTACACGTGTTGGAACAGCTACCAGCAAAAGGTTTGACAATAATAGTAAAATGGCAATGCGAGGTCAAAAAGGGACTTTTGAAGAAACATTATCTATCCTAAAACCTCAAAGTTAGAATGAAAATGAGAAACCCCCGCTGGCACCGTGATGAAATCATTTTGGCACTTGATTTATATTTTGACCCTGAAAGAGGCCCAATTGGCCATAAAAATGAACGTGTTATTGCCTTGTCTAAACTCTTTAATGAGTTGCCATTTCAGCCAATAAATCAAGGAGATGAAACCTTTCGAAATCCTAATGGAGTCTCCATGAAATTATCCAATTTTCTTGCACTTGATCCAGATTATCACGGCAAAGGCATGGAATCTTACAGCAATCTTGACAAAGAAGTGTTCTTGGAGTTTTACAAAAACAAAGACAAATTGCGCCGCGTTGCTTCAAGCATAAGAGCAGTAGTTACAGATAAAGAGTTATCGCATGAAGTGATGTTGATGGAACCTGAAGTGCCTTATGAGGCTCTTGAAGGAGAAATCCTTTTTCGACTTCATAAAGTTCGAGAACGTGATGGAAAACTAACGGCTAAGAAAAAACAGTCGGTATTAAAGGCTACCGAAAAATTGGAATGTGAAGTTTGTCAATTTGACTTTTTCAAGGCTTATGGGGATCTGGGGAAAGGTTTCATTGAATGTCATCATATCAGCCCCTTGCATCTTTTAGATGCAACACAAAAGACAACCTTAGATGATTTGGCTTTGGTTTGTGCCAATTGCCATCGAATGCTTCATAAATCAATAAATATGCTTTCGATAGAAGAACTAAAAAAGATTGTAAAGTCTACCTGATAACAACCGAAGAAAAACCCTTTTATCGAAATTGCGTCCATTTCTTAACCTTTTGGGATTTAAATTTGCTCCAATGTCAAACAAAAGGAGGCCCTGAAAGCGGTACAAATGGGGTAGATGTCGGCGTTGAAGGGTTGCGTTTCAGTAGGAGTGGCGATTAAATTAAATATTCAATACTATGGAACAGCCAAACGATAACACCGATCAAGCAACGCCCGACCCTAAACCAGATACCTTCCCCTTAAAAAGTGGTTTTAAGCCCTTAGCCATTCGCAACCTGTTACCAGGTATGGTGATCGGTATATTGATTGGTATTGCAGGGTTTTTGGTGTACCAAAGGCATTTGCCACAAGTAACCCGAACCCTCTACACCGTTACATTAACCAGTTTTGGGGTACTTGTACTAAGTTTTGTATTGCTGTATGCCTTCAAAAGACAAATAACAGCCTTTATCTTTGGCAGCGCAACCGCCAATGCCGGAGAAGTGATAGAAGACGCGCAAAGGGTGACGGATGCCCTCACAGATCGTTTAGCGGATACCTTATTGCGAGATGTAGCCCCCGACGTACGCCAACGGGTACGCCATGTATTGCCCCGCCTTGCGAACTGGTTTATTTGGAGTAGATTTAGAAATTGGTGGTGGCAATGGGTATTGGGTATTTTTGTTTCGTTGGGGGGACTTACAGGCACTTTGTTGCTGATGAATCAAAATGAGTTATTGGAGGCTCAAAATATCAAAATTGATAGCCAAACTGAACTAATGAACCAGCAAATGTTTCTATCAGAAGCCAGTAGAAGAAGTGCATTAGTTGTTTTGATGAGCAACATTATGGACAAAGTGGACACAGAAATTGAGAGCCAGCAAAAGGGACTTTCTTTTAAACAAAAAGAAAAAAGGAAGTACAAACTTAGTCAGTCCTTAATTGGTCAAATTGCCGCGTTGAGCTATTCTTTTAAACCTTACAGGTATATGGAAGGGGGTAGTTTAATTGAAAAACCACTAAGTCCAGAACGGGGGCAGTTATTAATTACGCTGACTTTGTTGCCTTTAGATACTGCTACATTAAAGAAAATTTACCAATCGGCTACTTTTCAATGGGCAGATTTGCAAGACGCGGATTTAGAGAAAGCGGATTTGAGGGGGGTGATTTTGTCATCGGCGAATTTGAGGGAGGTGAATTTGAGTGGGGCGAATTTGAGTGGGGCGA
>Ga0247844_1003083_pt1 | contig 25371 bp, 19 predicted proteins | sample LaCtaG_FD_192421 | JGI IMG/M metagenome (GOLD analysis project Ga0247844, IMG submission 192421) | Freshwater microbial communities from meromictic Lake La Cruz, Castile-La Mancha, Spain - LaCruzMarch201714.5m_1 | ecosystem: Environmental > Aquatic > Freshwater > Lake | place: Spain: Castile-La...
CTCAGTTCCCTGTGATTCGTGCTCGGAAGTACGCTTTCGACTCAAGCACAATCTTCAACCAAGCTGCGAGTTCTGCTGCGGCTCCTACCTTTGCTGCGGGTGCTCCTACTCAGAACATTTACATCAACACCAGTGCTCGTGTACTCGGTGCTTCGTTGATCTCACCCTACGGTGAGGACTATACCACTGCTGGTTGGTTACCTACCCTAAGTCTACCAAACCCTACCACTACCCCTGTTGCAGACGTAGCAAACGCCTATTGCGTTCCTACTGTTGATCAGGAGTTCCAAGCTGAAGCCTTCTTGGTTCCTGCAATTGGAACAATCGGTGGTGGAGATTATGATGCTACCGGTACAGGCACAGACGGCCCAGTTGCTACAGGTGTAATCACACCCGGTGCTGGTTATTCCAATGGTCAATATACTGGTGTTTATCTAACTGGTGGTACAGGTGATCAAGCCATCGCAACTATCACAGTTGCTGGTAACACTGTGACAGCTGTTTCAATCACCTCCGGTGGTTGGGGTTACACTGTTGCTGATGCCCTATCTGCACCAGACTCAGTTCTTGGTGGTGGTGGTGGTACGTTCATCTTCACTGTGTCCACTGTTACAGCTACTGCATCCACAGGTGCTGTTGTTGGTGCTTCTTCCAACTACGCAGTAGCCGCTGGTGCTGGTGTTGGTAACTCTGCTGACTCCCTGCAGGTCGCTCTCCAAGCTGGTTACCTAACTGGTATTGGTTACCCTGTAACTGTTGGTGGCTTTGCTCCCGATGGTACAACGCCTGTGGCGATTGGCGACACTCTTGTTGCAGTCTACGATGGCGCTAACTACGTTTGGGAAGTTGTTCCTCCTGTAACTAACTTAGGTGATCTGACAACCACAAATGCCATTCAGTGGAACTCTCAAGTTGAGATGACTTTCTCTCCTGAGATTGATCCTCCGAAGACCATTTGGCGCTTTGATGCTATCACTTCCACCGAAATCATTGACCGTGCTCTGCGCGGTGTTGACAATGGTGGTGTACCAGAGGCAGTGTTCATTGATGCTGGTGTTGACAATGTTAACCGTCTTCTCGAAGACTCACAACGTTACTTCAATCCCTTTGGTTTCATTGCGTACTACGGTCCATACATCGAAAACGGTGCTGGAAAGTGGATTCCACCTACTCCTTATGTTACTGGTGTTGCTGTTCGTCGCTATCGCGCCGAAGGCTATCAGTTCCCACCTGCAGGTGTTAAGTATCAGCTTGCTGATGCGATCTCCACACAAATTCCTGTTAACTCTGCTCAGCAGAACCTTCTCAACCCTAAAGGTTGCAATGTGGTTCGTACACTGCCAGGTTATCCTTCCACCGCTGTATTTATCTGGGGTGGTCGTACTCGTGTGAACGCTGCTGATGCTCAGCAGAGGTTGTACCAGTTTGTTAACACTCGTGTTATCCTGAACGTGGTCTACGGTTCACTCAGGAGTGCTTTCGATACTCAAATCTTCAACGTGATTGATGGTTTCGGTATCGTATTCAACCAGATCATCTCGGTTGGAAACAGCATTCTGAACCAACTTTATGTGAAGGGTGCTTTGTTCGGTGCTAAACCCTCTGACGCCTTCCAGGTTATTTGCGACCGCCGGATTAACTCGAACGAGGATCTGGAAAACGGTATTGTGAATGCCAAGGTGTTTGTGGTTCCTGTGCCAACACTGGAACGTATCCAAATCGACCTGATTCGTGTTGCCATCGGTAACATGCAGAACGAGCTGGATGCACAAGGTTTGGGAACAGATAACTCACTCGCGATCTAATGAATACAGGGAGTATGTACCGGGATCTGAATCTACATTTGCCCGACTCCCTTCTTTTTCAACTCGAAAGTCAAGCGAAGGAGCAAGGAATTTCACTCGAAGATCTTTGCTTCTTCCGGCTTTCCGGTCGAGACAACGAAGGTGGTCTAATCGACCCTAACTATTATCAGTCTCTAAACCTCGAAATACTTCGTAAAGAGATTCCAAAAGTTATCGAAAGTCATCTGTCAAAAGATGAAGTTCGCAAAAGAGTAAATTCCCTAGAAGTTCAAATTTCACGCAGGTTTATAAGATGAGTAGTCCTGTAATTTTATCTGCAGCAGTTCGAGGTATTAGTTATCCTCTCACTGTTGAAAATGGCAATCTGGCAATCAGTACTGACTATACTTTAGTGACTCAGCAGATACGGAGTATTGTGGAAACACGGTACTTTGAGAGAGTGATGGCTGCGAGTTATGGTATCGGAGATTATGTGTTGGAAATATTAAACCCTGCTCAGATAAACTCTGCGATCCAGTATTCTATTCTTGAAAATGTCCAAGGGCTTTCAGACTTAAGCGTAACTGGAGATTGGTTGACCAATGGTGAGAATGGTGTTTATAATATTTTCATTCAGTATGCAACTAATGGGGTACCCCAACCCCCACTAAACTTCAGCCTTGCTAACTAACAGGGTAAAATCAACTTACTAGGATACTAAGAGAGAATCCGGATGGCTCAAAGATTTAAAGTAGCGCCGGTCCCTCAGGGTGAAGTAGCCCGTTATACGAGTGACCCGTACAATCTGTCAAGCATTTACATGTTTGGGAGTTCGAGCCCATTTTCTGGACAAGGAAATACCATTGTTCGTCCAAATGATGACCTCTTAATTTCCAAGGGTGGGAACCGTGCTCTCATTGTATACCAAAGACTGCTTTATGATGAACAAGTACAGTCTAGTTTTAAAAAGTTATTGCAAGAAGTTGTATCAAGACCCTGGTATGTACAACAGTACTCAGATAAACCTGGTGATTTAGCAGTTAGGGATTTTGTTGCAGGAGTTCTTGAAGAAATAAACCTTGACGATATTTACACAGGTATGGCAGAGTCCTTGATCACAGGATTCTCAGTTGGAGAGATAATGTGGAAAAAGTCCAAGAGGGGGGTTGTACCTTTTGATGTACGTTTTCGAGATCAGCGTCGATTCGTGTTTCAGGAAGAGCAAGATGCTGATCAAGGTTTTACAATGCGTTGTTTAACCTTTAACAGAATGTTTGAAGGCGTAGAGTTACCTCCGAGAAAATTTGTTGTAACTAGATACTATGTTTCCCACAATGGTGACCCTTATGGTGCTTCTCTGGGTCGTATCCTTTACCCCCTTGTAAAGTTTCGACGACGTGCCATTGAGTCTTATGTTCTATACGGTGACCGTTATGCAACACCAACAGCTGTTGCCAAAGCACCTTTGTCTGCAAGCACGAGAGAATTAGACACACTCTATGGACACCTTTCCAACCTATCTCAAGAGACAGCGATGATCCTCCCAGAAGGTTACGAGCTTGAGTTCGTAGTTCCTTCAGGGTCTCCCGAAGTTTTCCAAAACCTTATAAACTATGTTGACAAACAAATATCTTTAATGATTTGTGGTGAGAATGAGGTTGGGACAACAGAAGCTGGGTCTCGTGCTTCATCTGAGGTTGGTAATAAAGTCCGAGTTGTAAGAGCTTCAGAGCTCTCTGAGATGCTTTCACAAACTCTCAATCAAACTTTAGTCCGATGGATAGTTGATCTTAACTTTGGTACCGATGTTGCAGCTCCTGTGCTTACTCGGGAGTTCCGAATTGAGGAGTCCACCATCTCTGTGCCAGACTTAGCTTTACTTATTCAGTCTGGGTACACTCCTCGTAAAGAGTGGATTGAGCGACACTTTCGAGTTGAACTTGAAGAAAAAGACGCAAGTGGAACAGCACCTGGTGAAGAAGAAGCTGTGGCTTATGACCCCCAGAAAGATCAAGATTTGTTTGGCAGTATTTTCGGGTCTGGAGCAGAGACACCAGGCCAACCCACTGCTGGAGCCGCTGCTGCCGAAGGAGAAATTCAAAAAGCTGCCAATGAACTGGACTCACCTCCAGGAGCTACCCCAGAAGAGTCCCAATCGGATGCAATCTCTGCACCTTCTGCGAGTGATCAACTAGAAGCAGTTGCTGAAAGTGACGACAATCCTGGAGCAACTCCTGAAGAGTCTCAATCGGATGTTTCACCAGAGAGTGAAATCAGTGATGAAGAACTCTCAGTGTTACTTGGTTTAACTGAAGGAGATACTGAGGAAGAACCAGTTAAACCTTTTGGAAACGAGAGGATCACAGAGGATGAAGCAGTAGAAATGGATAAGTAGGGTAAAACCAAATTATGGGTCACTAACCAAACACAGTAATGTTTACAAAACGTGTACACGTTTTTCGCGCTGGGGACCAGACTTCGGCTCAAGGGGTGCATCGTCACTTCTCTCCGAAGGAACTTGACCAAGTAGTGAAAACCTACGATCCCTCGGTTCACGAGGCTCCCCTTGTCGTAGGACACGCAGGAGATAACGATAGTCTACCTGCCTTCGGGTGGATTAAAGGTTTCGATCGTGATGGGGAAAATTTATACGCTGATGTGGAATTCTCTGATGCGGCGAAAGACCTGGTAAAGAATGGACATTACCGAAAGGTATCTATTTCATTCTATTCCCCTGACTCCGCAATCAACCCACATAAGGGTAAGTGGAGTGCCCGTCATTTAGCCTTGTTGGGGGCTTCACCCCCAGCAGTTAAAGGACTGGAGCCTTTCACTTTTTCAGAAGCCGAAGGCATTTATGACTTTGCTATCACTCTTTCACCCTCTGACATTTTTGATGAGGAACTTGGTCCAACCCTAATGGTTGACAAAAGTCCACTCCAAATGTTACAGGAAAAGCTCTCTGCGGTCCGAGAGGACATGTCGAGTGCCGTTAAAGATTTACAACAAGGCAGTCAAGGACAACAAACAAACCAACTCGATGAAGTAGCTACATCTTCGGCAACCACTCAACCCGAAGCAGCACAAATGGCTAACCCAGACGCAAGCCAATTCGCTGAAACAAGAAAACTCTCAGGTCGTGAAGGCACTGAAATCACTCAGCAAACGGCTGATCTCGAAACTCAATTTCCGGAAGAGGAATTTATGGAACAAGGACAAATCAGCCGGAAGCACGCCAAAGGTGCCCACGGCCAAGTTATGCAGGTTGTAGAAAACGTCTACGACGAAGCCCACAAGGAATCGACAGCTGAACGCAAAGAAGCCGCAGATCGCGGTGCTGAGGCGAAGCGTCAACGCAGCGAAGGCCGTAAGGGTGAAGCTGAGGAAACAAAAGAGATCATGAAATCAAAGGACAAGAAATTGTCTGAAGATCACAAGGAACTTCCTGACTTCATAAAGCAAAAAATTGCTGAGAAGAAAGAAAAGATGTCTGAAGATCACAAAGAATTACCCCCAGCACTGAAAGCTCGTGCAGCTCAGGTGAAAGCTCAGGGTCACTTTGCAGAGGATCACGAAGAAAGTGATATGACCGACTCGGGCGTCATGAAGCGTCACGGTGGTGATGGTGGCCCTGCTCCTCGTAATCAGAAGTCTTCCAACTTTGCGGAGATCGGTAAAGCTGAGGACGATGACGAAGGTCGTTATGAGACCGCTCGCTCCACTGACAACGGTTACGTTGACCGCATGAAAGTTGGAAAGCAAGGTGCTGATGGCAACACAGGTCGTATGAAGCTTGCAAAGTCAAGTGAGCAAGACCGCGACCGACTGAACACTGCTGAGTCCGACGAACAGGAGGATGACAGGTTCAATACTGCGAAAGCCTCTGAAGCCGATGCCGAAGGTGAGAGCCGTTGGGCTGGTCAAGCTGATGGTTATGACCAAGCTATGAACAGCGATCAATACGACGTTGGTGCAAATGACTATCCAGAGCCTAACAGACCCAAGACCTCCAAAGGCACAGATCCCTACGGTCGCGATGAGTCAGAGACAAAGATGCCCACTGAGTCTGAGGAGATGCCAGATGACGAAGTGTTTGCTGTTAGTACAGTAAACGTTATGTCTGATGGCTCAATGCGTGTTCTTCGCACAAAGTCTTCTGATGCTCGTGCTAAGTCTGTGAGCGTTCACAATGTGCTTTACGCAGAAGGCCCCCAAGCCGATGAAATGACTACTGAAGAAGGTGTAACAACCGCTAAGAAGTCAATGAAGGGCAGCAAAATGGTGGAACATGCTGAGTACGATCAAGGTGAAGGCGGTGGTGGCAGCCTCGAGTCCCTACGTGTAGAGATTGGCGATGGCAAAAAGTCCAAGAATAAGCAACTGATCCCAGGTGCTATGGACGATACCGACACTCCTGGTCAAATCGTTGGCCCCGATGGTGCTTATGCTGAATCCTACCGTGGTGAGAAGAAGTCTACTTCCAAGCAACTGACTCCAGGTGCTATGGATGAAACCGATGTAGCTGACGAAACTGTTGGGCCCAGTGGTGCTTATGGTGAATCCCTTGAGTCCCTTCGTGAAAACATTGGCGACGGCAAGAAGTCAAAAGCTCGTCAACTCACCCCTGGTGCTATGGACGACACTGACACCCCTGACGAAACCACTGATAAAATTTCCGGTAAAACTTATTCGGAAGAGCATGGTGAGTGTGGTGGTGGAAAGAAGAAGGACCCTTACACAAAAACAGGGTTTGGTTCTACCTACGAAGAGGATATGGGTGATGAGGATGAAGCCGACTACAATGAGATGGATTACGGAACAATGAGTTCTGGCAATTCTGCTCGTGCAGTTGGTTACCCAACTCAAATGTTTGAAGAACTCAAGCGTCTCAAAGAAGAGCATGCTGAGCTTCAGAAAATGTACATGGAAGAAAAAATCACTTCCCGTCGCAACAAGATTTCCTCCTTTGTGGAAGCTCTTTATGATGAAGGTCGCCTGACCGATGGTGTAATGCCTCAAGGTGAACTTCAGTCTTATTGTGAAGGTCTTGAGTTTGGCACCATGGAGTTTGCTGAAGGTGAAACAGCTGCTTCAAAACTGTTGAGTCTACTTAGTAAGCTTCCCCCAATGGTTTCCTTTGGTGAAGTCACTTCTGGCGGTACCTTCCAGTATGCCGAGGAAGATTTAGATCCACATGCTCGCGCATTGAAGATCGTTGAAGAATCCGAAGGCAAAATAGACTATGTTGAAGCATTGAAGAAAACAATGTTCGCCTGAGTGTAAAATGGACCTCCTCAGTTTAGTGGGCCTAGTAACTAAACGAAGGTCCGATTACATCGCACAAGCAAAAGACCTGGCCAAAAAATACAAGAATCAAGCCACTCTGGAAGATCAGATGGTGAAGCAAGCAAAACTACTCGTGGCCGGGTTTCGAGACAAGCTTATGAGGTGGGAGGAGTACGAAAGAACTCTTATCGACAAAACTCTCACCTCAGCACTTGCTGCTGTAATACTCGGGGTCGGTGAAGATAAAACCGACAAAAAAATAGAAAAGGCGTGGCCAATCATCGTTGGTGATATGTTACCGCCACTCACAAAGTTTTTGGCAGAGACCAAGGAATATATTGATAATGGAACACTTCGACTCGGAGATCAAACACTTGATTTCAGAGATTACAACCTACGGGGTGTGGTTCCAGGAGCAATAGATCTTGATGCTGATGAGATTCAAGGGATTAATCCCGCTGAAGAAGGTACCCTTGAAGCAGTTCAGAGAAAAGCCCAAGGTAGATCATGGCCGTCTCTACTTGGCCGTGTAATTCAATACATTGCCAACCCTACTTTTTCTTTCTTTGGTCTCGGTGAGTACATGAAGATGGAAGATTTGGGTTACAAAGAGATGAGACGTTTAGCACACCGAGATAAACGTGTGTGCATTGACTGCAAAAAGTTCGGGGAAATGGGATGGCAACCTATGGGTTCTCTACCAATGCCTGGAAAAGGTTGTCGATGCTACGCTCGTTGCCGCTGTGAAATTGAGTACCAATAGGGTAAAATCAAGTACACTTATCTAGGTAGAAAACAAGTCCTAGAGCAAACAAAACACTTTTGAAGTCCATTTACTAAAGGATAATAACATGGCAACTAATGCTGCCCCCATTTACGGCAAACAGTTCATCCGTTATGCGGAAACCTGGGAAGCTCCTGTCAACAACCAAGCCGGTGCTATCGGTGTGGTTGAAGTAGGCGAACTCCGTGCCGTTTCATATGCCACCTGGGCTGGTCCTAACTACGCCGCTGCTGGCGACGCTTTCAACCCTGCCGCTGCTCAGTCTACCATCGCAGGTGTTAACCAGGCTTACATGCCTACCGCTCTGGCTCAGCCCCAAACTGCCCGTCAACTGACTGTGGCAACTTCTGGCCTACTCCTGATCGAAAACGACCCCGCTTCACCTTTCGTCAACGCCAACCTCAACGCTCCTTTGGCTATCAACGCCGCTGGTCAAGCTCGTTTGGGCGGCACCGCTGTTACCCTCGACGGTACAACTCCTCGTATTCGCGAGATTGTTACCATCGGTGGCCGTAACCTCGTTCTCGTTAGCTTCGCCTAATAGCTAACTAACTGATCTCGGTTGGGCGCTTGTATTCGTTAGGCAGATAGCCTAGAAAGAAGCGAGATAAGTCCCAACCCTGGTTGCAACCATTTGAAGACAACGTTTTAATTTCGGAGAATTACTCCCATGATGAACCTGCAACAAACCTATGCAGGTGTAGACCCAATTCTGACTACACTTGCTCAAGGTTTCATGCTTCCGGCGACAAATATCGCCAACTTTATTGCCCCCGTTGTAGATACCCCTACTCGTGCTGGACGCATTTTGCGTTTCGGTAAAGAGCAGTTTGCGATCAACGACTTTAGGCGTGCATATGGCACAAATATTCCCTACGTTCAATCACGTTACGATTCAGAGCCCTATGCTCTGGAGCAAGAAGTGGTTGCTTGGGAACTTCCTGAAGAAGTTATCGAGAATGCCGGTGAAGGGCCGGCTCAAGTAGACCTGCGTGCGATTGAAACTCGCAACGCTATGTCTCGCTTGATGAATGCTTATGAGTATTCAGTATCACAAGCCATCACCGTTGTTCCTGGCTACAACCCTTACGAAGATCCAACTCCTGCCGCTGGTTCCCAGACTGGTTTGGGCTTCCTAACCTGGAGCACCTTCAGCACTGCTTACGGCTCTGCCGCTGGCCCTGCCGCTTGGTCCTCTGCTACATCTAACCCGATCGAAGACGTACTGAGCCTCAAGCGTTCAGTTGCTAACCAGATTGGTATTCGTCCTAACTCGATGGTTCTTGGAACCGCCGTGTTTGACCAACTGCTGACCAACCAGGCTATTCTTGAGCGTATCAAGTATACGACTGCTGACAGCATTGACACCGACATGCTTGCCCGTTACTTCGGACTTGAGCGTGGTTTGCGTGTGGCTGAGGGTCGTTATTTGGCTGATGACGGAACTCTGCAACCAGTGTTCCCAGAGAACGGACTTCTCTTGTTCTACAGCCCAAATGGTCCTAGCGATTCCGTAATGCCTGCTGGTGGCGCTAACGCTGCAACACCTGCTTTCTCTTATACTTACCAGTTGACTGGTACTCCTGCTGTTCGTCCTGAGTACTACATTCGTGAGCGCCGCGTCGTTCGTGCAGAAATCACTGTTGAGCGTATCATTAACCTGGTTGGCCTCGGCGCAACTGGTGCTATTGGTTCGGGAGCTATGGTCACCAACATCCTATCCTGAGAAGGTAGGCATACTAAGGAGGTGTTTTCATGGCTATTCTGCGTCCATTAACAAAAGCGCAATACGTTGTATCGTTCACTGCGCTCGGAGGACCTACTTTTACAGCGGTCTTCACTAAATTTAGCGGTATCAAGGACAGTGCAGAGACAAGTCAGTACGCCAACGGAACAGGCAATCGCCTGTACCACGTAAGTGGTCCCCGTACAGCGGATGATGTAACTCTTGAAGGTCCATATGATCCCACAATTTTCAAAACTCTAGAGCAGTTTTGGCTTGACTACAACTGTAACCCTATCACTATCACTGTGACCCCAACCGATTGTATCGGTGAAGGTTCAGCTGTTGGTGGTGGTCAGTACATCTGTTATGAATGTCAGTTCATGAACATTACTACAGCAGATGTTGATCGTGAGTCAGGAAATGTTCAGACGATTGAAGTTGGCTTCACTGTTAACTACTGGACACGCGATTGATAAACAACTTATTTTAATCAAGGGACCTCAGCTTCGGCTGGGGTCTTTTTGTATGTAGGGTAAAACCACTTTAACATAAGGGCATTCTAGTCGTATGGCAAAAACGACATTTTCTAGCGGCGTAATAGTTACGTCAGCTTGGTTAAATGGGGCTCAACAAATTTATTTTGATGGTCAAGACCTTGACTGGCATTATCCACCTCTAGGTCTTAACTCATTCGTAATATCTGGTCCAAACGGTTTAGATGCTCGGTATGTGACTCTGGGCACTGAACAACCCACAGTTGTAGCTGGAGTTTACCAGTCGGGCATTCCAATAAGTGGCAGTAAGGTTGTAACTGGCCCTTGGAGTTACGGGTACAACCCCCTTTTGGTTGGGAACCCAACAAACATTATTTCTAACGCACCAAAAAGTTTTACAACAAACGACAAGTACGACAATGCTGGAGGTGCTCCTGCACCAACAGTGCCCCAAAGATGGGCAGCACTTGACGATGAAGACTTGATTACAAAGAAAATAGTCGGGGAGTGGGTTGATTACAACCTTGACACACTTGAAGTAAATAATGGTGTGTACGCTTCTTCGCTTTCACCTGGCTGCAACAACTACGAAGGGGGATCTATTACCCCATGTCCTCTCTAAGAAGGTAATACAATGCCGAGGTACAGTCCCCTCCCGTCAGTAAGTCTAGACCCTCGCAATGAATCTGAAATAGTTCAAGCTGCATCGCAAGTTGTCTATGAAGCCAGCAACCAAACTCTAAATGATTTCTCTCTGGGGAATCCACTTTCTGCTTTAATACAAGGACAGGCATTTGCTCAAGGAGAGTTTCTGTTCTGGGCCGATCAACTCCCTCAAGAGATATTGGTAAAGTGGATAGGACCTTTTCTAGGTGCTATGCGTCGCCTTGGTACTTCCTCGGTGGCACAACTTATTGTGACCATATTTCCAAGCAACACAGACACAGTAATTCCAACTGGCACAACTTTTACAAGTAATTTTAATGCTACATCCGGTGAGTCGATATCTTTTGTAACAACCACAGTATATGTAATACCTGCGGGTGAGTCATCAATAAGTATTAATGTTGCCTCTCAGTATGTTGGAAGCCAGTACAATTGTGCTGCGAACACAATCACTGGATCACCTGCAATTGGTATTCCTGGTTTAACAGTTACAAACCCTCAACCAGCAGTTGGTGGTTCAGACGTTGAAACATACGATGAAGTTCAAGCAAGATTCTTCACACTCATACGAAGAAAAAATCCAGTTAGTCAAGAAGATTGGCAAGATTTCTTTGAAGATTTCTATGGGGTAGGTACTTTAACATCTGTTCAACCTAATCGACCAAATGAAGGTACATACAATTATGTAACCGATTATATTTTACCAAATGGTCAAGTTTCATTTTTCGTACTCGGTCCAAATGGAACTGAACTTACACAGATTGAACTTGAACGTGGGCAGACTGCTGTTAATTTTTCAGTACCTGTTGAAAATCGTGGTCACCTTTATCCTTACACTCTCAGTCAGGTTCAGTACAACATAACACTGGATATAGACGCAAACAGTTCGTTTGGAGTTAACTTAAAAGAAACCTCTCTCGACTTTCGCAACAGACTGTTTGCCATACTAACTCCAGGTGCTGTTTTTCCTCCTACAACTGACCCAACTGTGTCAGATGTAGACTCTGCGTTTAACTCTACAATACCCGACACAAACCGTTACCTGAACCCACACATTCAGATAAGTAATGCTTACAACACACCACCCTTACTGACACCTTCGGCGGCAACTTACACTCAGGTATATTCTTTTGAGCCAAACAACACAATTCTACACGAGTGGGACCTTGTGGAAACCACCCTTCCTGTTCCAACCTATTTCCCAGTCATTCAAGACTTTAATCCCTACTCAATTGCTAAAAAAGATCAAACTATCTATAACAATTTAAACTTAGAGCAAATTCAAACTTTACTACCAGGTGTTTACCTTAGGGGACAAGTGGTTTACTGGGATACTGCCAATGGCGGTGATGGTCAGTTACATGTCATCCTTGAAAATATAACAATTGAGTCTGACTTAACAATTTACATCGTACCACTAATACCAAGTAAAATCAGCGCAGCCATAGTCTACAGTCCTTGGGTGGTTGGTAACTCCTACATCGCAAATACAGGGTCACTGTACACTCCTCAACTTGTTGAGTATGACTATGTACCCGATGAGTTCATACCTGACCCAACTTCACCAGTGCCACTCAACAAACGACCAGGTACTTTTGTATGGGTTGTAAATCAAAACTTCATACTTGATTTGCCAACAAATGATATTACAGGTGCTCAAGCAGCAACTGTCTTAGGTTCTCAAATAACACCTCAGGTATTAACCCCTGGCAGTTCTTACTTGGCTGGTACTTGGGTCTACACCCCTCAGATAGGCTCTGGACCTTCTCCTGTGGCTGACCCTTACTACAACTATGTAGATATTGTCAATGGTGTGGTCAACAAGTACGCATATGTACTAGAGAGTTTTACTTACACTCCAAATGAACGTACTGTTAGTGTTTACTTTGACACTTTAATTGAACAGAGTATCCTTCACGAGATCATTGTACAGAGTGGTGATGAAGGTTTGCCAATTGCTAAGTACAACCCTCGTTTCCCTTCTGGTACATATCTTGAGTATCGTCAGAGTAGTGTTTCTGAACCACAATATTACATTGCTGCCACTTACTTTACACCTACAAGTACTGATGCTGAGGTAATGGTCTCCGAAGGGTTGATTATTCCTTTATACTTAAACAGCAGTCAGTATGCTCAGTTGATCGCTGAGTTGAACTCTGCAACCTCTCTTATTAGAGACCCTGTTCGCATGTTTACTTTTTTCAGAGGAGACAGAACCTTTTTCCGACAGGGATCAACGGTGCTTTCTTACACAGCTACTACAAATGTGAGTCCTTTGTTTCAGTTTTACATTTACTTAAACAATGGCTCCTTCACTTTAACAGAGTCTGGCCAAGCTGAGGATATCCCGATTGTTTCGTACATACCTTACTTCAATCCAACCTACACAGAGTATGCTGAAAACACCATCATTGCTGAGGATGGGAAAAATATTTACAGAGTAATGAAAGCCTTTACACCTACAGCCACAGTCGTAAACTGGACAGACACAACTGTTGTAAATACGTCTCGGATTCAGGAGTATGCTGGCAATCTGTTGCGTTATGTTGAAAAGTATACTTGCGCAGAGAATATTCTCTCTCAACTTGGTCGTGATATTTCCGCAATTAAACTGGGAGTTGCAGAGATTACCTTAATACCGAAAGATCAAGGAAGATTTAGTAACTCCTATAACCAGAGTACATTTGTTTGGGAGAATACAGACTCTGCTGCAATCACTCCTCAACTCTCCTGGTTTACTGGTACCACTTATCCCTACAGTCCCCCAACTTATGGTGAGGGTACATTAAACTTATGAGCCAGCAACTACTTCCTGTAAATAACGGTGTGGGTCAAGTTGTTTCCAACACTACTCCCATTACTTCTCAAAATGTTTTTTCTCCTCAGTATGTGATTGCAAATAGTCTGCAACCACGACCCACAGAGTGGGTCCCAGGGGGTAGACCAATCTACAGAAGGTTACCGGCTACGAGTGAAACGTACCAGATAGACTTCTTCAATATTGTTTCTCCACCAAATACTGCGGTCAGAGCTGAACTCGAGAACATAGGATATGTTTATGTACCTTTCACTGAAAACAGTGAGGGACCAACTTCTATATTTGTCTCAACCTCTGACAATCGTGAGGACCTCATCATTCGGGGTGGTCGGATCGTTTGGCAGTATGGTGGTACCACTGTCTATCCTGCACTGATAAACCTGGACACTTTGCAAGTTGGCCCTGGTACTTATTTTCTAGCTTACGAACTCATTTACGATGACTCAGTGGAACAGAAAGTCTACACCATGACTGACTTTGCATTGACTGGACAACCCCTAACAATAACTTCAAGTACTGACAGTGTTGCAGGTTGGCGATACCCAGCTGTAAATGCTTTCCTCAATACAACCGACAACTTTTGGACTTCCGAAGACACTTACTTTCCAAGTTTTGCTCAACCAACTGAGAGCTATTTGCAATGGGAAAGTGAACTTGGTTCTGCATACTCAAACATAGTTCTCAGGTGTCCCTCAGGAGTCACCTCAACTGCAACAGCTACGCTATACTACATCTCCTCCGGGGGTGTGGTTAATACGTCATACACTGTAAGTCCTTCTCTCGACTCAACTGGTCAGTACTATGAGTTCAAGATTAGCTCACCAACTTTCAACACAGGTTGGAAGGTTGAATGGTCAAATGTTAATATCAAAATTCAAAGTATAACTGTGTCGGGTGCTCTTACCTTAGAGCGAAAACCAGTAACTCCGGCTACTCAGGCGAGTCTTGTCCTCTATCCTGAGAACATAACTCCAACTTCACCAACTTTCTGCCCTCTTGCGAAGGTAACTGTTAACAACTCCTTTAAAGTTGCGAATATACAAGATATTCGTTATGTAATCCGACGAGACTATGTGCCTGTATCTGACTGGCTGACAAAATTCTTTGATGAAAATTTAATAAATTTATATGAACAGGTGTATGATTATAGCAACACCTGGATGGCACCCCCCACAGCGTTGAAACAAGAATATGCTAAACTTGAAACTCAAAACATACTGATTGTGTAAAATGACTTTTGAAACCGCCACTTTTGACCCGAAGGAGTTTGAACTTCGTAACTTTACTAACCAGTATGTGACACCAGACCAGGCGACAGATATTTCGCTTGTGGAGTCGCGTGTAAATAGTCAACTCAACTTTCTTGCGCAGCAACTGGGTTGGAATGGACCAAATTATTGGACAAACTTGCCTTCAACACCTGACCAGAGACGACAGTTACTTGGTGGGTCCTTTGGTGTTTATAATGGTTTCATATTCCCTCGTCTCCTTGAGGTTAGAAATTGGAATAATACAATTGTAATTGATCAACTACCTTTACTTGACGACCCACAACAGATTTCGTCTGAGAAGGTAATACTTGGGTTCGATGAGTACGAGATTCAGTCACTCTCAGTAACAGGGGACACATACACAATTAGTCTTGGTACCCTACCTCAGAGTTTCTACGATCAAATAGCTGCCAATGTGCAGTTGAAATTTACAATCCCAACTTTGCGTCCAGCACCCTTCAACAGACCAGAAGTGTTGATCTCTGGTGATGCTTCGTTTGTTGTGAAAGGTTATCCACAAGTTTCTCCAACACCCCCCGAAACTGAAACCTCACTCAAACTTTATCCTTCGTATGACACACAGGGACAGTTTGAGTACAAGAGTCTATCGTTTTTTGCCAACGCTGTTTACTATTTTGATAAACCCGTCTACATAAAATACGACCTTACAAATATCACACCTGATATTTCTCCAACTTTTGATAGCAACAGAAGTCTCTGGTTTATAAAAATACCGCCAACTGTAGTAACTTCCTCAACACCTGTTACAGTGTTTTTGTGTTGGGACTATGCAGACTCTGTGAGTCTGAACGTTGTTTCAACTCCTGTTGTTGTACGAAACTGGCAAAACCCTTCAGACTGGGGGAGTTTAGACACGGTTTCCTACTATACTGGTGCTTGGGGAAATAAAGGAGGACCTTTACCATTTAATTTGGTATTTGATAGTCTTTCTATACACGGAGCTACCAAAGAAAATGCCATAACCCTGCAAACAGTTGAGAGGAGTTTGAGTTACAACTCACTTGTGGAGTTAGTTTACTCACAACAAACTCCATTTGACATAACAGCACCTGGTGGTCCATATAATGGTGACCTATGGTGGAACCCTGAGTCTGGAGCTTTGGCAGTTTGGTACGACCCGTACAACACTGGTTGTTCCGCCTGGGTTGAAGTTGACTATCGAAATGAGCCCGAAGAGATTGTTATAGCAACTCTAGTTTATCCTGATGTGGTTTCTTTCTCAGCGGCAGCGGGAACAATACCAGATGACACAACTGTTTTAATTCTTGACTGTACGGGTCTTGCAGTTGCAAACGGTGTTGTGGGGTTATCTGGTACAATTACAACTTCACCCTCACTTTACCTTTATCGGGGTGAAGACTCTCCGTACTGGACACCAGTCAGGTTCACTTTTTCCACTGTCACTGAGTTTAACAACACTGCATTGATTCTACCATTCAACATACCTGTTGTCATCTCAGATGCAAATGGGTTGGTACCATTTGGTACAAACTACAATGTCATAGACTTGGACTTTCAAGTTCTTCTCTCTGTTCCAGCAGTACTTACAAAAACTTACACAAACACAAGTTGGTCAATTTCTCCAGACTCAATACTTCAGTATATTTCACGTTCTTCCCTGTTTAACTATGAAAATCAGGGGGAAATGTGGTGGGATTATGCCAACCCTGTGTATTCAACACGAGCCGCAAGTATTTATATTCAAAGTGCTTGGGTCTCAGTAAACTCTCACCCCTTGAGTGGATCACCAAGTTACTTCTTTGACCCGAAGAGTGTCAATTTCTACACCGATGGAAACTTGATAACTCTTGGAAATGACTACACAAATGGTGAGTACCTACTCAGCATAAACTTCAACAGTGCGGCAGAAAGTTATGAAGTCACTTACACTCCTTTAGACTTAAGGGGAAGAACAAGTTTACCTACCCTGACAATTTCTGATTCACTCACAGGTACTTACACTGCAGACATAACCAACCTTGTGTTTAGTGGGGTGAAGTTTGGGATGACCCCCAGTGTAGCAGATGCTGAGACACCCCTACGTTTGTGGAAAACTGAAGGGTTACAAGATGCCGGAAGTGTTGCTCGTCTTGTGGAGAATAACTATGAAAATCCCCTTCTTGCCGATGTAAATACAGGTCCAAGTCAAGTGAATTGGGAAAGGTATTTTGTTCGTTTACCTTTGGACTATGGTCGAAACGAGTCTGTCTGGCAGAAAGTTGCTTTGACTTGTCAAGACTTTGGTTACTGGGGTACAACAATCCTTGCAGAGAAAATGAGGTGTCCTGCTGAAGACGACCTCCCTGTTGTGTATGACGAGTTGTTTATTTATGACCAGCCCATTCAAGACTACACCTATGTGTACTCCGAGCCTTACCTTTATTCAAATATTGCTTATGTAAACTCTTCTGAGACTGGTGATTTCTTAAACTCGGGGTTCTTCCCTGCCAATGACTTACCATATGACGGGTATACTGAGGGAAGTCTCGTACCTTATGAACCACTCCATAATCGTCGTGCAAACCTAGACTCTTCTGTTGGATCAGGTTATGGTGATTGGGAAGGGGTTTATGTGAATGTGAATGCTTGTCAATCTTTGAGTGGTTTCCTTGTAAATGATTTAATGGACGGTGCAGTTAGCCCAGTGAATGCACCAATTTGGGATGCAAGTATATACAAACTTCCCCCAACTTGCGAAAACCCTCCAGCTTCTTATGATGTGGACTCAAATCACTATAAGATTTGTTACGCATACTTCGTAGCAGATGCTTCAGCTGCTGAAGATGGATTCTTTGATGTTCTTCAACCAATATCGTCACAGTACATACGACCTAATGGTGGTAATGTACCGAATGCCGATCGTAGTTTATTTGAAACCTACAAAGATGTTTTGCTTGTGGCAGGGTAAAACCATTTAGTTTAACCAACGTATATGTCAACACGTAGAAGGTCAACAGCTAGTGAGGGAACTTTCACACCCTTTTTAGAAACTTCTGAACCTGAAGAAACTGCCGTAGTTGAAGAAACTCCATCAGTTGAAGAAGTAGAAGTAGAGAAAGAAGTGGTTGAAGTAGTGAAGGTGGAACCAGAGCCACCTAAACTTGAGCCCAAACCTGAGAAAAAAGAAGAAGTAAAAACAAAACCAGCAAAAGTAATTGAAAATCCCAAACCTATCACTCCTCCTGAGCTCATACGACCACGTCGTAATGTTCCTCGTTTTGTGAGGTAATAATGCTAGCTCCCAAAGGAAGAACACTACCCTTAATAAAACAACTCGCCTCAATGCAGCAGGCGAATGAATCGAATATGAAGTATGCAGGGTTACCAAACTCCTGCGTTCGTGCTACCATATATGATGTGAATGACCCAGAAAGTCGTGGCAGGGTTCGAGTTTTGTTTGATGACTTCAATCGTAATATCCCCCAGGTGGAAAATGCTGGAGATGCTTCAAAACAAAGAATAGCTGAGGACACTCCTCAACTATCTCATTGGATTGATGTTTCGCCATCATTTAAAGGAAAACAACCAAAAGGACTTGTTGGTAAAAGGTGCAACATTGTAATCTCAAACCGACAGTATCAGTATGCAATACTTGGCGATGTTATTTATGACCCTCAAACACTAACTAAGGAAGCAGGGAAGGAGTATACTCAACCAAACAACAGTTCAATGTCTCGTTTTCCTGTATACGACTCTGGAACTTTGCCAGAACCTTGTGCTGAAAACCATGGCTGCACCGTTATTGAGAATGATGGCCCATTACAATCGGATTGGTTGTGTGTCTGCCTTAAGAGAAATGGTAAGTATGTCTGGGTTCGACATATAGACACATCTCATGGTCATGCTGGGCAAAATGACAGTGCTCAACGACCCGACAATGAATCTGACAGTGAGCAACCCGTAAATAACATGACGGTCTGGGATTATACTTTCCCCACAACCTTTCAAGAGATGACAAAATACTCCACCTATGGAACCGAGGTTCGACCCAATCCTTTCGGAGAAGAAGCAAGGTGGATTGGTCCCGCTAATTATGAAGGGCAGGCAGAAGCATGAGTACTTTTAATTACCCTGATGAAACCTACCAAGGTGTGAGTGTTGCAAGTCAACTTGGTGCAACTTTCGACCCCACTCCAGACTATTCGGTTGAGTCTGGCACTAACTGTGGAAACGCCAAACCTTACCTGTTCTGGGATGGTGGTTACTTTTGTAATGATGTCACAGTAAAAACAAACTTGAAAGTTCTGAACGACCTTTCAGCTAACACAGGTACCGTAGGCAAGGCTGTTTTCACACAAACAAACACCATTATTAGTGTACCGGTGGAAATAGATGCTGACACAATAGTTAAAGGTTACCTAAAGACTGACAACTTAGAAGTTAAAGAAGTTGAGTTTAGAGCTGTCAGGCTCCCTGGATTGGACAACTACTACGTCTTGGCCACCTACATTCCTTCTTGAAATGGCAATTCGTAGACCCAGTATTTACTCCCCAACATGGATTTATCAAGATTTCTTGTATCTTGATGCTCCTCCTGAGCAACTTCGATACATTCTTATAAAACAGGATGGAGCAGTCTACTCTCGAGTCTCTCAAACATTTGATTATAGTAATCCCCCCTATCCTGATGATGAGCAAAGAGGGGGGGATATCGTATGTCGTCTTGACTACACGATTAATGATAAATTAATCACGATCGACAGCTGGGAGGTTAACTGGAGGGATGAGTGGCCATTGCGTTTAGCGATCAACTATTTAGTAAATTGTCTATTCCACCCCGGAAAAGATTTTGTTATAAGAGTGGAAAAAGAAATTGAGAATATCGCTTTCTGGCAGTCAGAAAAGTTTGCCCCTACTGATAACGTCTACAACTATTACGAGTTAGAGCCGCTCATTCAGAGAGAACCACCCTCTTATTTGATTTATAACCCCGAGGGGTAAAACCAGTTAACTCGACTTTTATAAATGGCACTGCCGCAGATAAAAGAAATAACTGTACCGTCACCTACCACAATAATCCTGTGGTTTGACGCTCCGTTGGATACAACTGTTATTGTACCAGTTGAATCGTTTACGGTTAATTACGGCCAGTTCGGGGTCTCGACTCTAAACTATGCCTCAGATACAATGATAACATTGGGGTTGGACACAGGGTTGTCACCTTGGGACGAAGTTTTCGTAACGTATGAACCCCCACTTGAACTGGGTCGTTGTCTTCGTGGTCCTGTTCCTGCAACTGCCAACGACGTTGTTAAGAAACGAAATGCGGTTCGTGCCTTTTACCGAGTACCTGCCAGGAACATGCTGGCACCGGATGAGACTACGGACGGCACCCGAGTACAGGCAAACTTAGGCCAGACGATCGGCGGTTACGGGTTCCCATATCAGAATCGTTCGGGGGTGATGACGGATCACAAGAGTGACCCTCGCTCTGCTTCTCCTGACGACTTCATCGTGGCCTATGGATTGAAAGAAGCTATTCAACTTACAAACATTGACGATGCTGCTGCAACCAGTGTCAATGTGGCGAAGTTAAGAATGGCGATTCAAGACGCCAACTCATTAATTGATAGCTATATAGAGCAAAGCGGTAAGGCAGGGATGGTGCTTATCACAAGCAACCGTCGTCGAACCGCACTTATTGTTGCTCGGTATTACCTTGACACTGTCCGTCGCAGAGACGATGTAAGAGCAGACTTTGAGACATCTCTCAAACAAATGCAAGCAGAGATGGCAATGACTGCCATTCGAGCTGGTAATGGTGACTCTGCCATTGATACTCCACAAGGCATAATGAGGTCTTGGAGAATTCCTCAACGTTACAACAGTGTGAGTGGTAAGGGTTTGTCAGGTTTTACTACCGATACCGCTGGAGACCAAGCACCTGACTATAGGCAGGGTTTCGGGTCTATAGGACAAAATAATTCGTACCCCAACTGGATTACCGGGGAAAATTACGCCGATCTAACTGGCGGTACTCCACAGATAACTGAGCCTACAGATGCAGGCGGAATCAGTTATGACAGTGGTGGATGGACGAATTAGTTTACCAAAGTCACATTGCAGTATAATAAAAACAAAATGTTCCACACTGTATATTTATCTTTTGAACCCGATGGCCGGGATTACATAGGAAAACACAGTAGCGAAAACCCCTACGATGATTACCTTGGTTCTTACAAAGACAAAAAATTTGACCCAACAAATAAGATAATCCTGGAATACTCTAAGACTGAAGAAGGAGCAGTCGAGGCTGAGATGAGATGGCAAAGGGTGTTCAATGTTGTGGAAAACCGGCAGTTTGTTAATCGCTCTTATCAAACTTCTACAGGGTTTTATTTCAACAGAAAAGGCTTGACCGACACTGAAGAAACCTACAAAAAGAAAAGTGAAGCTCAAAGAGGAAATAAAAACGGGATAGGGAATAAGTCAAAAACTGGACAAACAAACTCCCCAAGTCATACAGAGGCCATACGTAAAGCAAACATGGGGAACACTTGGGCATCCAAACCCATATTTCTAATTCATCCCGATGGCACAGAGGAACTATTTGATTCGGTCTCAGAAGCGTGTAGAAAGTACGGGTTGTACCAAGGAAACCTAAGTGCTTGTGCAAATGGCAAAAGAAAGAGTCACAAAGGATTTTCTGCACGATTTCAAGGGTAAAACCAAATTACAATAGACGCTCAACGAATGTCTTACAGTTTCCCCCCTAGCCCAGCGGTGGGACAGATATATACGTCTAATGGACGTACTTGGAAATTTAATGGCGTCCAATGGACGGCTGTGGCAGTTTCCACTCCAACATCTGCTCCCGTCTTTGTTAGCGTCAGTCCACCAGCTTATCCTATTACAGGTTCTTTGTGGTACGATAGTAGTAATAGCAATCTGAACATATATTACACCGATCTTAACGGATCGCAATGGGTAAGTGTTGTCCCCTACCCGATGGACACAATCACCCAGCAGGGTGGAACTTTCGAAGGTGCAATCTACGCACAGTACGTTATACCAAACAACCCCGCTGCCTTTATCACTGTTGGCTGGTTCAATGATGAACTGGTCGGGTATCTGACTGACAATGGTTATATGAAACAAGGTAATGGGATAACCTTAAATCCCCAAGGTCAAATAGCATCCGTAGACTCAGGACTTCTCGTTTAACACCATGACTGTATCTCTTCAGAATCTTCGTGCAGTTGGCGTTGGCGTGGAGCCTTCCTCACTGCTTCCCGGTCAAATCGCTTTCAACGTAACCGACAAGGTTATTTACGTTGGTGATGGCTCAAGCCTTAAAACAAACTTTGATGGAACAACTACCGGCGGTTCCCCTGGTGGTGGCTGGTTTGCCATGCCGATGGACTTCGACTTCCTCAATACCTACTTCTTGGCTAATCCCGAGCTGTATGGAGACATTCCAACTGATGGTCAAGTTGTAACTTGGAGTGCCCCGCTCAGTCGCCCAATCTGGACATCCAATGGTGGTGGTGGTGGATCCAACCAAGTTTATCAGACAACAAATGCAGCGGTTGCCGCAGCTGCCGGAGCTACACTGAGTGACAAAATCTCAACTGCGATCGGGGTTGCCTCACCTGATGAAGGCAACGTAACAGTCGTTACAGGTGTGTCAGGAGATGTTTACCAGGGTCTTTATTTCTTTATTACTTCGTGGGTCCGTGGTGCCTACTTCGCCTACCCGACTGCTTCAAATGTACCATACAGTAATATTCTAAGTGGTCTCTCTGCGATCACCGTTCAACAAGCCATCGACGAAGTTGACGGTCTTGTAAACATCGCACAGAGTACTGCAAACACTGCCGCTGCTGATGCCGCTGCTGCTGGAGTAATCGCCACTGCCGCTCTTCCAAAAGCTGGTGGTACGATGACGGGAGCAATCAGTTTTGTTGCCGGTCAGACTTTCCCGGTTTCAGGCATCCAGGACTCCACTGCTCTTCAAAAGGGTGTGGTTCAAGGTGGTTCCAACATGACATACACCGCACCAGGGGTGATGGATGTACGTGCTGCGAGTATCTCCCAGTCTGGTGTTGTCACCCTGTCTGACTCAACGAACTTGACCTCAAGCACCGTTGCGGCTACTTCGACCGCAGCGAAAAACCTTCAGGATCAGATCGACGCTATATCTCTTGCCTCAAACGTATTTTTGGCAGGTACACTGGACGCTGCCTCAGGACTCGTAACCTCCGTAACAACAGATGGCACTGCCGCTGGTTTCGTAAGTGGAGCACCTCTTCCCGCTGCCGCTCTGGGTAATGCTGACTACTACGTTATCGTAGACAACGATGGGAGTTATAATCCCCCTGGTGGTGGAGGCCCCTACGCTGCTGAGGTTGGAGACTGGTTCTTATCCGATGGCACATCTTGGCAGTTTCTCGGCGTGGGTAATCGCCCTGCTTATGCAACTACCTCGAGTGCTGGTATTATTCAACTTTCTGACAACTCTGCAACTCAGGCTGGTTTAAATGCGTTGCTTGCGGTTACTCCGTCAAGCTTGCAAAGCAAGGTGTCAGATAGCGTCGCCCTCAACTCCTCGACCTTTATTGCCTCCAGCGCAGCAGTCAAGACTGCTTATGATCGTGGCGCTACGGCTGAAACCAACTCTATTCCGAAGATAACTGTTGCAGCCAAGGGGACGATTGTAACCGGTTCGGCTGCCAACACCCCGGCAGGTTTACCTGTTGGAACAAACAATCAGATTTTAATCGTAAACTCATCAACAGCAACAGGTTTGCAGTGGACCGGGGATATAACTGGTTTTGTTACCGGAGTAAGTGGAACTGCCCCCATAACTGTCAATAACCTGAACCCTCAAACTCCCATAGTTAGTATCAGTGCTGCTTCAACACTTATTTCTGGTGCGGTTCAACTCGAAGATTCAACATCCTCTACTTCCACAACACTCGCACTAACTGCCAATCAAGGTTATAGCCTTCAGCAACAGATCAATGCTCTGGTAATCAGCAACAACCTAACCCTGGCGGGAACTATTAATGGTTCTACAGGATTGATGGCCACAGTGACAGCAGAAGGTACCCTTAACGGCTTCACGGTTGGTGCTGCGATGCCAGCCCCTGTCGCTGGCAACTCAGAGTATTTTACGATTGTAACTGTACCTGGTACGATGACTCCTCCTGGCGGTATCGCTCAGGCAGTGAACGACGGTGACTGGTGGTTGTCGAACGGAACTGTATGGCAATATCTCCCCATAGGTTACTCTGCTCCTTATGCCACTACAACTTCCAGTGGTGTCGTTCAACTGGCTACCGACGCTGAAGTACAAGCTGGTGTAGAAACAACCCATGCTGTTGTACCTTCCGCACTTCAAAGTAAACTTTCCGACAGCATCTCAACAACTTCCAGCACGACAATTGCTTCAAGCACCGCTGTAAAGTGTGCCTACGACCTGTCAGTCCCCAAAGCCTGCTACACTGCTCTGGGTGCTCTGGCTGCTGGTACTGGTGTTAGCACAGTTGGCACTTTGGCTCTTGGGTCAAACGGTCAGTTCCTAGCTGTTAACACGGGAGCTGGCACAGGTCTCGAGTGGTGCACATTGTCGCTGGCCTGCGTCCCTTGCTCTGCTTTTACTGCCTCCGGTCAACTTTTGGCGGGCACAGGAACAAGCACCTTTACCGCACTCAACGTTGGTAGTAACAACCAGATCCTGGTTGCCGATAGTGCTTGCACTGGGGGACTGAAGTGGTTGGCCTCTCAAGGTGCATTCCTATGTGGTTACAGCTGTACTCTCACACCGTTTAATACTGCCCTCGGAGCAAATGCTGGAGACAGTGTAACCACGGGAACTTGCAACACTGTGGTTGGATATAATGCTGGGACGGCAATATCAGGTGGACTAAATAATACTTTCATTGGCTTCTCTGCCGGAGACGGAATCACCACCTCAGATAACAGCACAGCTGTTGGTTCTAACGCCCTCGGCAACACAGGGGGAAATAACAACACTGCCGTTGGCTTCTGTTCGGGTGGCGGTATTTCAAGTGGTGGTAACAACACCATGATCGGGACTTGCGCCGGTCGTAATGCTACCACGGCGGATAACATTACTGTGCTCGGGTTCAATGCTCTCTCTGGCACACACACTGGCAACGGTACAGTGGCTCTGGGTGCTTGTGCCCTCGCTGTCAGCACAAACGGTGGATGCAATACAGCTGTTGGCTGCAATGCTGGTCTCACCGTTACAACTGGCTCTCTCAATACACTGGTTGGTTTCTCTGCGGGTTCTGCCATTACAACCGGCAGTCAAAACACATTGGTGGGTCGTTACACCGGGACCACAACTCTGGCCAACAACGTTGTCCTCTCTGACGGTGCTGGAACTATTCGTTTCCAGGCTAACTCCACAGGTGCGTGGTCACCCAACGGCACCAACTTTGGTACCGCTGGCCAAGTCCTTAAATCGGCTGGTACGGCTGCTGCTCCCGCATGGAGTTCTGCTCTCTACGGAGCATTCAGTGACTCCACCACTCAGACTAACACCGGTGGAGC
>Ga0247844_1003087_pt1 | contig 25345 bp, 23 predicted proteins | sample LaCtaG_FD_192421 | JGI IMG/M metagenome (GOLD analysis project Ga0247844, IMG submission 192421) | Freshwater microbial communities from meromictic Lake La Cruz, Castile-La Mancha, Spain - LaCruzMarch201714.5m_1 | ecosystem: Environmental > Aquatic > Freshwater > Lake | place: Spain: Castile-La...
TTCTTTTTCCATCGACAAAAAGAATGCCATGGACAATAGAAAAGGCCAACAGGATTTTTAAATATTCTTTAACTTTTTAACTGAGGTGTGAGCAGTTACAAATAAAGTTAACGTGATCTGAAGGATTTTTTAGTTCCCAAAGATAGCGGTTCGTTTCATCCATGCGGCAATTAACTCTGCAAGAGCGACTATCTAGTTTTTCCATAAAGGAAATACCTTTTTTGCGTCTTTCCCCTTCCCAAATTTCTTTAAATGTATTTGTATTTATATTGCCATAGATAAAATCTTGATTCCCAAGAAAGCAGCTGCAGCCATAAACATCAGCGTCAGACATGATGTATCCCCAAAAAAAGGGAACGGTCAAACATCGGTTATAGCGATCTTCGGTGTGATCCCATTTTTCCATAGTTTTTGCCCGAAAAATAACTTTAAATTTTTCGGTGTTAAATTTTTGAAGTTGTTCATTCAGCTTAATTAATTGAGCGTAGTTGATTTGCGAATACTTTTGAGTATTACTTTGCGGGTGTTGTGAGTAGGGTTTAATCACAAGATAATCTAAGCCAATTTCACTCATCTTTTCGGCCAATGCGACTGCTGTATCTGCGTTTTCGTCTAAGAGAAGCATTTGCGCTCCTAGCGTGCACTTCGAGTTTAGTTCTTTTTTTAAAGCAACGCACATTCTCATGTTGTCGAGCGTTCTAAAAAAATCCTTTTCTTGGGTGCGATGAATTTGAGCGTATCGTTCGGCCGTGCCTGCATTGATACTCACCTTGATCCACTTGCAATTTTTCACATAATTTTTTGATGTCTCTAGGGTAAAAGGAACCATGTTTGTTGTAAGTGAGGTGTCGATTCCAACTTCGCTACACAGATCAAGAATTTCTGGGAGTGGTTTATAAAGGGTCGGTTCACCTTCACCGGCAAACATGACGCTTTTCAGCCCGAGTTGCGCCATCTCCCTGAGCCGTGTGGCCAAAATCGTTGGGTCAAGCTGTCTATGTTGGTACTCCATAAAATCAAGAGCACAAAAGGTACAGCGATGATTGCAATATCCGACAGGCGATATTTCCATATAGAGGGGATAAATATTTTTGAGTTTTTCCCAAGAACCTTGCGCTGAAAGCCAGTTTGCAACTCGCTCTGGATGAAAAAGGAGTTTATGAGAATCGATGCGGTATTTGTCTGCCATTTTGTGACTCTGTGTCTTCAATGTTAATGGGAGGATAATAAATAACACTGGAGATCATGTTTTGGCAATCAAGGAAAACATCGAGACTTCGACGAAGACTCGGTGTATATTCTACAAAATTTTGACACATTAGGAGTCTGTGTGTTTGCAAATAAAATACTATTGATTACTGGTGGTACGGGCTCATTTGGTAACGCCGTTTTGCGCCGTTTTCTCGATACAGGCGTTAAAGAAATTCGCATTTTAAGTCGCGATGAAAAAAAGCAAGATGATATGCGCAACATCTACAAAGATTCTAAAATCAAATTTTTCATTGGGGATGTGCGGGATAGATCGAGCATCGATTATGCGATGCTGGGTGTTGATTATGTTTTTCATGCAGCTGCCTTAAAGCAAGTTCCTTCTTGTGAGTTTTTTCCAATGGAGGCCGTTCGAACAAATGTCGTTGGAACTGAAAATGTGATTGATTCGGCAATTTCTCATGGAGTGAAAAAGTTTATTCTTTTGAGTACGGATAAAGCAGTTTATCCCATAAATGCAATGGGGATTTCGAAGGCCCTTGCTGAAAAAGTGATGGTGGCGAAGGCCAGAAATATTTCTTCTGAGCGAACTATTTTGTGTGCTACTCGCTATGGAAATGTGATGGGGTCGCGTGGAAGTGTTATTCCTCTTTTTATTGATCAATTAAAGGCCGAGCAACCCTTAACTATTACTGATCCAGAGATGACTCGTTTTATGATGACTCTTGATGATGCGGTTAATTTGGTTTTATTTGCTTTTGAAAAAGCTGAGTCAGGTGATATTTTTGTTCAAAAAGCCCCTGCCGCGACAATTCATGATTTAGCAAAGGCCTTAACTCAACTTTACAAAAGTAGGTCTGAGCTTCGAGTGATTGGAACTCGTCATGGTGAAAAACTCTACGAAACTTTGATCAATCGTGAAGAGATGGCCAAGGCGGAGGATCTTGGAAATTATTTTCGTATTCCAAGTGATAATCGCGATCTAAATTATGCCCAGTATTTTTCTGAGGGCGAAAATAAGGTGACAGAGGTTGAAGAATATCATTCTCACAATACTGAGCGCTTGAATGTTGAGGGGATGAAAAAACTTCTTTTAAAGCTCGAGGAAGTTCAAGCAGATTTGTGATTGTGTCCTCTTTATGAAAATTCAAAAGTGAATTATTTGAAAAATTAGTTTGACGGGGATTATTCGTTTAAACTATTTTGCAAAACAAAATTTTAATTTTAACTTAGGCGATAAAAATGACTTCAAATTTTAGAGTGGATATACCTTTTGGCGCTCTTACTAATTCTCTCATTCTTGCTAAAACATTTGATATTAATATCATTAGGACAAGACCGAGCGTTGGATATTGAGGGGACGAAGAAGCTTCTTTTAAAGATTGAGAAAATTAGGGGAGACTTATGAATGAAAAGAAAAAGCAAAAAAATTTGAGTAATAGAGAATATATGGAGATGGTCATTGAGGTTATGAAAAAATCTTTACAGGAGCCTCGCACTGATAAAACGAGTCCTAAAGTTGGTGCTGTTATTGTAAAAGAAGATGGTTCGGTTGAAACTGCTTTTCGGGGTGAACTTCGCGATGGTGATCATGCGGAATTTACTCTTCTTGAGAGAAAAAATAGGTCGTACTGCCTCGATAATTCAAAACTTTTTGCCACCTTAGAGCCATGTGCACCTGGTGCACGGAAAAGCCCTAAATTAAGTTGTGCTGAACGAATTGTCTTAGCAAGAATTCGTGAAGTTTGGATTGGAATACAAGACCCTGATCCAACTGTTGATAGAAAAGGAATTAAGTTTCTTCAAGATGCTGGCGTCAGCGTACATATGTTTGATCATGATTTACAAGAAATCATTTGGAATGAAAATTTAGAATTTATTACTCAAGCTCAAGAGCGTGCAGCATTAGTTGAAGAGAAGATCGTACAAAGTCCAGTCTTGTCATCTCTTTTGGAAAATACAATTAGCGGTGTTGAGCTTGAGGGATTATCAGAAGAAGCTTTAGAGCAATATCGTAAATTCGGAAAAATCTCGGCAGCAATTAATTCTGTAGATTTTAAGCAGTGGCTTCTCCAGCAAGGAGTTCTTCGCTTTAAAGAAAACTTATATAAACCGACAGGCTATGGGGTGTTACTTTTTGGCAAAAATCCACGTGCCAGTCTGCCGCAAGCAGGATTACTTGGAACTATTTTTTATCCAAATGGTAAAGAAGAAACTCATGATTTTGATGGCCCATTGATAGGCATCCCGTTAAAGGTTGAAACGTGGTTGAAAGAAAAACTTCCAAATATAATTGATAGAAACCAAATGCAGCGGAAACATTTTTCTGATCTTCCTTTTAAAGTTATTCGGGAAGCTATTGTAAACGCCCTCATTCACCGAGATTATGAAATTCGTGGAGCAAAATGTCAGTTAATGATTACTCCCGAGGCAATTGTTGTTAAAAGTCCAGGGGCTACAATTGCTCCTATAACTTTTGAGCAACTAAAATCTTTCAAAGCACCAATGTTAAGCAGAAATCCGGTTTTACATTATGTCTTTTCACGAATGGAAATGGCAGAAGAGCGAGGGTTGGGATTAAATTCATTCAAATCTTGCGCAACTGAGATGAAATTACCGATGCCTAAATATGTTTGGAATGACCCATATTTAGCTAACACTTTATCGAACTAACAAAGGACCTCTTCAAGAAATTGATCAGAAGCTTTTATTAACCCTAAGTAAATCAGAAAAATTGGGATGGGAGTGGGTTCTTACTCGTGAATCAGTGACCTCTGCTGATTATGCGCAACAATTTGAACTTCCGAGTAGGACATCCTTAAATCATTTAAAAAAATTCACAGAACTTGGACTTCTTAAAAAGGTTGGGGCCGGCACTAAGGTGCGCTATGTAATTATTGAAAAATAATTAGGCTTCCCGCCATTTACCTCGCCAAAATGGCGGAGTAATGGTGAAGTAATTGAAGATTTACACCTTCCCGCCATTTACCTCGCCAAAATGGCGTAATGGCTTCGATCCTAGAGAATCTTCAACTTCACAACATAGAACTGTGTCAGGGCTTTTGCGTGAGGCTTTTCGCCAGTATTTGTCTAACAGAGATTTGTCCATGATTCGAAAGGAAGGCAAAAAAGTTGCTAAAAGAAAAAAATTAAAAGAAGATGATGTTGAAAAAATAGTTCGAGCAGGAAGGAAATAACTTCATGCTAAAAGTATGCATCCAAACAAATATATGGATTAGTGGCATATTTTACCTCTTAAATTGTATAAGCATGTTAAAATTATTAACGCCACGACATTTTTAAAAGATATAAAAATCTGATTTATAAAATTGGTGAAAAATGAAATCGAAAATACTTGTTTTAGGCGCAACTGGAATGATTGGACATCGAATTTACTTAGAAGCTTTAAAAAGCTTTAAGGGTGATGTTCTTGGTATTTCCCGTCGAGGTTTTAAAGAAATTATTTCACTTGATGTCCAAGATTGGAATTTGATACGTCAGTTTTTAGATAATCACAAACCTGACTGGATTATCAACGCTGTCGGAATTACCTTGAGGAAGCCTGAACTTAAAATTTTTGATACTACCCTTGAGGTGAATGCACTTTTTCCGCATCGGCTAGAAAAATGGTGTGAGCAAAATTCTAAGCGCCTTATTCATTTAAGTACAGATTGTGTTTTTAGTGGCGAAACTGGGGCCTACGTAGAGGAAAGTATTCCTTCAGCAAAAGAAATTTATGGGAAAACGAAATTTTTAGGTGAAGTTATTGGTGAATCTGCACTGACTTTACGGTTTTCTTGTATTGGGCGTGAAAGAGAAGGAAAAACAGAACTTCTTGAATGGTTTTTGGCCCAAAAAGGAAAAACGATTAATGGTTTTAGCAATGCTATTTATTCAGGCCTTACAAATATTGTGATTGCAAAAGAAGTTTTAAAAATCATTCACCACTATCCAGAACTTTCTGGTCTTTATCAAATATCAAGCTCTCCCATTTCAAAATATGAACTTCTTTGTTTGGCAAAAAAAGCTTTTAATGTGGATGTTAGTATTGTGCCAGATGCGAATTTTTTCTCGGATAAATCACTCTTGTGTGATAAATATAAAATGGCCACCGGTTTTAAATCAGCATCGTGGCCTGAAATGTTAGATGAATTAGTGTTGGCGGGAGATGAATTATGAGTCTAAAGGTAATGACTATTGTTGGAACACGTCCAGAAATTATAAAGCTTAGTATGATCATGACTGAGTTAGAAAAATATACAAATCACATTTTAGTTCATACTGGGCAAAATTACGATTATGAGCTTAACGAGATTTTTTTCAATGATTTGGGGATAAAAAAACCGAACTATTTTTTGAATGCTGTGGGTTCCACTGTTTCTGAAACAATTGGGAACGTGATTTTTAAAATTGACTCCCTTTTTGAAAAAGAACAACCCGATGCTATTCTTCTTTATGGAGATACAAATTCTTGTCTTTCTATTATCTCTGCAAAGAGAAGAAAAATTCCTATTTTTCATATGGAAGCTGGAAATCGTTCATTCGATCAACGAGTGCCGGAAGAAATTAATAGAAAAGTTGTCGATCATTTAAGCGATATTAACATGGTTCATTGCGAACATGCTCGTCGCTACCTCTTGGCCGAAGGTATACGTCCTGAGACAATTATTAAAACAGGGACCCCAATGCGAGAGGTGCTTGAGGCTTATAAGGAAAAAATTCAAGCGTCTGATGTTTTAACAAGGCTTCATTTGAAATCAAACGATTTTTTTGTGATAAGTACTCATCGAGAGGAAAATGTTGATTCTGATGAAAACTTTAAAAATCTTTTGGCCACTCTTGAAGAAGTGGCCCGTGTGCATAAGAAAAAAATGATTGTCTCGACTCATCCTCGTACGCGGAAAAAACTTGAAGCTATGAATTATGAAAGTAAAAATCCACTGATTGAGTTTATGAAGCCTTTGGGTTTTTTTGATTATATTAAGCTTCAGCAAGAAGCTTTTTGCACACTCTCTGATAGTGGCACAATTACGGAAGAGTCTTCAATTCTTCATTTCCCGGCAGTAATGATACGTCAGGCCCATGAAAGACCAGAAGGGATGGATAGGGCCGCTGTTGTGATGAGCGATCTTTATAGCGAAAGTGTCTTACGCTCGATCGAATTAGTCGTAAATCAAAAAAGCAATATGCGCGATATTGAAGATTATGATTCTGATGATGTTTCAAAAAAAGTTGTGAGGATTATTTATAGTTATACTGATTATATCAATCGCACGGTTTGGAAGAAATAAGCCACGACTCAATTTTTGAAAGAAGAAGGGCACGGGAGAAGTTTTTTTCGAAATACTGCCGACCATTTTTCTTTTGAGTAGAGTTTTGTAATTGTAAAATGTTTTGAGCAAGGGCCGCTGCGTTTTCTGATTCAGAGGTGAAGCCAGCATTAGCTTCTTCAATAATACGAGCTCCCTCACCATCTAAACTTGCGAGGATAGGTTTTTCACAGGCAAGATAAGCCTGAACCTTCGCTGGTATTGTGAGCGCAAAAATCTCAGCTTTTTTTAAAGAGACAATAAGGCCATCAGCATAATAAAAAAACTCACTCATTTTTTCTGGAGGAAAACTTCCAAGAAAATGAAAGTTACTTTGTAGACCGAGGCGTATGATTTCTTCATTGGCCCAAGCTTTACGACGGCCATTACCGAGAATATACCAATGGATATTTTTTTCTTCTTTAAGAATGTTTGCGGCCTGGGTGAGAGTCTCAAAAGACTGGGCCTCACCAATATTTCCTGCAAACATGAGCTTAAAGAAATTTTCATGGCCTACAAATTGAGAAAGTTTTGGGTCTTCCGTGAGTGGGCGGTAGTATTCTTCGGCCCATTGAGGAAAGTAGAGCAACTTTTTTTCGGGGACGCCAAATTTTAAAATGGAGGTTTTAAACGCCTGTGAAGCCATCAGAATATAATCACAGTGATGATAAATAAATTTTACCATCCATTCAACAAGTTTAAGAATGACCTTATTTTTAACGGCTCCAACGGCCATCAGGCTTTCAGGCCAAAGATCAGTTATCCAAAAATAAAGAGGGATACGCTTAAAAAATTTAAAAACGAGGGCAGGTATACCCACCGTCATTGGTGAAGTTTCATAGACAAAAATTTTATCGACTGGCTTTCTTAGAAGAAAAAGGACAAAAAAAGAAGAAAAAAGCGCATAGGAAAGATAGTTGAAAACAAGTTGCCAATTTTTCCCCTCGAGCCTAGGAAAAACGGGGACACGATAAATGGTGTGGCCTTTAGGATGCCTTTCTTTTAAAGGGCCAAAAAAATGAAAACCAGAATGAAAATTTCCCGAAGGATAATTAGGCATTTGAGTGACGACTCGAATTTTGTGCCCTTTTTCAGTGAGCCCATCAACAAGGTCGTTGATTTTAAAATTTTCTGGATAAAAATGGTTTGTTATAACAAGTATATTCAAGTCTAAACCTTGCCGCCTATTCTTTTTTCAAGTATAAATTTCCATAGAATTGTGAAGAATAGTGAAGAAGGTCTTTGTTTGTCACCCTATTTTTTGAGGATTATGACACATTCATTTTTGCCTTTTGTTTCTTGTTTTTGTGCTTTTTTGATCTCATGGATAACGATTCCGGCCGTCATTCGGGCTGCCCACTTTAAATCTCTTGTTGACCTTCCTAATGAACGAAAATCGCATGCGAAGGCCATTCCTACCCTTGGTGGACTTTCAATTTTTGCCGGGATTTTGATTAGCTCTTCTTTTTTTAAAGATTATGGTGGTTTTCATGAAATAAGATTTATGATTCCCGCGATTGTGATTTTATTTTTGGTCGGAATCAAAGATGACATTCTTATTCTTTCGGCAAAGAAAAAATTCATGGCGCAAATTTGCGCGGCCGCTCTTATTAGTATTGCAGGCGATTTGCGCATAGCTTCTTTTTATGGCCTTTTTGGCCTTCAGGCGATTCCTTATCTTGTGAGTGTTGCGCTTACTATTTTTACTATCGTTTGTATTATTAATGCGTTTAATCTCATTGATGGGATCAATGGTCTTGCCGGTGGAATTTCTTTTATTATCTCCACAACATTTGGGACTTGGTTTTATCTTATTGGAAAATACGATCTCGCGATTTTAGCCTACTCTTTGTCTGGCAGTGTGCTTGGTTTTCTTTTTTATAATTTTAAAGAAGAGGCGAGCATTTTTATGGGAGATACGGGGGCCATGATTATTGGTTTTATCATGGCCATTTGTGCGATCCAATTTATAGAACTAAATAAAGTTTTAGAAACTCAATTAAGAGTGGGCGATTCTTTTTCTTATTGGATTAAGGCTTCCCCGGCCGTTGTTATGGGGATTTTAATTGTTCCTCTTTTTGATACGCTGAGAGTTTTTCTTATCCGCCTTTTAAAAGGCCGTTCACCTTTTGTGGCCGATAGAAATCATTTGCATCACGTCCTCATTCAGTTGGGGTGTGGGCATACTCAAGCCTCTTTAATCCTTTGCACTACGAATCTTCTCTTTATTATTTTGGCCTTTGTTTTTAGAGATTGGCGCTCAACTCAGCTTCTTCTTTTTTTATTTGCCTTAGCATTTGTGCTTTCGCAAATTCCTTTTGTGATTAAAGTTTTACGGAGAAGAAAAGAATTCGCTCTTTTTAGAAATTAGTTTTTTCAATATTATCTTATAATCAAAACTTGCTAGACCAATTGTCGCTATCAAAATAAGTGAAGCAAAACGCATGCGATACAAAGTTCCAATATTGCAAATCACAAGGCTTTGAATCAGAGTAAAGCCTAAAGAAAAGACAAGTGTTGGTATGATCATTGTGGGAAGTTTTTTTCTTAAAAGTGCAAAACAAAAAAGAATATAGGAAAAATAGAAAAAAATCATTTCAAGTGACGAAAGCATTTTAAAGAGTGTTGTTCCCTTACTAAACCAAAGAGTTGGAAAGGGGGCAAAAAATCCTATTTGTAAAGCACGGGGGGTGTAGACAATGAGATCTTGTGCGGATGTAAAAAGAATGTCTGCATCGATATTGCTGCCTCCGGCGATTACCGTAAATTCTTTTCTGGCCTTTGCTACAGCTAATATCTTTTGATCAATGATCGAAGGAAGCCATGGGTTTTTTTTCCAGTCATATATGAAAGAAGCCGGTGCACGTGTAGCTTGTTTTCCGTAAGGGAAATTTTGCAACGCTAGGTTTTGATTTTGAGAGGGAGTAAGTATTGTTGCTTTTAAAAGAAGTATTGAAGTTATAATGGCAGTGAATAAAAGAGCGTTAAAAAAAGTTCGACGCATGATGAATGTTATTAGAGCGATTAAAAGAAAAAAGAGGATCGCAAGATCAAGGGTGTAAGGCCTTGCAAGCCACATGAGAGAAAATCCTAAAATGGCGATAAGAGTCCAAAGAGGAATTTCGCGTTTTTTTTGCATCAACGAGAAAAGTTGTTGTGTCGAGTAAACTAAAAGAAAAAAACCTAAAATGAAATAACCATCTTTATGTATTCCAGAAATCCAAATGAGGGCCGATGGCATGATGAGAAAGGGGATAATAACCTTTGCAGAAATAAATCGGGGTGCAAATATCTGTCTTGTAATGCGAAGAAGGGTTAGGCCCGAAAAGGTGGAGATGAGGGCGTTAAAGGGAATAATGCTGTAGGGTTCAGAGGGAAAAAAATAATAAAAGATGGCTGCAATACTAACTGGCGATTGATTTTTATATTGAAGTTCCCAACTCCCCCAACCGTCATTGATTATTTTTGTTTTAAGTTCAATGGCCGAATTGTGAAAGAAAAAGGCATCGTTTTGTCCAACAAGAAGCCCATGGCCCATATGAAGAGAAGGTAAAAGATGAGGCAAAATTATAAGCTGTATACAAAAAAGATAAAGGCAAAGAGAGAGAAAAATACAAATGCCTAAATTTAGATATGATTTTGAAATAAGATTAATGAGTTTCATATTTTCTTAAGTAAAGTTTCCATAATAAAAATGAGTAAAGCAAAAATCCCACATGACCAAAAAATAAAAACAAGAGTTCGTTTTGATATTTCTCCCAACTTAAAAACACGAAGAGCGATATAGAAAGCTCCTATCGCATTCCCTACTACGATTGATCCAATGAGGCCTTTTACTCCAAAAGTCGTTAAAAAGAGTAAAGAACCAATAATGGCGATGATTGTTGTAAGGAGAGAGGAAAAAAGAACAATGGATGTTTTTTGAATGGCCGTTGCATATTTTTGGATGAGAAAAATAATCATAAAAAAAGGAATTTGAAGAACTCCAAGTTGCATGACTCTGGCGATTGATTGCCTATCGCTTAACGGAATTTTTGAGTTTACAAAAAGTATTTCGATTAAAAAGGGAGCCATTGCAAAAATAAAAAAGGAAAAAAGGATTCCCACAATAAGGCCGCGCTTTAAGTAATAAGAAAGCTCATTTATTCCTTTTGATTTTTGATCGTTTGTAATGAGGTTTGAAAAATAAGGGAGCATCACAAAGTTCATCGAAAGCGAAATAATATGGGTTGTGAAAACTGTGATTTTATTTCCAAGTGTAAATGTACTAACACTTCCTTGATCGAGTCGACCTGCCAAAAGTTGAATAGCAGGGAGAAGAATTCCTGAGGCGAGGGCCGCGAAGGTGAGATTAATATAGCCACTCAGGGTTTTTTTGTAGAAATCTTTCGTAGGCATTTTTAAATGCCAAAGTTTGTATCCTTCTTGATAACAAAAAAAACAAACAAGGATAAGATTGGCCAGTTGACCTAAAATCATGCTGAAAATAACGCCCTTTACTCGATAGTAAGGGACAAGACAAAAAATAAACGCAATGGTTCCAAAGCTCAGTGCCATTTGAGCGCCAGAAGATTTTTTGGCCTTCCCAAGAGCATTTAAAATTGAATTTCCAAGAATAGTGACTCCTCCCAAAAGGAGAATGCCGATAGAAAATTTTACATAAGATGAAAAATGCTCGATGTCAGTTAACGAAGTAAATTTGATAAAAGGGGCGTACCAAGACGAAGGGATAAGGAGAACGAGCAGCGCCGAAATGATGAGTATTCCTAAAATAAAAGTCATGGCCTCTGCTGCGTAGGCCTGAGCTTCGCTCCTTGGTGATTTTTGGTGTTCCTTTTGGAAAAGGGGAGTAATTGTAGCGCCTAGTGATTGCGAAACAACGTTTGTTAAAAGCCCAGGAAGAATGAGGGCGAGGTAAAGAAAGTCTAAATCTTTATTAATCCCAAAAAAGCGAGCAATGATGATATCACGGAAAAAAAGTCCTAAATAAGCAACGAGCGTAAGCCCGACTATCCATATCCCGAGAGCGTTGACTGTGTTTCTTTTTTCAAGATTCATGTCTTAAAAATTTCTTTTAAGAAAAGAGATTACCATTTCTTGTTTTTCTTCTGTTAAGTTTGAGCTTGAAGGCAAGCACAGCCCATTTTTAAAGAGAATTTCTGAGACGGGGATTTTTGAACTTGTAAAAAAATCAGTTCCTTTAAAAACGGGTTGATTATGAAGCGGTTTCCAAATTGGTCTTGCTTCAATATTTTCTTTTTCTAATTCTTTTAAAATGCGATAAATATCAATATTCCTTTTTTCTTTTTCTTTTTCTTTTTCTTCAGAAAAATAGAAAGCACTTAGCCAGCGATTCGAAAAATACCCCTTGGGCTCCGGCATAAATTTTATAAAATCAAATTTCGCTAATTCTTTTTTATAAGTTTCAAAAATCTCACGCCTCTTCGCCACTCTCTCATCTAAAACTTCAAGTTGGCCACGTCCAATCCCTGCAAGAATGTTGCTCAGGCGATAATTATAACCGATTTCGCTATGTTCATAGTGAGGGGCCGGATCGCGCGCTTGAGTAATCCAAAATTTTGCTTTTTTAAGATGGTCTGGATTATCAGACAGAAGCATTCCACCGCCACCTGTCGTTATGATTTTATTTCCATTAAAGGAAAGAACGGCAAGCTTTCCAAAGTTGCCACATTTTTTTCCTTTGTAGGAAGCCCCGAGCGCCTCTGCGGCGTCTTCAATAAGAGGAACATTATATTTTTCGCAAAGACCTACGATGAGATCATAGTCAGCGCTTTGTCCAAAAAGATCGACGGCCACAACGGCTTTTGGAAGTTTATTTTTTTTGCGGCGGTCTTCAAGGGCGAGCTCGAGTGCTTTGGGGCACATGTTCCAAGTTTCAAGATCACTATCTATAAAAACAGGAATCCCTTTTTCATAAACAATAGGATTGGCGCTTGCGATAAAAGTGAGAGACGAGCAAAAAACTTCATCGCCTTCTTTGAGGCCAACGAGCTTAAGCGCAATATGAAGGGCCGCTGTTCCTGAACTCATCGCGAGGGCGTGGCGTCCTCCAAGATAGGTCGACATCTCTTTTTCAAAGGCATCGACATTGGGGCCTAGTGGCGCAATCCAATTACTGTCAAATGCTTCTTGGATATATTTTATTTCGTTTCCACTCATATGCGGAGAGGAAAGAAAAATTCGTTTATTATTCATCGTGTCATCTCGATGTTAGTCCCTTGGAATTTTTCCATTGTGACATGATTATTGGCACTAATCCCGTCCTTTTTGAAGATTTTTTTATGATTTTTTATGGGTTTTTTAAGGATGAGCAAAAAAAATTTTCAAATCAGGCCAATAATCAGGCCAAAATTTTTTTAATATCACAGGCCCTAAGTGCCGTCCATATTGATTCGCTCGCTGCACGTCTTAAAGATCCTCGCATTAAAAAAATTGTTGAGCCTATTTTAATTGGAGCTATCGATTCCACCATGGCCGAATCTGAAGATTTTCGGTTTTGCATTGATCTTGGGCTTGTCTCTTTAATTGATGGTACGCCATCTATCTCAAACCCTATTTATACAGAGGCATTTCCTCATTTGCTTCTTATGGCCTTTTTACAAAGAGTTGCTACCGGTGGCGCTCTCATTGAACATGAATATGCACCAAGACGGGGGCGTCTGGATCTTTTTAAAACAAAAAATGCTTCTTAAAAGAATTACTTGTTTTTAGAGGGTAGGGAAATAAATTGTGGCAAATTTTGCTAAATGATTGGCGGCACCATATTTTCAGCATCAATCAAAACCATTTCTGCCAGTAAAGTCTCAGGGGCAATATCTTGTTCATGGGGCCATGTTACTGCCCCAAACAAAATACCTACTTGATTAAAATAATTTATGTTTTTTAATTCTTTAAACACACCCTTATCGAGGTAAGGCTTAAGATCAAATATTCCCTTTTGCTGGTTTTCTATCTCTACATAAATACGATAGTCTGGCAGAGGTTTAACTAATTTTACATCCCAAAACATACAGACCTCATAGCGGAGCAATTTTATATGGACTTTCATTACTAACTGATAATTCCCAATCGGCCATTAGTTCATCACGATGCAGTTCTATCCAAGCCTGTACTAGTCGCAATTGCTTTCGTGGCAATTCTCCCGCCAGTATTTCACCGTCATTAATATTAATTGAAGCTTCAAACTCTGCATACCGAGCATGAATATGTGGTAAATTATGATGTTTGTTGTCTAGCAAATACATGCGAATAATGATTCCATAAAACATTGATATAATCGGCATAGGAAACTCCTATTAGAAGAAGGAATGTGCGCGCGGGTCGGTTCGTCTAAAATATTAACAAACTTTAATAGTATTGGCCATGAAGTAAAAAAGATGCTTCTTTAAAAGATTTACTTGTTTTTTGAGGGTGATTTTAAGTTTTGGGAATTTTTATTAAGTCGACTATATCTAGCTCATACTTTTTTGGTGTTTGTCCCTTGGAACTTTTCTATTGTGACATGATTATTGGCGCTAATCCCGTCCTTTTTGAAGACTTTTTTTAGGGTGAGCAAAAGAATTTTCAAATCAAGCCAAAAATTTTGATGATCAACATACCAAACATCAAGTTTAAATTTTTCCTCCCAGCTGATGGCATTTCTTCCATTGATTTGGGCCCAGCCCGTGATCCCTGGGAGGACATTGTGACGACGACTTTGTTCCTTCGAATAAAGAGGAAGATATTCCATGAGAAGGGGGCGCGGGCCTACGAGCGAGAGGTCACCGCACAGAACATTAAAAAGTTGTGGCAATTCATCAAGACTTAATTGGCGAATTTTTTTTCCAAGCGACGTTAGGCGTTTTTCATCCGAAAGAAGTTCGCCACGCGAATCTTTTTCATTTGTCATTGTTCGAAATTTATAAATTTTAAAAGGTTTACCTTTGAGGCCAGGTCGAGTTTGCGTGAAAAGGATGGGGGTGCCAATGAAAGAATAAATAAGGAGGGCCGTCGCGAGAATGATTGGGCAAAGGAGAGTAAGCAGAAGTATGGCGATCATAAAATCAAAAATTCTTTTCAATATTTATTCCTTGCTTGTCTGAATCATTTTTTGTTTTTCCTGAAGTCCTAAATTCAAATTCTGGGCCATTAAGATCCATCATGTCGATACTAATTGCTCAAGAAGGGTAATAACTTGTTTTGTTTTTCCACGAAGCATGTATTGAAGAGGAGTCGCTTTGCCAAGCTGAATGCTTGGAAGATTTAACCACCGTCTAATTTTAACAAATGCTCTTTCCTTGTTAATCTCAGGTTCGGTTTGTTGGATCAACTCGATAATTAAATTAAAAATAATAAGCCATTTTCTCATTGCTAAATTTGAAGGATCAAGTTCGTCAGCGTTACTTGTAACTTTCAAGGCCCGAATAAGTTTGTCTTGATCAATACTCAGTGCTTTTGCTAAATTTCCCAGTCCAACATGCGAGGTGTCTGGTATATAGAGGTCTTCGAGAATTTGGTCATTTCTTAGTGCACTCATGGTGATCACTTCTTAAAATTTAACTTCGGTCATTGCTTAGGCGGCAATGACTAGGGTATCGGCCGCTATTATATATCACTAAAACCAAGTAAAATAGCAGATAGTTTATGCATTTTTCAACACAAAAACATCAAGAGATTGAAGACTTTTTGCGTATGTTTTTTGTGCAAAAAAGAGCTATTTATATAACAAATAACGATCCGTAATGGCTTGTAATTAAATAATTGATTCGGACAAAATAGGAGCATTGAAAGGTCAATATTAAAAGCAGATGAAAGATGAGTGAACTTATCACAAATTCATCACATGCCATGTGATGAATTGTTAATTCGGAGGAATGAGACATCATGGTGTTCAGAGTGTTCATAGTGTTCATAGTGCTCATAAAAATAAAGAACAATAAAGTGTTTTATTAGAAGACAAATATCGCATTGATCCTTGTTCTGTTTGTAGAACACTCATTGAAACTTAATGCTTCGTAAAAAGGTTTGTTGTTAACGTTTGCAGTTAGTGATTTTAGAGCTTTGTCCGATAGAACAATATTTAAAAAAAACACTTATGGGTGTAAATTTGAGAAGGAATGGCAGTCATGTGATCGTAGGAAAAGGTGAACCACGCGAAACGATCCCAATACATGCAAACAGGGATCTTAAAAAAGGCCTGGAAAAAAAACTTTTAAATAGATTAAAGAATACTAAAAAATGAGAGGGTGCCATGTTTTATCATTTTAAAATTAAGAAAGAATCGAATGGCTACTGGGCAGAGTGTTTAGAGTTAGAAGGCTGTAATGCTGAAGCCGACACGATGGCAGAGGTTGAGACGAATATGCAAGACGCCTTAAATCTTTATCTCTCAGAACCTTTTAATTCGAAAGTAATATTCCCTTTGCCTTTTGAGAAAACTCCAAAGATGAAAGGCAAGCTTGTAAAAGTATCAGTAGACTCTTCTGTTGCATTTTCTTTTTTAATGAGGATCACTCGGCTACAGCACCATCTTACGTTAAGCGAAATGGCAAAAAAGTTGCAGTATAAAAATATAAATACTTATGCAAAACTCGAAAGGCCCAAGACTTCAAATCCTGAACTTAAAACGATTGCTAAAATTACACGAGTCTTTAATAATTTTCCAATTGGTCTTGTGTTTGCTTGAAGTAACTGTCGATCCCGTAGTTTTAAAATGCTGAGGCCATTGCTGTCTCGCTATTGTTGAGGAGAAATTTATTTTTTTTGATCCTAGATTAGATGCGTTTGAGGAGTCGAGCAGGAACTCCGGCCCACACCGTTGATTCTTCCTCAATGGATTTGACGACTGCCGCTTGTGCGCCAATTTTGCACCAAGAAGCGATGGAGATTTTTTGTTTCGTGATAGCGCCTGATCCAAACTCCACGCCTTCTTTTAAGCGAGTTCGTCCTGCGATATTGGCGCCTGGGTTTATGGTGACGAAATTTTCGATGAGAGAGTCGTGCCCGATGGTGACGTTGTAATTGATCACAACATAATTTCCAAGCTCAATATTTGTTGTGAGGACAGCGCCTGGGCCTATAAGCCCTCCCATTCCCAATTTCGCATCTTGCACAGTTGCGCGAGGGTGAATGAGTGTTGGCGCAGGTAAAAGTCCGGCCTGAAGAGCTTTTTCACACATGATTTTTTTTGCCCTAGGTTCTGAAAGGCCTACGACAAATTGCTTAAAGTCATTTGGGAATTTCCAATTTTTTACAATCTGAATTTCTCTTCCTTTCAAAAAATGGGAGGTTTTATCAATGAAGTCATCGACGAAAATGGCCTCAAAATCATCTCCCCAAATATCTTGAATATGAAAATACTGTTCGCGCGCATGGTCGCCAGCGCCTAAGATTATTATTTTTTTTAATGCGTTTCTCATAGAGCATCCGTCCTAAAATGAGTGGTTACAATTTTTGAAATGTAAACCTGAAACATCTTCGAAAAAAGTCTATACTCCCCATCTTTATTTGGATTTTTTATGAGTATTTTTTTATCTTTTAACGTCCTGATTGCTGAATCACAGGATGTTTTTTTCAAGGGGAAATCATCCAGAATTTCTTGCCGAAGAACCCAGTTATGATTAATTCCAGATTTATTTGCAATAATTTTTAAAATTTGCTTAAAATTATCGCTCTTTTTTACTTCGTCATACATTTTGGAAAAGAAGAGTTCCCCCAAACGATCTACTGAACCCTTAAAATCAATTGTTCCATGTACACCATTTTCAACATCATTAAGTGAAATTTCATTTTCATTTGAAACTTCAAACGAGGTGTAACCAATTTCTTGAATAAGGTGCGGGTATCTTTCAGAGTAGTAGATAATTTTATCGATGGCCTCATGTGATATTGTTTTAGTCGTTTTAGATAAAGCTTTATGAATGACATCCCTTGCATCTGCATCATTCATTCGATCAAGATTTATAGGAGTAAAAGTTCGCAAAAATGATTCATGATCTTCATTGAGTGATTGAATCATTTCTGGCATCCCAACAAAAATGACCATAAGATTATTTACACCATCGGCCAATAAAAGTTCTTGTAGTGTTTTCCAAAAGGAGGAGAAACTTTCAGCATCTTTCATTTGGTCAAGTTCATCCACGATGAGGCATAATCCTCGTTGTTCCCCAGCAGGTTGATTAAAACAAGCCGTTGCAATTTTTCTTAAAACTTTTCTGGCATCAGAGTAAACGTCGTCAGGTGTTAAGTTTTTCTCAGCATGCGTCTCGAGTGAGAGTCCTTTAATTGAAATTCCTTTAAATCTCTTAAGAAAGGTTTCAAAATATTTTTGGACACTACTTAGAATCGTTTCATAGGTTTCTAAAACCTGCTCAAGTTCTTCTATCAACTGTGTGATGACTATTGCAGGATGGGTATTTTTTCTTATGGGAAAATAAGCGGTAATAAGAGGTTGTTTGAAGTCATGAAAAATGGGGATTTCTTTTTGAGCGATCGCTTTCGAAATAATGGCCACGGATGTTTTGCCAATTCCTCTTTCGCCAACAATCAATACATTTTGCGGTGAGAAAAAAGCGGTTTGAACAACGGCCCGATAAATTAACTCAATTTCTTTTGCTCGCCCAGCGAAGATTCCTGGGGGCACTGGGGAACCAGGTTTAAAAGGGTTAATATTCATAAAATCCTTGATCGCGGCGTAGTCAGTTATTTTAGGTTATTTTAACAGATCTTTGTGTGCCTTGACCATAGACTTTAGTCAACTTACCGGTAGGTTACCGCCTACTTACCGGTAGGTTACCGCCTACTTACCGGTAGGTTACCGCCTACTTACCGGCAGGTTACCGCCTACTTACCGGCAGGTTACCGGCGTTTTTAATGTGCCTTTTTGTGCAAGGGCAAGCTCGGCGCATCGAGTTGTTTTAACTCCGAAAATGTTGAACTAATCTTGAGAAAATATTTGAAATTAGACAAAAAGCGAGCTTAGTTTTACTATACGCCCTTATGTTGACTATACTTCGAAATCCTCGTGTTTTTATCGCATTTTCTCATGACATGTTGTGGGCATTGTTTTCTTTTTGGGTTGCTTTTTCTCTTCGCTATAGTGTTTATCCGTGGGGACTTCCCACGACTGCGCTTGAACAAGCGCTCCCTTATAGCGTCATTGTTTTTTTCATCAACAGCATTGTGTTTCATTTTTTTGGCCTTTACCAAGGCATTTGGCGTTTTAGTAGCGTTGAAGATCTTCTTCGCGTTTTAAAAGGCGCAACGACAAGTGCGCTCTTCACTTTTATTGCCATCTTTTTTTGGAATCGTCTTGAGAATGTCCCCCGTTCCATTTTTTTAATTCAATGGCTTCTTCTCGTGATGGGCCTTGGCGGAGGACGGTTTTTTTATCGCGTTTGGAAGGACAACCGACTTCATAAAATGCACCGCTCTCTTGCGGTAAGTAAGCGCGTTTTAATTGTAGGAGCTGGAACTGCGGGTGAGTATCTCGCTCGTGAAATTCATCGTAATCCGGCCCTCAATCTTGATGTGATCGGTTTTGTTGATGATGACCATCTTAAAAAAGAGCGCACGATTCATGGCCACAAAGTTCTCGGCAAGCCTGAAGATATTCCTTCGCTTGTCCCTAATTATAGTATCGATGAAATTTATATCGCGCTTCCTTCGGCCACCGGTGATCAGATCAAACGTATTGTTGAGTATTGCCAAAAAAGTTCGGCCAAATTTAAAACTTTGCCTCGGATGAACGATATTTTAAGCGGACGCATTGAGCTTTCACTTCTTCGAAATGTTGAGCTTGAAGATTTACTTGGCCGTGAGGCCGTGAAGCTTGATACGACTTCAATAGGACAAATGATTGCAGGAAAAACGATTCTTGTGACAGGTGCTGGTGGCTCTATTGGAAGCGAGCTTTGTCGTCAAATTCTTCGCTTTAATCCAAAGCGCTTAGTGCTCTTTGAACTGTGTGAACTTTTTCTTTATGAACTTGAAATGGAACTAAAGCGCCTTGACCTCGGTGTTGAAATCGTCGCGGTCATTGGTGATGTCCGTAATCGTGCACGAGTTCGTAGTGTTTTCCAAGCGGAAAAACCAGATCTTGTTTTGCACGCGGCTGCTTACAAGCATGTGCCAATGATGGAAGCTCACCCTGGTGAAGCGATTCATACGAATGTTTTTGGAACGCGTATTGTGGCCGAAGAAGCAGTGGCCGCTTCGATTTCAAAATTTGTGATGATCTCTACTGATAAGGCCGTCAACCCAACAAACGTAATGGGAACGACAAAACGTGTGGCCGAGATGGTTTGCCAAAATTTAAATCGTCAAAGTCAGGGACGCACACAATTTATTACTGTTCGCTTTGGAAATGTTTTGGGAAGTAACGGTTCGGTCATTCCTCTTTTTAAAAAACAAATTGAACGGGGTGGGCCGATCACGATTACTCATCCAGAAATCACTCGTTACTTCATGTCGATTCCTGAGGCAAGTCAGCTTGTTTTACAGGCGGGTGCGATGGGCAAGGGTGGAGAAATTTTTGTTCTTGATATGGGCGAGTCTGTGAAGATTGTCGACCTCGTTAAAGAGATGGTTAAACTTTCAGGCTTGACTCTCGGTGAAGATATTCAAATTGAATTCACAGGCCTTCGTCCTGGTGAAAAACTTTACGAAGAACTTTTTGAAGAGAGCGAAGAATTGGTTCCTACAGAGCACAAAAAAGTTCGAGTGGCCCGCGGACGTGGACTTCCCGAACATTTTGAAGAGATGATTTCAATTATGTGTGAAGGGCCTTTGCTTGAAAACAAAATTGCTTATATGGAACAGCTTCAAAAACTTGTCCCCGAATATCGGCCTGATCTTAACTTTCATTAAGCGCTGATGTTTTTTTAAAAATTGCTTTTCGTTGTTACAGTGAAAATCTTTATTAAAACTGAGATTCGTCACTTGGCAAGTGACGAATCTTAGTCATTATTGTGGATAATTCAAACCATTCAATCTCCTTAGGAAGAGAACAAAGATCGTTTAAAAAATAAGTGAGTGCGGGTGCTGAAGGGCGAAAACGCAAGTCGAGAAAAGTTGATATTAGTGAGTTTGGATTAGCTTTGTTGTTACTTTACATCAATACACCTAAGGCCCGACAAATTTCGGCCGAGATTCTTTATCGGTTTTTCATTCTAAAAAATTATTTGGCAGGATTGAATGAAAGACAAATAGGGGCATTGAAAGGCCACTATCAGAAGCAGATGAAAGATTCTTGAACAAGTTTGTTTTATAAACTATAGCTGATGAGACTTTTAGATAAAGAGGAAAAAAATATGCCTATCGCAGAAAAAGTTAACGGTGAAATCACTTATAACTCGGACAAAGAAAGGTCAAAATTTTCTGCCCTTTTGAATTTAGCTGGCAAGAAAAATACTCAAATGACGATGGAGGAGCTTGCCGATTTATTAATCACTCATGAGGGATTTAAGTTTGAACTAAAAATTTATAAAGACGATCTCCCCAATGAATAGGAAACCTTGATTACCGCCCATTTTTCGCCCCAAGAATTTCGAATGATGAGGGATTTTTTAGCATCAGAGTAGCCTACGCAAACGATAGCATGTCCGCCAAGAGGACGATCTGTTTTAGTTGGAAAAGGAATGCGAGCGGTGGTTTGTGCTTTTTTAATGGATTCAAAAACAGTAAAGCCAAACATCAAAGGCACCTCTTGGGCCACAACATTTTTAATGTCAAAAAGTAATTTTCCAAGATCACGGTCAGGGGTATCGAGACAAAAATATTTGAGCATTTGAAATTTTTCTGCATCGGCGTAACATTTCTTCGAAGGTTCTTGATCGAAATCTTCGATCTTGTAGGGGAAAAGTTTTTCATGACAAAGGCCAAATTGAAGAAGCGATTTTAGAGTCATTCGTGCCGGAGCGTCTGTGTCTCCCGTGCGGCCCATAAGATTGCGTGTTGTTTTATAGAGAAAAAGGCGAGAGCCAAGAAAATCATTTTGGGCGTTATTTTTTCAAAGTATTCAAAAAGCGCTGCGCCTGCATTCGCTGTGCACTAGCCGATTTTATCGATTGATTGTATGCAGTGAGTTGGCTAAGGCGAAATGGCTTTTCAGTAAAAAAGTTTTGTGCTAACCGATTACGTCCATCATTTTAAATAGGAGAGAAAATAAAATGCAAGTTCCTAGAAATGCACCATGTCCCTGTGGAAGTGGAAAAAAGTTTAAACGTTGTTGCTTGCATGGTGAAACGTCTGTTTCAACACACTTTGCGCCTAAAATTTTAAAAAAATCGCCAGCATTTTCTCCTTTGTCTACTCAAAGCGACACTCCCAAAAAAATGAATCTCAAAACACTTTGGGAAAAAAAGAATGCAAGCATTGATGACCTTCAAGAATTTTTTCCCAAAGAACGAATTGATTGGGGGGTTGCTCAGCTTAAAGCGAAAGCTTTTCAGTTTAATCTTAAATTTGCTCAGCATCCTGATGGCCTAGAAGTTGTTGCAATTGATTTTAATGATATCCCTATTGCCGTTATTGAAAAGGGGGGCAATGTTTTTTTACGTACTCCTTCTAACTCGAAGGTCATTCTTTCTTTCCTCCCTCTTTTTTGCATGATTCATTCAGAGAAATTTTTGTTTGCTGAAAAATTTCCTTCATTTGAGATGAATAAAAAAATTCTTTCGCACCATCTAAGGCCTTCGACAAATGATCCCTCTCTTTGCAAAATATATTGGGCCAATATGCCTCTTTTTCAAAAAGTCAGAATGGACGTGAAAGAAGGCTTTACTAAAATCGAGAGTTTTAATTTTTTTAATACATCACTTTGCCTTGAGATGAATCAGGGCGGTCAATGCACCTGTTTTCCTTTTGCTTCTTTATTGGAGGAAGAAAAGAAAACTTATTTTTCAGTTTTAAATAGATCTTTTTTTGATAGAAGTCGTTGGAGGAATAGGGGCCTAGAAAATTTGTTGTTGGAATTTTCCGATAAAACGCTTGTTTATTTGGGCCATCTTCCTTATCACCCTTATGTTCATTTTATGCCTTCTGAATTTAGTATGGCCTTTAAAAATAAGAATATGAACGAGGATGAAATTCTTGTTGATAAACTAGAGTGTTTGCTTTTAAAACATCAATGCCCTGTTGTTCTTGTAGAGTCACTCCCTTTGGCCGGACAAGACGAAGCTTCTCTTTTTGATCATCGCTACAACGCAAGAAAAGAGCTCTATGGGTTTCTCATTAAAAAGGGAGAAAAAATTCCTTTTGATCAACACGAATGGAAGTTTTGTGAGACAAAAATTACTGATAAACATGATCCAAGTTTTTCTCGTTTAGCTCTGAATGTGTCACTTCTTCTCCCTATAAAAAGTGATGCCTTGTTTTTTGATGATTATGCTTCACTTGCCTTTGAAGCAAAAATAAGGACTGTGTTTTTTCATCAACTCGTTGAACAAGTTAATCTCTTACGGGAAAGCATTCCGATTGAAGCCAATAATTTCACTGTTACTGAGTCTAATTACTTTGGAAAAAGTTGCCTTTTTTATGAAGCAGAAGATACCTACTCGAATCTTTTGCATTTTAAGGATCAATTACGACAGAAGTATAATCTCAGTCTTTCACTTCCGCCTCAAGTTGTGCTTCCCGAGGAAGAACTTAGAATTTCAATAGAGCTTTCTTTACAGGCAAAAGATAAAGTCAGCTTCAAAATAACTCATACAGAACCTTCCAAGGATTCAGCGTTTTTGATTCATTGGAACTCTTCTTTTTGGATAAATCTTGGAGGGTTTGTTGATGGGATAAGGGCGCTTTCTGATCACTCTCACCTTGAATTGGCCTGTAAAAGTCCTGATAGTCAAAGACAAAATGAACTCAAACTTCTTAAGCACTCAGGAGCTTTTTATCTTCTCGTGATGGAGGCCTTTGCTCTATTCGAAAAAACAAACGAAACAAACGAAAAAAACAATACAAACAAAGTAAGCAAGACTGATAAGGTCATGAAGAAAGAATTAAAAGAGGAGTTTAACAAGATCCCCGAAAAGATCTTGGCGCTTTTTGATAACTTTCCTCGTTGCTCAACATCAGTTAGAAATCTCATCGTTGCGCTTGTTGAAAGCATTATTGAAAAAAGGGGACATATCTTTTCTGCCTACGATGATGTGAATATTCGTTTTGTTCAAACAGATCTCTATTCAATTTATATTCAAGTGCTCAAAATTTTATCGCTAGTGATTCACGATAAATTTATTGCGGGTAGCGTGCTTAAGCAAAACTTTAAAAATCTTGCCCTTCGTAAAGGTGGGGATCGCAAAACGTTGGAGTTTTTGATTGAGGGAGATCCTTCCGTTTTTTCTCTTTTTCTTTCGAATTGTTCAACGCTTCTTAATGTTGATTTACTCGTTGATGGTAAAAAAGTAGAAGAAATGGATTCTGGGGAGCTCGTCACACAAGTTCAACTTGCGATGAATGGCGTGAGGGAGGGAGAGTTTGACCAGAAAAAAAGTGGCAACATTGACTGGTTTGAATTGCATCCCAAAGTGTTTTTTAAAGGAAAAGAAATTCCCTTCGAAGATGCCATAAAATTATCTTCACAGCACTATCTTGAGCATGAAGGAAAATTTTATCTCATCAAAAAAGACAAAATTCCTGCCATAGAGTGGCTTTCCTATTTTTGGGAAAAACTTCAGACAAACAAGGATAAGAAACAACGAGGTAAAAGTTCAGAGCAATTTTTCCATCTTCCGAAAAGTGAAGTCCTTACCATGCTTGCTCTTCGAAAAGCAGGAGTTCATATTGAAGGAGGAGAACGTTGGGAAAAAATTTGCGCTGAGTTCGATGCACTTGATGTGGCCCATTCTCCACGCAATTGTCATTCGGGCCGGGATACTGAAAGCGTGACAACTGTATCACGCCTGCCTGCGGGGCTTACGCTTCCTCTGCGTCCTTTTCAAATTACAGGCACAGAATGGCTTTATCGCCTCTATCATCTCGAATTAGGGGGCATCCTTGCTGATGAGATGGGCCTCGGAAAAACGGTTCAGACCATTGCCTTTTTTGAATGTTTGCGCTTAGAAGGAAAAATTGGGCGTAACCTTATTATACTTCCCACCTCGCTTGTTTATAACTGGCAAAAAGAATTTGCTCGCTTTGCTCCTTCCATTACCATTGCTGTTTTTGATCCCAAAGTTCAATCGAAGGAACAAGTTGTTCTTTGTACCTATGGGCTTCTTGTGAGGCATGAAGAAAAAATAAACGCCGAGCAGTGGAATTGTGTTTTCTTTGACGAGGCCCAATCCCTTAAAAATATTGCGGCACAAAGAACGACGGCCGCAAGGAAGTTAAGGGCAAACTTCAAAGTCGCAGTGACCGGAACTCCCTTAGAAAATCATTTTGGAGAATTCTTTTCTCTTATGGATCTTACCGTTCCGGGCGCGCTCGGAAACCACGGTGAATTTATGCAAAAATTCAATCTCAAAGAGAGTACTTCTGAGGTTTTAAAAATTGATTTTCGAGATATTACTTTTCTTAAAATGACAGTGGCGCCTTTGGTTTTACGGCGTATGAAAAAAGAAATTCTTTCAGAGCTTCCGGATAAAACAGAAACAGTGGTCACTCTTCCCTTCGAAAAAAATCAAGAAAAAATTTATAAAGACATTGCTATTTCTTGGAATAAGCGTGTGCGTGAGAAAATTAAAAATGAAGGAGAGGCAAAAGGGCAACTTGAAATGTTGACGGCACTTTTGCGTTTACGTCAGGCCTGTTCTATTCCCTCGATTTTACCTAATGTCGACTATAAGGGGATACCTCCTAAGGTGGAGCTTCTTTTAGAACAAGTGGGA
>Ga0247844_1003092_pt1 | contig 25321 bp, 31 predicted proteins | sample LaCtaG_FD_192421 | JGI IMG/M metagenome (GOLD analysis project Ga0247844, IMG submission 192421) | Freshwater microbial communities from meromictic Lake La Cruz, Castile-La Mancha, Spain - LaCruzMarch201714.5m_1 | ecosystem: Environmental > Aquatic > Freshwater > Lake | place: Spain: Castile-La...
AAGGCCTCTGTAATCTTATGATTAATAAGGCATTATCTGGCAGTGCTGTTTGAACACTTTCCCTGTTCCGAAGGGATTAAGACGTAAAAGCCCTGGTCAATGGCTAGGTATACCTTAGTTTGAACACTTTCCCTGTTCCGAAGGGATTAAGACTTGGCATCGATACAAAACTAAGCTCGCCATCCCGTTTGAACACTTTCCCTGTTCCGAAGGGATTAAGACAGCTGGTCCAGCTCTAAGATGGTGATGCCTTTCAGTTTGAACACTTTCCCTGTTCCGAAGGGATTAAGACGCCTTCAAACTTTCTTCAACATACGCCGCTCGCGGTTTGAACACTTTCCCTGTTCCGAAGGGATTAAGACGGGATCGCGGTGGATACGCAATAATCATCGTATTGTTTGAACACTTTCCCTGTTCCGAAGGGATTAAGACTCACATTCTTTTACGTCCTCTTTCTTATTCTTATGTTTGAACACTTTCCCTGTTCCGAAGGGATTAAGACTTAGTCACTCTGACTGTCACATTGTTATCAATAGGTTTGAACACTTTCCCTGTTCCGAAGGGATTAAGACTGCCTTACGGCTCGGATAGCTACCCACTCTTCTGGTTTGAACACTTTCCCTGTTCCGAAGGGATTAAGACAAATGTTTTATTAAACTTTCCGGCGTTGAAATTGTTTGAACACTTTCCCTGTTCCGAAGGGATTAAGACGTCGTACGGCGTGGAGCCGTACCCACTCTTCCTGTTTGAACACTTTCCCTGTTCCGAAGGGATTAAGACTCATTTATCATGGTACTTAATTCTTCATCCTTCAGTTTGAACACTTTCCCTGTTCCGAAGGGATTAAGACTTATGACGTACGGCTCCATGCCGTACCCACTCTTGTTTGAACACTTTCCCTGTTCCGAAGGGATTAAGACTTGTTAATTGGTAACTTAGTCATCTCACTCATTTGTTTGAACACTTTCCCTGTTCCGAAGGGATTAAGACACCATTGACCGGGGCTTTTACGCATAAATAAATGTTTGAACACTTTCCCTGTTCCGAAGGGATTAAGACCTTTCGAGCATACGCAACCAACTTGGCGAAGTTGTTTGAACACTTTCCCTGTTCCGAAGGGATTAAGACACCTCGACCGATAATCTGTGTAACTGCTGTCTAGGTTTGAACACTTTCCCTGTTCCGAAGGGATTAAGACTGACATATACATTTGGAACTGCTTGTTGAATGTGTTTGAACACTTTCCCTGTTCCGAAGGGATTAAGACTTTTGAATGTTTTGTTATATGTTGCCTTGTTGAAAGTTTGAACACTTTCCCTGTTCCGAAGGGATTAAGACCTCCCGACTCTATTACCACCGCCAAATTTTGATATGTTTGAACACTTTCCCTGTTCCGAAGGGATTAAGACTGAGTATCTTCATCCGCTTGTACTAACGCGTACGTTTGAACACTTTCCCTGTTCCGAAGGGATTAAGACTATCCCCAATTACAACCGTTGCACCCCCTACAACGGTTTGAACACTTTCCCTGTTCCGAAGGGATTAAGACCTTGCGATTCGGTTATAGGAGCAACTTTTAGGTTGTTTGAACACTTTCCCTGTTCCGAAGGGATTAAGACTTCTAACAGCGATAAATTTACAATCGAGTTAATTTTGTTTGAACACTTTCCCTGTTCCGAAGGGATTAAGACAACAGCCTCATACTAAGCGCGGTCGGCGGTTTTGTTTGAACACTTTCCCTGTTCCGAAGGGATTAAGACGTGGGTAGGTGGAAGTGTGTATTAAGGGCTAGGGTTTGAACACTTTCCCTGTTCCGAAGGGATTAAGACATCGGTACAGTTCCGCAGAGATAATATTAATGTGGTTTGAACACTTTCCCTGTTCCGAAGGGATTAAGACATATAACTCAAATGCCTCCTTGATTTCTTTAATTGTTTGAACACTTTCCCTGTTCCGAAGGGATTAAGACATTCTTATTGCTGTTATTCATTGCAAGTAAATGGGTTTGAACACTTTCCCTGTTCCGAAGGGATTAAGACATGCAGGTTAAGTGATTGTGTCGCACCGCCCTGTGTTTGAACACTTTCCCTGTTCCGAAGGGATTAAGACAACAACTTATTGGCGCGTAATTCTTCAATATTAGGTTTGAACACTTTCCCTGTTCCGAAGGGATTAAGACACCGCCACCATATTAATAACTATGAAAGAAATTTATATTTTTAAGAACGGGAAAACGATTCAAGCAAGAATAGAAAAATTATTTGAAACTTTTGGCCCGTATACCATAGAAGGTAGAAGACTAGATCTTTTAACTAAAGTTCAGTTATTAGTTGACTCTAGTACAACATCAACCTATCAGTCTGGAACAAATACAAGCATTGCTAAAACTGGCAGTATGGTAGGTCGTGCTGTAATGGGTGGCGTTTTAATTGGGGGAGTTGGTGCAGTTATTGGTGGTCTATCAGGTAAACGTGAGTCGGTTATAAATACTGTAAATAATGAAATATTACATACTGAACTGACCGCTGAACTTATTTTTGAGGATGGATATTCTTTGTATGTTTTACTTAAAGACAAGGGTTCATTTCATTGGCTTTTAAGTTTTGTAAATCAGACACCACTAACGGATGAAGAAATAGAGATTGATAGAGAAAAAAGAGAAAAAGAAGTGGAGCGCATAAGATTAGAAGTGGAGCGCATAAGATTATTAGAAGAAAAAGAAGACAAAAAAAGTGAATTAAAAAGTGAATTAGCAACAAACAGGTATTTTTTAGAAAAAGAAAAACGAGAACAAGCAGTAAAAATAAAAGAAAAATTTATAATCATAATAATATTGGTTTGTATTGCTATCATTATGATTAATAAGGCATTATATGGCGGTGCTGTTTGAACACTTTCCCTGTTCCGAAGGGATTAAGACTTAATGGTTTATCTAAATGAACCATTAAGTCATGCCTAAAAAGCTTTTTGTTTAACCTTTATTACAGCCTTTAGGTATTAGCCATGATGTGCCTGGTTTGTCATACTTGGCATAATCTGCAACGGGTATTTTTTCACCTGTAAAACGCTCTATTTCCTCCACTGTCACTAGGTAGTTATCAAGGTTAGCCCGTGTTGCATCGTTTAAATTAGGTACAATCCACGCAATAGCCCTTTCATCTTGCCCTTTACCACGCACAATTACTTTCCAATAAGCATCTGGAGTTTTTACGCCGTGAGATTGCACAAAATAATCATCCGAAGCATTATTCCCCCAAATTACCCCGCCAATCACTAACAGTTCTCCTATGTCGCGGTAGCATTCGATAATTTCTTCCGTAAGCAACCATGCGCCACGATTCATATTTGCGGTTTGTGGCAAGATGTTTGTCATGAAATTAGTCTGCTTAATGGCAGTCTTTGAACTATCAAGATGATTTGCTGGAACCTGATGTCCCCTGTCGTATTTCTTCCCGTAAGCTTTGGTCGTGGTTTGTTGGTGGCGTTTTAATCGGGGGAGTTGGTGCAGTTATTGGTGGTCTATCAGGTAAACGTGACTCGGTTATCAATACTGTAAAGAATGAAATATGTGTTATGTTTTATGTCCAAAATATCGATAATCAACTGTATTTTAGTATTGCAAGTGTATGGGAAATGTACATTAAAATACAGTTGGGTAAATTGAGCTTAAAAGACCTTTGGCAGAAATGTTAAAGGTATAGCAGCAAGAAAATGATTTGAATGTTCTTGGTATAGATTTAGAGCATAGTTATCAATTACAGACGTTACCTTTTCATCATAACGACCCATTTGACCGTATTGTTGCTCAACGTTTTTTGAAAAAAATGCCAATTGTTAGTATTGATGCCAATTTTAATAAATATGATATTTCTGTATTGTGGTAAACATCGACGTAGATTTGGCGGTGTTTTATAAGCCCTTGTTTTTATCTGATGTGGGAGAGGCTTTAGCCTCGATTATCGAAACGTGACGATTTATACTTCAAGCGGCAAAAGAGGGTGGTGTGTAGACAAACCAATATAAGTGGGAGCGTAATTATTCAGACACCGGCTAAACTAACGCTGTCAGCATAGACTTCTCCCTTTAAAAAAGGGGAACTGAGCCTGTCATGAGCCAGTCGAATGCGGGGATTTATCTAATCAAATCTCCCCTAATGTTTGCCGCCAATATGGATAATCTATTCGATGAACTTAACGAGGCATTAGCAGCTTAATTATGACTGACACAACTCAAGATATACGCTGGATACAACGCTTTGAAAACCTGCACTCTGTTTTTAAACGACTACAAGAAGCGATTAACGTTCATCAACAAATGCCAGACAATGAGTTAATTAAAATGGCAGTGGTGAAAGCGTTTGAAATGACGTTTGAATTGTCATGGAAAACCATGAAAGATTTTCTGGTTTACAACGGCATCGACGTTAAACTACCGCGTGACATCATTAAACAAGCCTTTGCCAATGACATGATCGAAGATGGGCAATTGTGGATTGATATGCTTGAAAACCGTAATTTAATGACCCACACGTATGATGAAGAACGTGCCAACGAAGCCATTCAGCACATTTGTAAGGAGTATTTTCAAGGCTTAGCACAGCTTCATCAATACTTACTCGACAGGTTGGCATAATGTTTGGTTTAACTGAGCGCACCTTAGTGGCTATTGAAACGTGCTTACAACAGTATCCAGACATTGCATGGGTGAAAATTTACGGCTCACGGGCAAAAGGCAATTATGGACGCGGTTCTGATATTGATTTGGCATTTAGCAGTCCGGTGAATTACTCAGCCACCTTACTGGATGACCTAGATGAACTGCCAACGCCGTATCTATTTGATGTCACACATTACGAAAGCCTAAAAAATCAGGCATTAAAAGAACACATCGATCGTGTTGGAGTTTTGATTTATGAGCATTTTAAACAGCGTAACTTCTCATTAGTCACAGGTAGCGGCTGCCAGAATCAAGTCAGCTAATGGTGGGATGTTGCTTTCACCCAGCAGTCGATTTTTAAGATAATGCCAAAATGAAATCTTATTAAACAGCAAGATAATTAATTGAAGTTAGTCGATTTTTTGAATCAATTGCCTAAAATGCCAACAGGCATAAGTTTGAGCAGAGAAGACAGTTTAAAAATTATTGATGTTGTTGATATATCAAAGCGCGATAGCGTTTATCGGAGAAAATAAGATGTTAGAAAATGCCCAAATTATTCACGAACAAGGTCACGCGAAATTTGCTGTTATTGAATTTCAAGAATATCTGTCAATTAAAGAACTTTTATCGAGTGTTGCAAAATTAGAAGACTATTTGGATTATTTACATATTGAGCAAGTTAAACAACAAGAATTAAATCAGCCGCGTTTTACGATGGAACAGGTCAAACAACAATTAGGTATTAATGCGACATTATGATTGTAACGATACAAGCTGTACTGGTCATAATGAGAATTGCGGCACTGTTGACCGCGTCTTGATGTTACCTCACTACGGCCGTCTTACGCCCATAAAACGTTGATGCCAATAGGTATTTTTTAAAGTAGAGATAATAACTTCGCCTGTTCTCTGGCTGGGCGCATGAATAAAATGATCGTCTTCAACATAAATCCCCACATGCGAAAAAGGTCTGCCCGTGGTATTAAAAAATACCAAATCTCCCGAATGCATGGCATATTTAGAGACTGCGGGTAATTGCATCGCCATAGCTTGCGCGGTTCTTGGCAAAACAATGCCTTGCTGTTGATACACATGCCAAACAAAACCACTGCAATCAAAGCCTTCTGTTGGTGAGGCTTTGCCATAACGATAGGGCGCACCTTGTAAACTTAACGCATACGAAACAAGTTTAGTTAAGGTGGCGTTAGGTTGAGGCACCTCTAGCGCAGAGTGCTCGGGCGTACTTGCACAGCCGGCTAAGTGTACAAGAGCAATAATTACGAGCCACTGACAACTACGGTGCTGACACGATAACCACGCACAATAACCACATCTAATGCTTACGGTTACATAAACAATAAAGCTATATTTAAATATGCTCACCTTTTCCTCCTCTTCAGCAACATCAACTCACCGCGACGGTATACATAGAGTACTTCTCATTATAGTTGAACGCTATAGCACTGTGCCTGAGTAAATATAAGCAGGAGTAAAAAGGCTTTAGCCTTTTTAACCGATGGCTAAAGTAATTGGACTCCGTATTTTCCACGATAGTCATAATGAGAATTGCCAGTATAAAGAGCTAACACTACTTGACGCCTATGATTTCAGCTATAATTTGCAGTCTACTCCTGAATTCTCGTTTTAGCCCACATTCAAGCATACATGTCACACACACGATCAGAACTCGAACGTCGTCGCACCTTCGCTATTATTTCCCATCCTGACGCAGGGAAAACCACCATCACTGAAAAACTCTTATTATTTGGGGGTGCTATTCAGCTTGCAGGCTCAGTTAAAGGCAGAAAAGCGGCACGTCATGCCACTTCAGACTGGATGGAAATGGAAAAAGAACGCGGCATTTCAGTCACCACTTCAGTAATGCAATTTGAACACCAAGATTGTGTGATCAATTTACTGGACACCCCTGGTCATGAAGATTTTTCTGAAGACACGTACCGCACACTAACGGCAGTCGACTCCGCTTTAATGGTGATTGACGTTGCCAAAGGCGTAGAAGAGCGCACCATTAATTTAATGGAAGTTTGTCGTTTACGCGCCACGCCAATTTTAACGTTTATCAATAAACTTGATCGCGAAGGCCGTGAACCGATTGAGCTCATGGACGAAGTGGAAACTGTACTAAAAATAAAATGTGCGCCAATCACTTGGCCGATTGGTATGGGCAAGCGCTTTAAAGGCGTTTACCATCTTTATAAAGATGAAATTCATTTATTTAGTGCGCAACATGGCGGCAAAATTGCTCAGGCAGAAGTTATTAAAGGCTTACACAACAGCAAATTAGACACCTTACTTGGCGACCAAGCCGCAGAATTACGTGATGAAATTGACTTAGTTAAAGGCGCCAGTCATGAGTTTGTGCTGGAAGACTACTTAAACGGCCAGCTTAGCCCCGTCTTTTTTGGCTCAGCCATTAATAACTTTGGTATTTTAGAACTCCTCGACGCCTTTGCTGAATTTGCACCCGCACCTAAATCACGCGCTGCCGAGCAACGTGTCGTAGTGCCTAACGAAGAGAAGTTTTCTGGTTTTGTTTTTAAAGTGCAAGCCAATATGGATCCTGCTCATCGAGATCGTGTGGCTTTTTTACGGGTATGTTCAGGCAAATTTGATAAAGGCATGAAAGTATTTCATGTGCGTTTAGGTAAATCGATTCAAGTTGCCAATGCCATCACTTTTCAGGCTGATAGTCGTAAAGCAGTTGAAGAAGCGTACCCTGGCGATATTATCGGCTTACATAATCACGGCACTATTCAAGTGGGCGACACCTTTTCTCAGGGCGAAATTTTAAAATACGGCGGTATTCCTTATTTTGCTCCTGAACTGTTTCGCCGCGTGGTTTTAAAAGATCCACTGCGTGCCAAAGCACTGCAAAAAGGCTTAATTCAATTAACCGAAGAAGGGGCAACGCAGTTATTTAGACCGCTTAAAAATAATGATCTTATTTTAGGTGCGGTAGGTGTTTTGCAATTTGATGTCACCGCCTTTCGACTTAAAGGCGAATACAATGTGGAATGCGTTTACGATAATATAGGCATTTCTACGGTACGTTGGGTCAGTGCCGAATCGCCCGCAAAACTTGAAGAATTTAAGAAAAAAGCTTTTGATAATCTTGCCGAAGACGGTGGCGGTTATCTAGTTTACTTAGCAAATAGTCGCGTAAATTTACAATTAACGGAAGAGCGTTGGCCAGATATCACCTTTAGCTCCACGCGTGAACTGTAATCGCATTTTACTGATAACACTTTAAAACTGATCTCGTTAACATGAACCTATCCATGCAAAAAACACCTATCAGCACCACACAAGCAGCCGTACTAAGTTTAAAAAATTACATTAATCAACATATTATTGGACAGGAAGGCTTGGTTGAACGCATGTGTGTGGCGTTACTCGCCGACGGCCATATTCTTGTTGAAGGCGCACCTGGACTCGCTAAAACGCGGGCGATTAATATCTTAAGCAAAGGCATTGCTGCTGATTTTCATCGTGTCCAATTTACGCCAGACTTATTACCCGCTGACTTAACCGGCACAGAAATATTTCGTCCTCAAAACGGCAGTTTTGAGTTTCAAAAAGGCCCCTTATTTCACAACTTGATTTTGGCCGATGAAATCAATCGCTCACCGGCAAAAGTGCAAGCCGCCTTACTTGAAGCCATGGCTGAACGGCAAATTACCGTGGGTAAAGCGACGTATCCTTTGCCTGAGCTATTTATGGTGATGGCAACCCAAAACCCTATTGAACAAGAAGGCACTTACCCCTTACCAGAGGCGCAACTGGATCGCTTTTTACTGCATGTAACCGTTGCTTACCCCGATGCCATTCATGAAAAAGCCATTCTACATTTAGTCAGAGCAGAAGCCCAGCAACCCCAGTCAGCTACGCAAGTCACTGATTTTGAGCCACTTAGCCAAGCAACACTGTTTGCAGCGCGTCAAGAAGTGCTAAACATTTACATGGCCGAAAATCTGGAAAATTATTTATTACAGATCGTGCTTGCCACGCGTAACCCCGCAGTTTATGGTCAAGATTTAGCCTCGTGGTTGCAATTTGGTGCCAGCCCACGCGCGAGCATTGCTTTAGATCGTTGTGCGCGCGCCAAAGCTTGGCTTGCCCAACGTGACTTTGTTGCCCCTGAAGATATTCAAGACCTTGCCTACGATGTGTTACGACACCGCTTGATTTTATCTTACGAAGCCGAAGCAGAAGGGATTACTGCGGATCACTTTATTTCAGAATTACTTGCTAGAGTAGCGGTACCCTAATGAAAACAAGTGCATCGTCCACTAAGCACGCAGCGGAAGAACGCGTCAGCATTTCATTAAAGGCACTGATTGATTTAGCTAAATTTAGCACCCATATTCAGCAAAAAAAAGCGCCTGCCACTAATCGACAAAGCGGACAATATGTCGCGCATTTTAAAGGGCGAGGCATGGCCTTTGATGAATCCAGACTCTATCAACCAGGCGATGATATTCGTAGTCTTGACTGGCGCGTGACGGCACGCACGGGCAAAGTACACACTAAAGTCTTTAAAGAAGAACGTGAACGCCCGATTTTTTTATCCATTGATAATCGCGCTGCCATGCACTTTGCCACGCGTGGTGTATTTAAATCAGTCCAAGCGGCGAAACTTGCCGCACTTATTGCGTGGTCAGCGCATCACCACGGCGATCGTATTGGTGGACAACTCTTTTCTGAAAATCAATGCCTAGAATTTAAACCACAAAACGGGCAACGGGGAGTCTTACGTTTATTAAATGCGCTGATAAAAACCACCCCCGCGCCCGCAACAGCCCTTGATTTAAGCCAAGCTTTAGCCAGATTAACGCAACACGCGCACCCTGGCAGCCTGGTTTATATCATCAGTGATTTTCGTGGATTGACTGATAAAACCATCACCCACATCATTAATCTTAGCCACCATTGCGAAGTTGCACTGATATTCCTCTACGACCCACTGGAACGCCAATTACCCAAGCATGGGCAATTTCATTTTACCGATGAACTCCGCACCGTCTTAATCGATGCCGACGATGCCAGTGCCTTAGCCAACTATCAGCATCAGTTTACGCAACGTGTCAACACCTTAAGCCAGCTTGCTCGGCAAAAACGCATTAGCGTACTGCACTGCTGCACAACAGACGACCCGCTCACCTGCCTTACCCAGCCCAAAAAAATCACTGCGCTTACTTAGTAAACGCAATAAATTGTCGATAAGGCGAACCTTGCCGCCAGGTTAAGGCTTCAGAGTAATAATGCAATAACGCCAGATAACCCAGCACGCCAAGCGTTACTGCTTTATTAAGCTGCACATCAAAAAGATAGCGCATAGCCAGTGTTACCAACGTGTCGCCATAGGCTTGCAAGACAAATGCTAAGGCAAACGACAACACTGGCAAGACCAAAATAATAGGAATATGCAGAGCGTTAGCCCAGTGATACAAGGTATTTTTGGGCTGTAGCGCATGTTTGTTATGATCATGGGTGACATAAAAAATATACGCCGTAACATCGTGCACTAAGCGCGGCACTAAAATGGCAAAAAAGTAATAGCCTTGGACATAAAAATAAAAACTACTTATCACCAATAAAATATTTGCCCACAAAAACCATTTTCCCAGTGCTGTATTAAGCAGTCGTTGACATAACAAGCCAGTGCAAAATAACGCCACACAGCCACTGCCTGCAACATGTTTTAACCATTCTGTTTCTTGCACACCTAAGCTATTTTTTAAAAAAATCCCGATATACACCACCAGACCCGTCATTACGCTTAAACCCAACAGTAAATAAAACGCCCACGTCGGTAATTTACACACCCCACGCGCAAGCCCATGCTGTTGTTTAAGCACATGAAAAACCGTCCAGGCCGCCACAAAAACATAAAACACACGATATGGAATAAACAGGCTGCCCAAGCCAAACACCACTAACAACACCAAAGTTAAGCCCCCCACATGTCGTCGATACTGCTGTCGATACTCAGCATTACTTACCAAAATAATGGCACTGGCAATAATATGCGGCGTACCAAATAAAATTTGAAACAATAAAAAATGGTTTGGACTGCTGGGTAAATGGGTTTTTAAATAGCCAGCCCACACACCCACATCACACCACTGTAAAAGCACACATGCAGGAATAATAAGATACAGCGCTAACAACACGCGAAAAGAAATAGACCACGCCAGCGGTGGCGCAGAAGGTACAGCTTGGCTGGTAACTGACATAAGAATCCTCGTTTTTATTATTAATACGACCAGCACCAGGCTGATTGTTTTATTAGGGTTGATACATAGTACCTGATTCGAAAATACGTTCTAACAGTTATTAACCAACGTGACAAACCCCGTAGCCAATAAGCAGCCATTCTCATTATGACAATGACAGTTAAGGTGGCTAAGCGATAGCGCATCCACCGCTTGCAGTGTGGTGGATGCGCTATCGCTTAGCCACCCTACAACGCTTTATCGCCGATTTTTAGTTGCCAGGGCTGGGTTTTGACAAATCCCCCCTAGCCCCCCTTTTTTAAAGGGGGGGACTGGTGTTGCTGGATGCTCAAAGGAATAATCTGGATTTTCCGATTTTTTAAGGGCGTGGGCAGCGTTTCTGGTGTATTGCACTGCGCGATCTTCGGATACTCTGTTAACAACACACCTTTATCTTTTTTAATTTCTCTCTTATGATTAAACCAAGGGATGCTCTACTAATTTAAAGATTATTTCGCTTCAATGAGTGGTGTTATTAGCAATGATAAGATGTCCCGTTAATAAACCACTCTTATATAATATTGCATCACCCGTCACTTTTTTATTTGATATACCTATGCCTGATTCCTTTGTTCTGCACCCACAATTACAACATGATTGTATTTCGTTAGGTCACTTTCCGTTATGTCGTTTGTTATTACTTAATACCCATTATTTTCCTTGGTTTATTCTTGTGCCACAACGTCCACATCTTCGCGAAAGCTTTGAATTGAATTATGCTGATCGCCTGCAACTTAATGAGGAGTCTACGTACTTGGCTAAAACATTGGCACAAACCTACCACGCCGATAAAATGAATATTGCCAGTATTGGTAATATCGTCCCTCAATTGCATATTCATCATGTGGTTAGATACACTACTGATAGTGCTTGGCCTGCGCCGGTGTGGGGGTTTGCTCCGCTGGCCGCTTATTCTGCTGAACAAATTAATGCCCATAAAAATCTTCTACAAAAGACCTTAATCCACGATCAATTTACTCATGATTTAACAAGAGAGTTACCGCTAGCGCAATAGCGTCCGCAGCACAGCTACTCTAAACGCTAAACACATAGTTATCTTGTAAAAACTGTATTTATGCATGGCGACTCTGCCAATCTATCTGGTATCGGTTATAATCTTCACCATTATCATTCAGCAGTTTAAAAATAACGTCTCACTTTCAGAATGACACCAGAACAATTTAATCATTACGCCCAACAGGGCTTTAATCGCATCCCCATTAGCAGAGAAGTTCTTGCTGATTTAGACACGCCTCTCAGTGCTTATCTAAAATTAGCCAACGGTGCGTATTCTTATTTATTTGAATCCGTTCATGGTGGTGAACAATGGGGACGCTATTCCATCATTGGTTTACCCTGTGCAACCGTAATAAAAATTTATGGCCACAGTATTCAAACGGAACATAACGGCGTTGTTATAAGTACCGAACAACACCCTAATCCGTTGCACTGGATTGAAGACTTTAAAGCCACATTTTCTGTTCCCGACATTGCAGGTTTACCTCGATTCCACGGCGGTTTAGTGGGTTATTTTGGCTATGAAACGATTGCTTACATTGAACCCAAAGCATTGCAGCAACAAAAGCCTGATGCCTTAAATTGTCCAGATATTTTATTAATGGTGTCAGAGGATGTCCTCGTCTTTGATAATTTATCAGGCAAAATGTTACTGCTAACACACGCCAATCCTGCTGAAGAGGAGGCCTATTCTCGGGCACTCACTCGCCTAGAACAACTTGCCATTCGCTTGCGCGAATCAACCGCTAAACCAGAAAAACATCCCCAGCCCAAAAGCATCAACGAAACTGATTTTATTTCGGGCTTCACCCAGCAAGGTTTTGAAGCAGCTGTTAATAAAGCCAAAGAGTACATTACCAATGGGGATATCATGCAAGTGGTGTTATCTCAACGCTTATCGATTCCTTATACCGCTTCACCCTTAAATTGTTATCGTGCATTGCGCTGCTTAAATCCATCACCCTATTTATTTTATTTACACTTAAACGATTTTCATGTGGTGGGTTCGTCACCAGAAATTTTAGTCCGTTTAGAAGATGATACGGTAACGGTGCGTCCCATTGCTGGCACGCGTCGCCGAGGCGCAAGTCCTGAACTCGATATGGCTTTAGAGCAAGAATTACTTAGCGATCCTAAAGAGCTTGCCGAACATCTTATGCTTATTGATTTAGGGCGCAATGATACTGGGCGTGTCGCGCAAATTGGCAGTGTTCAACTTACCGATAAAATGATTGTCGAACGTTATTCACATGTGATGCATATTGTGTCTAATGTTACAGGCACGCTCCAAGCTGATAAAAACGCGTTTGACGTGCTTGCCGCTACGTTTCCTGCTGGTACGGTAAGCGGCGCACCTAAAGTACGGGCAATGGAAATTATTAATGAACTAGAACCCATTAAGCGTGGCATTTATTCTGGAGCCATTGGTTATATTGCTTGGTCGGGTAATGTTGATACCGCCATTGCCATTAGAACCGCCATCATTAAAGATAATACCCTCCACATCCAAGCAGGCGCAGGTATTGTCTATGACTCTGTCCCCACTAATGAATGGGAAGAAACAATGAACAAAGGACGCGCTATTTTTCGGGCTGTCGCTATGGCGGAAGCCGGTTTAGAAGGAGAACATCAATGACTAGGGCACTAACATCTACGCCAGCAAAACTTCCCCGCACCAAAGTGGTGATGGTGGATAACTACGATTCCTTCACCTATAACTTAGTACAATATCTAGGTGAACTGGGCGCAGAAGTCATTGTCGTGCGTAATGATCAAATCACTCTCGAGGCGATTGCTGAACTAGGTGCAGACAAAATTGTGATTTCCCCTGGCCCTTGCACACCTAAAGAAGCAGGTATTTCTGTTGAAACTATTTTAAAATTTGCTGGGCACTGCCCCATTTTAGGCGTTTGTTTAGGTCATCAAAGTATTGGCTATGCCTTTGGTGGCGATATTATTCACGCAAAAAGTATCATGCACGGCAAAACATCTTTGATTTACCATAACAATACGGGGATTTTTAAGGGCCTAACTAATCCTTTTACTGCCACGCGTTATCATTCTTTAGTTATTCAACAAAGCACCTTACCCGAATGTTTAGAAGTCACCGCATGGACACAAACCCCCAGTGGTGACATTGAAGAAATTATGGGTGTTAAACATAAAGCATGGGCTATCGAAGGCGTGCAATTTCACCCAGAATCTATTCTTACTGAACATGGGCATGACTTATTAGGCAATTTCTTAATGACGCAAAATAGTTAAGTTCGTTTTTTAGTTTCTTTATTTCCCTTCACGCTAATGATGATTCAACACGCCTTAAACCAACTATTAAACGCTCAAGATCTTAGTGCTGAGACCATGCGCACCGTGATGCATCACATCATGACGGATCAGGTCAGCCCTGCACAACTTGCTGGTTTTCTTATTGCTTTACGCTGCAAAGGCGAAAGTATTGATGAAATTAGCGCCGCTGCAGAAGTGATGCGCGACTTAGCCACCAAAGTCCTTATTCAAGGCGAGCATATCGTTGACACCTGCGGCACTGGCGGTGATGGTGCCAATACTTTTAATATCTCAACAACCAGTGCTTTTGTAGCTGCGGCAGCGGGTGCGCAGGTTGCCAAACATGGCAATCGCTCGGTCTCGAGTCAGTGCGGTAGTGCCGATGTTTTAGAGGCAGCGGGCGTTAATTTAAACTTAACTGCTGAGCAAGTTGCTCATTTAGTTAATACTTTAGGCATTGGTTTTTTATTTGCGCAAAAACATCATGGTGCCATGCGCCATACCATTGCGGTGCGTAAAGAATTGGGCGTGCGCACCTTATTTAATTTATTGGGCCCCTTAGCTAATCCTGCCAACGCCCCTAACCAACTGATTGGCGTGTTTGCTCAGCACTGGCTTAACCCAATAGCGGAGGTGTTAAAAAAATTAGGTAGCCACCATGTGTTAGTGGTTAATGCAGAAGATGGTTTGGATGAAATTAGCATCGCTGCACCCACCCATATCGCTGAGCTACGGCATGGCAATATCGTAACCTATACTATTACGCCCGAACAATTTGGCGTGCCACGTGCCCCGTTATCAGAATTAACCGTTGCTAACGCTCACGACAGCTTGCAACGTATGCACGAGGTGTTTGCCAATACTCCCGGCGCAGCAACCAATATCGTCTTGCTTAATGCGGGTGCCGCCATTTATGCAGCTAATTTAACGCCTACGCTTGCTGAAGGCATTGCTCGTGCTCGCGACGTGATTGCCAGCGGTGCCGCCTTGCAAAAATTCACTGATTTAATCACTTATTCAAATACTTAAGTCTTATTTATTATGTCTACTCCGCCTACTATATTAACGACCATTCTTGCTAAAAAAGCCGAAGAAGTTGCTCGACGCAGACACGCAATGCCGATCAGCGCACTGGAAGAGATTGCTTCTGGGGTTGAGAAACCGCGTGGATTTTATCAAGCCTTATTAAGCAAAGTCGCCCTTAAAGACTCTGCTATTATTGCGGAAATAAAAAAAGCCTCACCTAGCCAAGGGGTAATTAGAGAGCATTTTAATCCTGTAAGCATTGCCCAAGATTATGCAAGAAATGGTGCTACCTGTTTATCTGTACTTACCGATAAAGACTTTTTTCAAGGCTCTGAAGCGTATTTAGAAATGGTCAGGAAATTCTGTCCTTTACCTGTATTGCGAAAAGACTTCATGATTGATCCTTATCAAATTTATGAGTCACATGCATTGGGCGCTGATTGCATCTTACTTATCGTTGCAGCACTTGAAGATAGCGTATTACATGACTTAGCCTCGCTTGCCAAACAACTAGGTATGGACGTGCTTATTGAAGTTCATAATCAACCCGAACTGGAGCGAGCGTTACGCGTAGAGACACCTTTAATTGGCATCAATAACCGTGACCTACACACTTTTAACACGTCGTTAAATACATCAATAGAATTGCAATCACTGGTTCCTGCAGACCGTTTATTAATTACCGAAAGCGGCGTACACACGATTGAAGACGTTAAAAAAATGCACGCTCACGGTATTCATGCGTTTTTAATTGGCGAAGCATTCATGCGTGCAGACAGTCCTGGACAAAAGTTACGCGAATTGTTTACACACTAAACAAATGATAACGGTTATTCAGCGCGTTAATTCTGGCAGCGTGACGGTCGAACAGAGGCTACTTGGTGAGATAAAACAAGGCATTGTCGCGTTAGTTGCGATAGAAAAACACGATACTGAAAAAACCGCCGAACGCTTAATCGAACGCATTTTAAATTACCGAATTTTTGCTGATGCTAACGATAAAATGAATCTTAGTGTGCGTGATATTCAAGGTGGTTTATTACTTATCCCCCAATTTACCTTGGCAGCAAACACTGCTAAAGGCAATCGCCCCAGCTTTACTGAAGGCGCACCGCCAGAACAAGGGCGTGCGTTATTTAGCTACTTATGTATTCAGGCTAAGCAACAGCATACGCCCGTTGCCTGCGGTCAGTTTGGTGCGGACATGCTTGTCGCCCTTATCAATAATGGACCGGTTACCTTTACACTCCGCGCTTAAAAAGACCATCTTAATGTGTCCTAACCCACTTTAAACCCGAAAAAAAATCCAGCAACACCACTCATACCCTTACTGGTAATGCTGGATAAGCGATTAACTAAAAAATCTCCTGACGTTTTAACCGTTGCCGTTGCCGATTGCGCAGCAGAGTGCAATTCAGTATCGGTGATGCTGATTACACCAAAATGCTCACTCACAAATAGCGCCACACACACTGCACCGGCAATAAATAAAAACGTTTTCAACATTTTTTTTACAAAATACCCCACCGCCAAACCAATCGCGAAAGGCGTTCCTATATTCCCCATCAAAAACTCAGATGAAAAAAAGTCTGTAAAAGACGTATCATTAATTACTGTAGTATTCATAAATTGTACTGGTCAAGTATTTTTGGAAAGAATTTAAGTTACTTTTTTAAAATGTATCTACGCGCTGCTGGTGGTTGGTAATTCAGTACCGAGTTGATGCGTTGATTACTTTGTTCAGGTTAACTGAATTTAGGTCTTTTTGGGTAAATTCAAGGCGTGCAATGCAGTCAGGTCGATAGCGGTATATCAAATAATGTAAAAACAGGGCTAATATTCAGGGTCTCATCTGCCTTTTTTAGTCTCCGCTAGACTTAGCTCCGTGTGCTTTTTATAGCGTGCGAAGTAAAACTGCACGGTATCAATTCTTGTGGAGTCTATGTCTCGACACCTTGCTGAGTCAAGACGAAGTGACGAGGACGAGTTGGAATCGCCGAAGGCATTAGTGATTGCGTATATTTTTGCTGATTTTTCTAACAGTATGATCGAAAAAATCTTTCCCAAAAATAGCGATTCTCTTGACGGCTAATTATAAGCTATCTTTCTTTAGGGGAATATTAGATCATTACACAAAAAATGCTGGCTTAACGGAGTATGATTTTTAAAATGATTCCCGCATTCGTTCGAACTGACATCATAGCGCGTTTGGCTCATGCCGAGGCGCAGCATCACATAAAAGTGCTCCTTGCCGTAGAGTCTGGTAGTCGTGCATGGGGATGTGCTTCGCCCAATAGTGACTATGATGCACGCTTCATTTATGTGAATCACCCTGAGTGGTATTTGTCGGTCGGACTGGAAGAGCAGCGCGATGTCATTGAATATCCGATTATTGATGACATTGATATTAACGGTTGGGACTTACGAAAGGCACTTCGCTTGTTCTGGAAGTCCAATCCGGCTTTTGTTGAGTGGATTCAGTCGCCTATCGTGTATAGGCAAGAGGGCAGCTTTACGGAAGCAGTGCGAAGCTTGTTACCCCAGACGTATTCCTGCGCAAGAGGGATTCACCATTACCTGAGCATGGCGAAGAAAAACTATCGAGGCTACCTTAGGGCCGATTTAGTGCCACTCAAGAAGTATTTTTATGTGCTTCGCCCTCTGCTTGCGGTTCGTTGGTTAGAGCAATATGGTACGCCTGCGCCTATTGAGTTTCGCAAGCTCTTAACTGTTATCGCAGAAAGGACATCTCTCCTCAATGCGATTGATGCCCTTCTGGAGTTGAAAATGGCTTCGTCAGAGCTTGGTCTGTCGCCTCAGATTCCTGAAATCCATTCCTTCATTGAGCAGGAGTTTGAGCGCCTAGCGTCCATCGAGCCTGCAAGGGAGATGCGCGAGATCGTGGTCGATGATCTCTCCTTGTTGTTTCGCAACATACTCAAAGAGTCTTGGAGCAATACATGAAGCCGCACGTAAGCCGCGTAAATAAGATTGTAGTGCCCATGATTCTGTTAGTTTCATGGGAAGTGGAATCGGTGTTGCTGCGCTGTCTAAAGTTTGATTGATTTCACAATTTTCAAAATCTATAATTGAATTGTCAGTGATGTTTGACGTAGCTGTTGTCGGCTCAAGCGTATTATTCAAAGCCGCCGGAGTACCTTTGGATGCACTGGCTTTATTAGGCTTTATGTAGGCAGTTATCAGCCAGTGATTTGTCTTGTTCTTCCAACCTATTTTCTCCCCAGCCCTGCTATCTTTTTCATCAGTTAAATCAATTTCATGTTTCTTTTGATGCGTTTGATATATCTTTAAGCTAGAAATAAAACCCTGTAAATCCTGCAACACTTCTGGATGCCATTTTATTATTTTTGCTAATGCATGCCCTTTTGCGCGAAAGTCATCGCTTGTTTCACCCCAACGTAAATCAATGTCGCCAATGTCTTTATGATACAACGCAGCTATCGCAACGCCGCGCCCTTCTTTTGACAAGGCTTTGATAGCTGCTTTTGCATTGTGCTTGAATTGCGTAAAAACAGGTTCGTCGTCGAAGGTTGCACTGTCTAAAATAGGTTTAACTTGGTTACTCACAAAGTCTTTAATTCTTTCAGCAAACCAGTTAATGTTGTGACCGTTATCAACATCAATATTTGCGGTCATAAACATTTACTGTCAGAGGATTTTTTAGCGATAAAAATGTAGGGATTACATTTCCCCCAGTTTTCGTACTCGCATATTCACCAGCATAATTGGGATTGTCGGTAAAAAATGCACCAAGCCCCGAACCTACACCAACGCCGCCATCATTTTTTATATTAAACTCGCTAATGTCTGCATTTGTCCCATGATAGATAATTATCGGCTCGCCGTTTTCGTCGGTTACTTTTGAAACAGAATCAGCATTGACAACTTAAGCTGTCAGAATAGATACTACTGCCAATGGCAGCGTTATCGGACGAGCGGCTATCATCTCCCTAGCAAGATCAAGCATTTCCAATGCACCTGCCTTTAAAAAAGTCTCCTTTAGTTTTTTTATCTTTGTGTTCATGCTAGCCTTAAGCCGATTAAAATATGACAATCAGTTTAAGCTGTTGTTAGCGCGTGGTTTTGCGGGGTTTTCCTGTAAAAATTATTTTAGTTTGGGTATACTCGAGCGATTCAAAAAATAACTGGATTTCATCCCATGACGACAATAACTTTTGATACTCATAAATTTATTCGTACCCTTAAAGACGCTGGTGTTCCCGAAGTGCAAGCTGAGGCGTTTTATGAGGCGTTCAAAGAAGCGCAAGCTGAGTCAGATTTAGCAACAAAGCGCGATATTGTCGATTTGCGCCGAGATATTGATGTTCGTTTTGAGCGCGTTGACGGCGAATTAAAACTAAACCGCTGGATGCTTGGCGTATTATTGGCGGGCGTTATTTCGCTGGTTTTAAAAGCGTTTTTTTAAGCCTAAAGATAAAAATCAAGATCATCCCGTCGATTCACAATATAGCGCAGGGTAAACGGGGGGATGTTTATCACGCTTTCTATTCCGGTTATTTCCCAGGCCATTTTGACACTGCTCCCTAAACTAAATAATGCTTAGGACTGCTTTATAATTATCTGATATACATGGTTATTTTTGGATGATTATTAAATCATACTTGTTAAATCACATCATAGCTGTTGTAAGCCTGTTCACTTTGGCTATTTTCCTATAAAAATTTCCTAACCATTGACTGCATAGAGCTATTAATGAATAACCCATTAGAAGAACTTATTAATATTTGTTTAAGTGTTGAATTATTGTGCGAGTCAAGAAAACCAGAATTAACGCTAATAAGAAAAACTGGGTAAAAAACTCAAACCGTCAAAAAACAGGAAGCACTTTTTTAGCAGGCATAAAAAAAGCGGGTATCATAGCCGATAACCGCTTTTTTTAATTAAATTTGTTGTGGTGGGTCGCATGCGATTCGAACGCATGACCATCGCATTAAAAGTGCGGTGCTCTACCGGCTGAGCTAGCGACCCAACAAAGACCGCCTATTATACTGATTTTTTTTTATCTGACAACATTATTTGTAACGTGTTGGATCTTTAATTTCTGCTTCTTGAAATCCTATTTTTCGTAAACGACAAGCATCGCAGACATTGCATGCGCGACCCTCTATATCCGCTGAATAGCACGAAACTGTTTTTGCATAATCAATGCCCAAGGCGACACCTTGTTTTATTATTTCATGTTTTTTTAATGAAATAAGAGGCGTGTGAATGACAAATTGAGTGCCTTCTACGCCTGCTTTAGTAGCTAAATTTGCTAGTTTTTGAAAGGCATCAATAAATTCTGGGCGGCAGTCTGGATAGCCAGAATAATCGATCGCATTTACACCAATAAAAATATCATGTAAGCCTAATACTTCTGCCCACCCTAAAGCAAAGGATAAAAAAATGGTATTTCTTGCGGGCACATAGGTTACGGGAATACCTTGCTGAAGGGTGTTTGGTACGGGAATATGTTCATCTGTGAGTGCTGAGCCACCAATAACGCCTAAGCCTAAAGATATAATTTTGTGATCAATTACTTGATATTGTTGGGCTATTTGTGTTGCGGCAATTAATTCTGCATGATGACGCTGACCATAGTCAAAACTTAAGGCGTAGCACTCAAATCCTTGTTGTTGGGCGAGAGCTAATACGGTAATGGAATCAAGTCCGCCTGACAGCAGGACAATAGCTTTTTTTTGCATAAATATAACTTATTTACCTTGAGCGTCGCCCCAAAGAAGTTTGTGTAATTGTATTTGAAAGCGCACTGGGAGTCGGTCTTGGAGAATTTTTTCGGCAAGTTCGGTGGGGTTTTGTTGATTCATGACGGGTGAAAATAAAATATCGCAGCGTTCATGCAAGGCGTGGTGACGTATGAGGGCTTTTGACCATTCATAATCTGTAGCGTCACCGATCACAAATTTTACCTGATCGTGTGCTTGTAAGTGGTCAATATTAGCAAAATTATTTTTGCTTTCTTCGCCTGAGCTAGGTGTTTTTAGATCCATTACTTTTATCACGCGAGAATCAACTTTAGAAATATCAAGTGCGCCACTTGTTTCCAAGGAAACAATAAAGTTTTCTGCTATTAAGCGGTCTAAAAGTAGTGGGCAGTTTGCTTGTGCTAAAGGTTCACCACCCGTGACGGTAACGTAACGACAAGAGTAGTGGTGGACGTCATCGAGTATTGCTTGCAGTGTCATTTTATGACCGCCATGAAAGGCATAAGCAGTGTCACAGTAAGTACAGCGTAATGGACAGCCTGTTAGGCGAATAAACACAGTAGGAATGCCAGCAGTATTAGCTTCGCCTTGTAGGGAATAAAAAATTTCGGTAATACGTAATGAATCCATTAATGACTTGCATCCAAGGTAAGTAATTTTTTTGCTGCTAAACGCGCTAAAGTTGTTTCTGGATAGTCTTTTATTACACGTGTTAAGTAGGCTTTAGCTTGATCATTATGTTTTAAGTTTATTTCAACATAGGCTAGTTTTAATAATGCATCGGGCATTTTTTCTGCGCCAGGGTAGTTGTTTACTACGATTTCATAAATTTGTTTTGCCGCTTCATCATTTTGATTAACACGATACGCCTCAGCTAGCCAGTATTGTGCGTTACTTATTAATACACTGTGTGCATAGTTATTTATGAAAGTTTTAAAAGCCATGACTGCTTCATCGGTATGGCCTAAGCGTAAAGTTTCATAAGCTTCAAAATAGGCTTTTTTTTCGTCATCAGTTACTGCAGAAATATCTGTTTTAAGTGGACGATTTGCTTGCTGCTTAGCGTCGACAGTTTCTGTAGTGGGCGTAGCGCTTACATTTGTACCGGCTTCGTTGTTTAAATTAGGCGGGTCAAGTTGTTGTTCAGTGTCTGGATTTGCAGGACTGCTTTGCTGATTAGTTGCTGGTTGTGGCTGATTATTTTCAGCTTCCGCAGACAGGGTTGCTTGTTGTTGCTTTAGTTCGGTGATTTGATTTGCTTGCTCTTCAACTTTGCCAGTAAGTTGCTGAACTTCTAGCTGTAGTTGCTCTAAACGCTCAGTCATTTCAATCAGTGAATTTGTTGATGGCGATGGCAGCGTTGGCGCTGCCACAACCGTTCCTGCTGAGGCAGGATATGCTGAGTTATCAATAACTTCAGGTAAAGCATAAGTATTGTTTGAGAGACTATATGTTATAGCCAGTGCCAACGCTGCTAAATAACCATTCATTTAAGTGCCTTTAATACGCAATTTCAACGCGGCGATTTAATTCCCATGCAGCTTCATCATTACCAAATGATGCAGGTTTTTCTTCGCCATAACTGACAACGTTTAACTGGCTTTCAGCTACACCTTGAATTTTCATCATGCCCGCTACAGATTTTGCGCGTTGTTCACCTAGCGCAATATTGTATTCTCTTGAACCACGTTCATCACCATGTCCTTCTAAGGTAATATGTTGATTTGGGTTGGCAATTAAGTACTGTGCATGGGCAGCAATGACAGGTACAAAATCAGGCTGTACTTGGCTGCTATCTAAGGTAAAGTAAATTGTGTGTTTTGATAAAGGGTTGCTTGGATCGCTAAATTCAGGGCCTAAGCGACTATTACCATTAAGATCAGTGCTGCCATATTCACCAGTGCCAGTGTTACCACCAATTTCAGAGCCATTAATGCCCGTACCATTATTTAAGCCATTGGTTGAAGCGTCATTAATGCCGCTTTGTTTTGTTTGGTTATCAAGTGCATTTGGATCTTTGTCTTCTGTGTCTGCACAAGCTGTTAAAAATAACGTGGCAATCGTTAACGCTAAACCAGTTTTAGTTAATTTCATTGTTAATGTCCAAGAAAAAGTGAGAAATAATATAGTATTTTGAAGCAAAAAATGCGCGCAGAACAAAGCGCGTGAGTGTTTAAATTAAGCTATTTAGTTTAGGGCGACCATGCAGGCTCTCTTACTTCGCCGCTATTAAACATAAGCTTTTGTTGCATTTTACCATCAATTGACACTGCGGCTAAAAACCCTGTTTGTCTTTTTTTAGACGCGTATAAAACCATGCTGCCATTGGGTGAAAAGCTGGGTGATTCATCGGCAGGGCCAGAAGTTAACACATTAATAGCGCGCGTTGACATGTCCATTATAGCTATTTGATAACGACTACCGTTACCATGAACCATGACAATATTTCTCCCATCTGGTGAGAAACTACCTCGTGCATTGTATGAGCCAGTAAAAGTAAGTCGTTTTTCATTTCCGCCAGTGCTTGGTGCCATGTAGATTTGTGGTTTTCCGCCTCGATCTGAGGTGAAAATGATATGACTTCCCTCTGGTGACCATGCAGGTTCAGTATCAATGGCTAAGCTTTTTGTTAATCTAAGCAAGCTACGCGTAACTAAGTTTAAAACATAAATATCAGGACTTCCGTCTTTAGACAAGGTTAATGCTAGGCGTGTACCGTCTGGCGACCACGCTGGCGCACCGTTAATTCCAGGGAACTCAGCTATTCGCTCACGCTGTCCAGTTGCTAATGTTTGAACGTAGATTGCGGCAGTTTTTTTCTCAAATGAGACGTAGGCAATGCGTTTGCCATCAGGTGACCATGCGGGTGACATAATGGGCTCAAGAGAACCTGCTATTGTTTGTGGATTAAAGCCGTCTGCATCAGCCACTTGTAATTGATGGCTTTGTTGCTGACCTGCGCCACTGCTCGTGACATAAGCTATTCGGCCGCTGAAAGAGCCTTTTTTGCCAGTCAATTTTTCAAAGATTAAATCACTGATGTGGTGCGCTGTTCTGCGTAAATCCGCAGCAGAAACGGTCATCCGATAACCTAATAATTGACTCGTTTTATAAACGTCCAATAATTGAAATTGAACATCATACTGACCTGAAGCGTTCGTTTCTACGCGTCCAACTACCATGTGATTTTGCGCTAGCGTTTGCCATTCTTTGAAGTTTACTTCTTGCGAAGTGCTGGGATGGTTCGTCATGCGTTGCTCATCCAGCATAATAAAATAGCCACTGCGCGCTAAGTCTGCATTGACTACCTCACTGATTGCAACAGGTGCGCCTGTTGAAGCAAAGGGCACTACTGCGATGGGCAACGCACTTTCAACACCTTCTGTTATTTCAATAGTCAGTGCCGCATAACTGCTAGACGAAACTAGACTGAATATTATCATCATTACAATGGTTCTAAAATAAGCCATGATTGTTACCTTTTTTCACGTTAATAATTGGAGAATATTCTCGATTAGTCACGTTCAGTTGTAGAGGAAATCTATTTGTGCGAGCTTTTTTTCGGTACGTTTAGTTTTATGTTGGTGGCTACCTAATTTAACACGGCACAAATTTAGGAGTAACTGCATTGGGTTACCAATTTAAAGCGGGTACAGTTAAAGGTTAAGTCGTTCGTGGTGAGTCCTTCAGCTACGTTCAGGGTGAATGGTCAAGCTTTGTTCTGTGTTAAGTTGCTAGTGGTTAATTAGCTAATCACTTATTTTGGTTTAAATACAAACATAAGTGGTTGAAATTCTTTAGCAAAGAGTTCTTTGTCTATAGGTACAGGTAAGGGCGAGGCTTTTCGAACTGCATTCATGGCTGAGTTATCAAATAATTCATCGCCACTGCTTGTTACGACATCAACATCTGTTACTTTGCCATCGGGCATCAACTTAACTCTTATTGTGCATTTTTGTCCTGAAATTGCATCAGGTGGTCGAATCCAGCTCCTGTTTACTTTTGATACAAGTGCTTTAGTTAATTCAGCTAATTCTGATGCGTCTTTGGCTGCCTTTGCAGCAGCATCAGCCTTGTCTTTTTCTGCTTTAGCTGCGGCATCAGCTTTATCTTTTTCTGCTTTAGCTTTAGCTGCGGCATCAGCTTTATCTTTTTCTGCTTTAGCTTTAGCTGCGGCATCAGCTTTATCTTTTTCTGCTTTAGCTTTAGCTGCGGCATCAGCTTTATCTTTTTCTGCTTTAGCTTTAGCTGCGGCATCAGCTTTATCTTTTTCTGCTTTAGCTTTAGCTG
>Ga0247844_1003094_pt1 | contig 25282 bp, 27 predicted proteins | sample LaCtaG_FD_192421 | JGI IMG/M metagenome (GOLD analysis project Ga0247844, IMG submission 192421) | Freshwater microbial communities from meromictic Lake La Cruz, Castile-La Mancha, Spain - LaCruzMarch201714.5m_1 | ecosystem: Environmental > Aquatic > Freshwater > Lake | place: Spain: Castile-La...
CTCGCGCACCAGATAGGTGACGTAGGTTTTGCCGTTTCGGCGGGATTTGGTGGCTTGAACAAACACTTGCTACCGTTAATACAGATATAAAACAATACAGTCAACAGATATTTTGATTGTTGTTGATATATTACTTGCTATATTTTCGTATAGTTTTACTGATTTGCAGTCACTTAGAAAAAAATCAGGGGGAAGTTAGGTTAGGATAAGGGTGAACATCGCCCCCCCGGCTCCACAGGAAGCCGAGCTTCTTGGACATCTTCAGCAGGAGGATGTCGGGGTCAAAAAGTGTGAATTTGAACGAAATCAGACTCGAAACCGCCCGGGCGCTCGTCGCGGTCAAACGCATCGAACAACAAATCCTCGTCGAGGCCGACAATGCCGCCGGCCAGGTGGAAACCACCTCGAAACGCATCGAGGCCAGCTGGCTTGCCCGCCACCTTGCCGCGGAGACGCTGGCTGCCGCCCAAGCCCGGCTTGCCAGCGGCAACCACCACGACCTTCGAGGTCCTCCAGTTCCAACGCGATCTCGCCACGGCCGAAGCCAGTGAGCTCCGCGCGCGCGCCGACCATATCATCGCCCTCGCCTCCTACGCCAGTGCCACCGGCACGACCCTCGAGCGGGTCGGTGTCTCCTTTGCCGAGTGAGGACGAAGCTCAAAAACTACTGGGCGGCATGGGGGCCCGGGATTTCCCGCACGGTGAGCGTGGTTTGGCAGAGAGGGCAGGAATCAAGGGAGATGGAAAGGGTGTAGAGTCCGGGGGTTTCGAAGCGGACGGAGCGGATCACCTGCTTGATTTCGAAAATGGAACCGGGGTCGCGTCCAGGCAGGGAAATGTTTGTGGAGTAGCAGGGCTTTTCCGGTTGACCGGTATGCGCCAGTGTGAGCAGTGCCGTGGCAGCCTCTCCGGAGGACGTGACCTGCCCGTAAACGCAGAGGTGAGGCAGAATGACCGGAAACTCCTCGCTGGAGAAAGAGGAGAAAACGCCGACGAGGGTGGATTTTCCCGAAAGCGTTTCGGTCATAATCTGCTCACAGAACAAGAGAGAAGTCGCGGTCATGGGCTTGAATGGGTTTGAATGGCAGGAAATTTGACAGGCTGGAGGACGACGTCGAGGTGGGATTCGAGCACAAGTTCGCCCCCGCAGAGAAGATCGAAGGCATAGCTTCCCGCAGAGGGAAACGTGATGTCCCGCAAGGCGATTTTGAGTTCGACCACATGCATCGGGTCGGGAAAATCCGCATGGCCGCCGATCTGGCCCAAAATGGCCCCGGTTTGGTTGTCCTGGCAGCGGAGGGTGACTGGAACGCGCCCCCGTCCATTGGTGAGCAGGACATAGGCCCCCAGACGCCTTTGGCGGTGGGGAAACGAAGGCGCATAGATGAGGGTGGTGGCTCCCGAAATCGAGGAGCGTCCGTAGATGGCCTCGGTGGAAATTTGGTCGCAGAGCACAAGCGCGACTCCCATCGGTTTTTCGTGCATCAGGCAGTTTTTACTCGGAAGAGGTTGTTGAAATTCGGATTGGTTGCTGCCAGCGCGATGGCACTCTTGCAACCGGGAATCAGCGCAACCGAGGAAAAATCCAAAGGCGGGGAAAAAATAGCGTGGTCGAAGATATCACCGCTGCGAAGGTCCACCAAGGCCAGACCATCCTTCGGACGGATTTTTTTGGACTCAAAAGTTCTTTCGGCAGGAGGCGGGTGCGGGAGTCCGGGCTCGGGCTGGGACGAAAAGGCGACAACGGCGGTGTGGCCGTGAAGGGTGAGAGCCGTGGGGTGGCCGATGAAGGAGCACACCGGCTCGAAACGTCCGGTCGCAAGATCCACACGCACAAGCTCCGCCGTGCCGGAGTTCAGGGCATAAAGCGCATCCGCCCCCCAGCGAGGTGTGCGGGGCAGGCAGAGCCCTTTGGCGACAACTTCGTTGCTGGCGAGGTCGATGATTTTGCCTCCATAAGTGAACCCGTCCCGCCACCCTTCCCGCGAGGGCGAGAGGCCGAAAACCGATGCGACCGAAGGGCGGCCCTCAGAGATGGCCAACCCGGAAAGCCCGCAGTGGTCCTCGGGAGCCAGCTTGCCGGCGTTGGGGGGCGACCACGTGACATCCAAGCTCAGACCCGGGCGCGCGGTTCCGATGCGGGAGAGTTTGCGACTGGCGAGGGTCACCGTCGAGGGCGGCGTCCAGACAAGATCGGAGACTCCGAGGGCAGCGGTAAAAAATTCCGAGGAGGGCGCATAAAGGGCCTCGGCACGCCCGCGATAGCCAGCCGTGCGGGTGAAATTGTCAAAATGCAGCAAGGAGTTGGCGGCCGCCACCCAGAGGGCCCCGTGCGGAGTGGCGAGCACAGCGGAGGCACCTGCCAGCTCTGCGCCGAGGAATAAAACTCCTCCCCCTTCAAGAACCCCCATCGTATAAATTCCCCCAGTCAACGGGCTGGCCAGAAGAATGGTCACGGACTCGCGGGCCAAAAAAGAGGGCAGGAGCCGGGTACAGTCTGCCGTGGCAGAAAGCACCCCGGGCTCTGGCGCGGAAGGCTGTTCAGGCGCAGTCATGCGGGTTCCGTGATGTGCCAGAGTCCCTGGTCGAGAGCCAGTACGTTTGGCGAGGACATTCCGGGGAGCATGAAGACGTCGTAGAGTTCACGGATGATTCCTGAGAATCGTGCCATTTCGGTGGTTTCGCCGGTGGCAAGGTCCACGGAGAAGACGGCGCAGCGGGATTCGGCCCCGTGCTTTTTGAGGTTTTCGTCGAGAGGCAAGCCTTGGAAGGTGCGATTCTCACGGCAATCGGAAAGCCCGATCCATGCTTTGCCATCGGCAAAATGCAAGCCCCTCCCATAGCCGGGCAGGAAGGCAATCGGCTCGAATTTTCCCGCGGCGAGATCGAGGCGTCCGAATTCCCCGGCTCCGGAATTGATCAGATAGAGTTGACCGTTGTGCCACCGGGGCGAATGCGGCATCGAGAGCCCCCGGCAGACGACTTCCCCATCCGGCACGCTGAGAACCACTCCCCCCCCGTCGCGATATTCCCGCCATCCCCCAATATGGTCGGTTTCGGCCACGCAGGTGCAGAAGGCTGGACGGCCCTCGCGGAGAGCCAGGCCATTGAGATGGCAGCGATCCTCGGCAGCAAGGCGGCTGATGAACGGGGGCTTCCACACCAACTCGAAGCAGGCCCTTTGGGAGGGGCGTGCGAGACACGAATACCGGGCACTCACAAAAACCGGAGGGCCATCGTCGAGGATGGCAACGTCGTGGCCGTCGATGTCTCCCACCGTGAAGGCCATCCGCGCGGCGTATTCGGCATCGAAGGGCGCGGTCGGGGGGAGCGGAGATTTTTCGAGACGCCAGAGCTGGTGTTGGGAACAGATCCAGACCGTCTGCCCGTCGGGCGATGCGGAAGCCCCCATGCAGCGTGGACTGCCGGAGGAGGTGAGGCACTGTTTGCCATCGTCCTTTACCCCGAGGAGCAGGAGCTTGCTGGCGAGGTAAGTGGTTACCCCGACAGTGGTCCGATTCCTGCGCAGCCACTCGACGAATGGCTCCCGCAGATCACAACGCCCGGAGTCCTGTGCGGGAGCCTGCGGGGCCTCCTTCGGGGAGGAGGATGGTTTGGAAGATTTCATGAAGGTAAACTTTGACAACTAGCGTGTCGTTTAAGATCCGGCAACGCAAAAGGGCACGCAAAAGGGCAAAAAAGGGAGAGATTCCCGAAGCCGACGGGACGTTGGTGCTCGTGTAAACTTTTCGAAGACGCGCCCGCGGCCCCTTGGAACCTCACAGGGGGTCATTGTCCAAAAATTCGTTGAGATCCTTTGCGCGGGGGCGGGTCTCGCGCGTGTTGCGCCAAGCCTCTTCTTCGAGGCGGATGCCGGTGCGTTCGAGGATGGTGCCTTGGGAAAGCCAGAGGGCGACAAGGGCGCGCTGGTGCTCGGCGATGGCGGCATTTTCCTGGGCGCGCATGGCGGAGAGATTGTTTTGGAAGCGGAGGACGTCGAAGCTGGTTGTTTTGCCTTCCACAAGCATGCGGTTAGCGGCGTTGAGGGCGGTGGCGGCGAGTTTGCGGGCTTCGATGGCCGATTCGACACGCTGGCTGGCGATGAGGATACGGGAGACCGCGGCATCGACCGTGGAGGAGATGCGTGTGCGTAAGTTTTCGTTGGCGAGGCGGGTTTGTTGCTCTTGGAATTTGGCGGCGGCCAGGGCGGCGCGTTCTTTCACATTGCCGATGGGCAGGGAGGCGCTGAAGCCGATATTGGCCTCGATGCCCTGGCCTCCAAAGGCATTTGCGGACGAGTTTCCGTAATCGGCATCCGACCCAAGGCCGGTGACGCCTCCGACCAGATTGACTTCCGGGAGAACCTGGTTCCGGGCCCTGCGGACCCGAATAAACTCCTTTTGAATTTCCGTGGACGAGCGGAGGATTTCGGTATTGGCGCGGAGGGCTTCCTCGTGGATTTGGTTGCGGTCGATGGGCACGTTCTCATAATTCAGCCTCTCGGAGGGGGTGATTTCGACCCACTCGGCGGTCTCCTCGGGGCTGGAAATGAGAGTGCGCAGCCGGGACATGGTATCCGCGATTTGCACGGTTGCCGCGAGCGCATCCTCACGGCGGTTGGCGGCGGCACTGAGAGCTTCGATGACGTCAAAGTCCGACATGCGGCCCATTTCGGCGCGCCGGCGGTTTCCGGCGGCGAGGTCCATGGCGAGGCGGATATTTTCTTCGCGGACGGCGAGGTTTTCAAAGCCGAGGGCGAGATCGATGTAGGAGGCGAGGGTGCCGGCGACGACCTGTTCGACGGTTTCGCGCCATTCCAGCCAGCCGATGCGGCGGTCGGCGCGGGCGATGCGCACCTCGGCCATGGTCGAGGCGGGGCCGAAGCCTTTGAGGAGGGGCTGGACGATACGGAATCCCGCGCCGGTATCAAACTCGGGATAAAAGAGGGAAGGCGGTGAGTCGCGGTTGATGTCGTTGCGGAGTTGGTCGAACGAATAGAAGAGTTCGTAGCGGGTGCCGGTGGGGAGTTCTCCGGCAAGGCGGGCGGTGTTGAGGAAGTTTTGGGTGTTAAATATCCTGGGAGAGCTTGGGGTGCGGGAGGGATTCGCCGAGGGTTCCACCCCCTGCAACTGGGCCAGGAGCACCTCCAGCGTGTCGATGAGTTCGAGCTGGGTCTGCGTGGAGTCCCCACCGGTCGCCACGTAGGCCTCCGCGTTTTGCGGGTCATCACTGTATTGGTAGCTGAGCTGGTAGCTGAATTGGGGGTCAAATTTGCCCAGCGCATATTGGACGCCCGCATTGCGAATCTCGGGAATGAGCCTTCGCGCACGGATGAGGCGGTTGTTGGTCAGCGCACGAAGGACCGCATCGTTCCGGGTGAGGGATTCCACCCGCGTGCCCAGCATCCGCGGCGGCAGCACCGTCTGCATCGAAAGGGAGATGTCGGCCCCATTGGAATCCGCCCCCGCAGCCCCCCCTTGGGGATCCAAAAATTCCGAGAGGTCGGGCAGGGTCTCCGCCGGTCCCATGGCTCCCGCAGATCCATCGGCTCCCGCAGGCTGTGCCGTTTTCTGGTTTTCCGCAGGTGCCGGCGTGGGGTGGGTTTGGGGAGTGGTTGCGGGGGGGGTCTTGGCAGGGGCCGGCCCCTGGGCGATGCCGGTGCCCGGAGACAGGAAGGCCACAAGGAGAGCGGCGGCAAACCCGGCGCACAGGGCAGACTTCCCGGAGACAGGTTTGTTGGAAACGCGCCTCTTTCGCCATGGCGCGGATGCGGTGGAAATTCCGGAGAGATCTTCTCCGGAATTTTTGGAGGTGCCCACACGGCGCGGGTCGGGTCGGTTGAGTGGATGGGTGAAGGGCGGGTGCATGGATCAGTTGATGACGTCGAGTCGGAATTGGCGGGTGAACCAGCGGTAAAGTTTTGCACCGAGCGGTGCCCAGCCGGTTTGGATGCGGGCGCGTCCGGTCATGCCTGCGCGGAGGAGGTTGTCGCGGTCATCGAGGCGGACTTGGGCGACATAGACGGGCTCGGCGGCCTCTTCCTGTCCGGTTTGGGGATTGAACCGCGTGGGGATGTCGCCTCCTGTGGATTTGGCGATGGCGAGGGTGGGAAGAGCTCGGACGCCGGAGACATAGAGGCTCTCGACAGCGCCATGGAAGGCTTTCCATGGGTTTCCGTAGAGCCGGAAGGTCACGTTCTGGCCCGGGCGCACGCGCGAGGCATCGATTTCGGGAACAAAGACTTGGATCGAGGGGCCCGACTCCGGGGCAACTTGGCAGAGGGTCTGCCCGGTGCGCACGAGGCTGCCTATGCGGCTCTGGGAGAGATCGCCCGCGACCAACCCGCTTGCGGGTGCGGCGAGGACGAGGCGGTTTTCCAAGCTTTGATAATACTCGAGGAGCGAGCGGTATTGGGAGGCGTCGGCTTCGTGTTGGATGGCGGCGGAACGCTCCCCCTTCGAGAGGTAGTGGTTGACCGCCGCCTCGGCGATTTCGAGGCGCTTTTCGACGTCGAGGCGCTCGGAGGCCAGATTGGAATTTTCGAGGCGGGCGAGGGTCTGGCCGGCTTCGACGCGCTGGCCGGGGCGCACGGAAATTTCACGCAGGAAGCCATCGACGCCGGCGACGGTGGGGGAGAGGCTGTTGAGGTCGATGGCGCAGCTTGTTTTGATCGAGTCCGGCAGCGGGATCAGCAGGATGACGACCACGATGGCCAGGGCCGCGAGCAGCCGCCGCGACACTCTGGCCCGCAGCGGCGTGGCCGCACCCTCCTTCTTCAAGGTCCCGGCAACGGCTTGGTAGGCCATGAAAAAGGGGGCAACGATGCCCACCGAGAGGGTGATGCTCGCAAAGAGGCTGAAAAGCTTGTCAAGCCCGTAGGGTTTGAAAATATAAGAAAGCCCGTTGAGCAGGCTGAAGAAGATGGTGATGGTCCAGAGGTAGCTGGCGATGCCGTAGCTGAGGATCGGCCACTTGTATTTCTCGAAGATGGGATCGCGGGGGAAGCGTTCTTTGCCGACGAAGAAGCCTGCAAGGCCGCGCACCATGCCGACCGTTGAGCGGTCTTTGAGATTCGGGATCTCGGTGAGGTCCGCAAGGGCATAATACCCGTCAAATTTCATGAGCGGATTCACATTGAAAAAGATGGTGATGACGCTGCTGACGATGAAAAGGTTGAAGGCCATTTGGTTGATGAGGCCCGGCTCACTGAACGCCCAGAGCAAAATCGAAAAGGCCGCAAGAAAGAGTTCAAGGTAAATCCCCGCAAAGTTCACAATAATGCGCTGCCACTTGTTTTGAAACATCCACGAGTCGGTCGCATCACAAAAAAAGAACGGGGAAAACAGGATAAACAGCACCCCCATTCCATGCACCTCCGCCCCGAAATGCTTGCAGGCAAGCCCGTGCCCGAATTCATGCACCACCTTGCCAAAAATGAGCACCACCCACATGACAAACAGGTTTTCCAAACTGAAAAGGCTCACCGCCTGCTCGGAGAACCGGCCCGCATTTTGAAACATCAGGTAGCCCGCCAGCACCCACAGGGCCACCAAACAGACCGCCGCCTGCTTGGTCCATAGGAAGGCCGTGTAGCGCGACATGCGGAGCAGGAGGATATCGGGGTCGAAGAGTGTGATTTGGAAGCTGATGATTTTGCCGAGGATTTCCAGCCAGCGGGTCTTGGCTTTACTGCTGCGTTTGACCGCGCGCTGGCGGTGGATGAGCTGCTGGGAGAGGCTTCCGGCGAGGCGCAGATAGCTCATGGCCAGAAAGCGACCGACCATCTGGTCGATACGCTCGAGGGTCCACTTCTCGCCGGGGAAAGCGCGAGAGAGGGCCTCCTTCACTTCGCCGGCCGTGCGCTTCCCGTCGAGCAGCGCCGCCAGTGCCCGCTCGCGATGCCCGATACGCGTGTAGGTGAGCGAGACGGGATCTTTGACAATGTAGCTGCGCACTCCACAAAACGACGCTTCGCGGATCACGAGGTCCGGACGGAACTCGGGCAGGGCGCTTTGCGGGATATTTCCGGATTCCATGACCGTCGGGATGGGTCAGGGGGTCGCGTCCGGGTTGAGCGGGATGCGGAGGGTGGCCTTGGTTCCGCTTGGGATTTTGTTCTTCGGGTTGGGCAGGAGCACCTTGATGCGGAAGACTTCCGTGCCCGGCTCGACGACCGGATCGACCATATCAATGGTCCCCTCCATGGGGTGCCCGTGGCCATGGACTTGGACGGTGGCTTTTTTGCCTTTGGCAACGCGGCCGAGGTAGCGCTCCGGGAGGAGGGCGCTGGCACTGAGGGGATCGACGGTGACCACCGTGGCGACATGTTCATGCATCTGGGCGGATTCCCCCTCCTGTTTGAGGATGCGGAGCACGAAGCCATCGGCGGGGGCTTTGATTCGCGAGCGGTCGAAAAGGAGGCTGGCATATTCGAGTTCCGCATCGGCCTGCTCGTAGGCGAGTTTGGCGCGGTTGAATTCGTCACGGCTAAGGAGGCGTTCGGCATGCAGGCGCCCGGCGGCCTCGTATTCGCCTTTGGCTTTGCGGTGGGTGGCTTGGGCGAGGCGATACTGGAGATTTTGGACCTCGGTGTTCAGGTTCACGAGGATATCGCCTGTCTTCACGGGCTGCCCCTCCTTGGCAATGACTTTTTCCACGAGCCCTTGGGAGGGTGCAGCCACTTCACTCTCAAACGAAGGCAGGAGCAACCCCTCCACCTCGAAGGAATCCTCCGCCTGGACAACCGCCTCGGAAACCCCCGTGCCCGGCGCGGGAGTGCCCGCAGGGGAGCTGGTTGGCGAGGCCGGTGTAGACGGGCTTGGCAGGGGAGTCTGACCCCGAGCCGGTGCGAGGCAGAGCAGGCCGAGCAAAACAGCCGGCGCTCCCCACTGGGAACGTAAAATTCGAAGTGTCATTATTTTTAGAAAAACAAGGAAATCCTGAGGAAGTCCAGAAACCTTCGGAGGAGGATGTAGCCGACCGGCCGCCAGCCGACAGCCACCTTGGCTTTGCCGGTGAAGCCGGCTTTGAGGCTCGCCATCGACTCGGGGGAGCCTTGGAGGTGGGCGGTGACCGGGAAGTAGTTTTTGCGGTCGGCAGAGGTTTGGGAGAGGGCGGCAATGGCTTCCGGCCCGTCGATGGTGGCGGGGAAGGACACACCCGGGAGAGAGGCCACGCGCAATTCGACCGGGATGGAACCTTTCGACCGGGCGACGAGAGCGGTGAGAATCTCCATGTCGGATTCCGGCACTTGGAGGGTCGCCCGCCAACTGGCAAGGTCACCAATTTCACAGAAGGCCTGGCCGGGCTCGGCGTGATGGCCGAGCAGACTGGTGAGGTCGTAGGTGAGGAGGGTGCCGGCGATCGGGCTGCGGAGCACGGATTTTTCGATTTGGTTCCGGAGGTGGGCGACGCGGGCGGCGGCGCGTTCGGCGTCGAGTTCCGAGGTGCGTGCGAGGATGACATTGTCTTGCGCCTCGGATTTGGAGGCGGAGGCGCGGGCTTTGCGTTCCTCGGCAACCGCCATGGCAAGGTCTTGCACAAGGGATCGGTCATCGATTTTGCCAACCTGCTGGCCGGCTTGCACAAGTTGCCCGCCGTCGGCATCCACCGCCACAATACGCCCGGGCACTTCCACCACCACCGCCATGCGCTTCTCGGGAAGGATGCTCGCCGGAAAGGAAAGTTTGAAAGGCACCGGCAGGAGAAAAAAGGCGAACACCACCAGCACGGGCAGCCCGTATTTCAAAAAGACCCGCCGCTTCTTTCCCTGGCCGGGGTCCAGGCGCCAGCGTTGGTAGGATTGCAGGGGTTTGATGAGAGGGATGTGTTCGATGTCAAGGCAGGCCGCGATGGAGGGCCCGGCATGGGAGACCACGCTCTTGGCGAGTTGCTGGGCGTTTTCATCGATGCGCTTGCCGGGCCGCCCCTCAAAAATCATGGTTCCCACCACACGCTGGTCACGGGAATAGAGCAGCATCACCAGCACCTCGTCGCTGGCACTGTGAACAAAAAAATCTCCCAACTCGCCTTTGGCCTCGGTCTTTTCGCTGATTTTGCGGTAGAGGCCGTGTTGTTGCTGGGAGATGGCGTGTTCGGCGAGAGTGCGCATGGCCTGAACGATGGCACTCTTGGGGTTGGGAGCCTCCACATTCGAGACGGCAAGCATGCGGGCGCGTGTGTGGGTCGGATCACTGGCAAACACGGCACACGTGGCCACATCGGTCATTTCCCGTCCTCTCGTCGCGATGGCCAGCGAAAGGCGCTCGGGATCCATCTCGCCCGCAATCTCCACGAGCATCGCCGACATCGTTTGCCACTTCCCGAAGCTTTCCTCAATCGAGTCGAGACGCAACTGTTTAAGCGAGAGGGCCAGCTTCGCAGCCACAAGCCCGATGAACTTTTTGAAAACGTCCAGAGCTTGCGCATCGAAGGCCCCGGCGTGGAAGCCCACCTCCAGAATCCCTTCGCTCGGGCTCCCCCCACCGCCCTGCGCGGAGATGCACGAGGCATGGTAGGCCATCGCGAAGGGCATGGCATTTTTCCACTCGGGCTCCCCCTCCGTCAAAAAGCTGCCACCGCCCTCCACCACCTCGGGCCCCTTCGCATCCCACACCCGGCGCAGCACCCGCATCCGCCCCACCTGAAAGGTCTCATCCGCCTCCCGCAGGGCCTGCGGAACATCCGAATTGCAAAGCGAAAAGAACTCCCCCCCACGGCGGACCCACACGCCCACATACTCGACGGGAACCAGCGAGGAAATCAAGTTCACCGCATGGGTGAAAAAAACTTCCGGAGCAAGGTGCAAACCGGCCGCCTTGCCGATCTCATCCAAGATCGCCTTGAGATTTCTTTGGTTGGGTTCGTGGCCTTGCTGTGGAGTATCACTCATGCAGAAACGGAGAACGGATCCCGGCGGGAGCATGGCCGGGATTCGCTCCTCTCAAGGGTCCGGCCGGAGCCGTTCCTCATTTTGAAGACAGGAAGAATCAGGAAAGCGTGGGCTGCAAAACTTTTTCGCGTGGATCGGCCTTGATGGCACCAAAGCGCTCCTCGAATTGGCGGAGGGTGTCTGAGAGCATGGCGAGGGTGCGTTTTGCGGCTTCGGGGCTCATCACGATGCGGGCCTGCATGGGAACCCGCTCGTTGACAATCGCGCCAAAGAGATTGGGATTGTAGAAGCAATCGAGGATCACCTCCTCGGGTGTGGCCGTGACACGGCAGAAGTTGCAGTGCGTCGGGGCGGCGGGCTCCATGGGAGGAACCGGATTCTGTGAAGGTGGTGGCGTGGCGGGCTGTTGGGTTTCTTCCATAGTGTGTTGTGTTGGATTGCGTTCAGAAATTACAGGCTGGGGCCGTTGGAAATTGAGGGAAATCTGTGTTCGAGAAGTCCGAGAGTGTCAATTTTTTTCCAAAGTCTGGCAAGGAACATCTCGGCTTCCCCGGGGGAAGTTGCCGGGCGGTCCGGGAGGGTGCCATCGGCTTGGGCGGCCAGAATGCGGAGCGAGATTTCCTGGCGCGGGGTCTGCCCGTCGCAGAGGGTGAGGGCATGGGAGAGGGACTCCGGTATGTTGGCGGCATTCAAGTCGCCCAGAATGAGGGGAAGTCCGCGGCGGGCAAGGGCGCGGTTGAGCGGGGAGACAAGCGGCGGGTCGCCGCCCTCCCGCGAGGCGGCCCATGCCGGCGTGTGGGGCAGGCAAAAATCCACAAGGCCCGCAGCAACCAAACGCAGAAGCCACGCAAGCCCTTCGGCAAAACGGGTGTCGGCTTCACCAGCCATCTGAATGCAGGCCGCGCGCACCACAGCCGCAGCCGGGGAAAACGGACGCGGCCGGCCCTCCGGCATGGCTGCAAGCAGGGCCAAAATCCATGGCTCCTCCAAGGCCACTTTCTGGCCGGGGGGCTTGATAAAATCCCCCGGCTTTTTGGCGTCGGGGTCGGGTAAAAGGAAGGACCTCACCCAGAGAAAGGGCAGCCACTGAGGCGTCGGCACATCGGAACCGGTCTGCCTTGAGAAAACCGACGTGCGGACCATGCGGTTCGCGGCAAAGTCGGAGTATTGTTCGATTTCGATGCGGTTGGTGGAGGCGAGGGATACGACGCGGGCAGCCGGCTGGCCGAGCGCCCAGGGTGGATACATGGTCTGCTCGGCGTCTGTCAGATAGTGCAGGTCATGGCGCGAGGCGGTGGCAGCGACTTCGTGAAAGGCGAAGACCGCGTAGTGGGGGCCGAGCCATTCATGGAAAAAGTTGGTATCGCCGCCGAAGCGGTCCCCCTGCGCCAGAAAGGTGCGGAGTTCGGCGATGCCGGGGGTTTTGCAATGCCCCGCGAATTCGCCAAGCAAACCCACCATCGCCCGCCCGGCGGCAATTTTTTCGCGCGGGTCGGTATGCCGGTTGGTCTCAAAGAGGACCGGCCCGCGGACGGCAACCATGTGCGAGGAACCGGGCAGGGTCGGGTAACGCACGCCGAAGTGGCCTTCGGGTGCGAGCACCTTGCCCACAATCTCCCACAGCGCCTCGCGGGCACCCCCGGGCATCCACGCATAGACCCCGGAGCAAATTGCGTAGTCCGCCGTCCCGATCCGGGCGGGGTCGATGTCCTCGAATCCCGCGCAAAGGAAGCGCGCATTGGAGAGGCCGGCTTCGCGCGCGAGGGTTTCCGCAAAGGACACATGCTCGGCCGCGAGGTCCACCCCGAGAAATTCCGAGGCCGGGAAGAGGCTGGCGAGGGCAAGCACGGTGAGGCCGTTTCCGCATCCGAAATCCACAAACCGGCACGCTTCCGGCTTGGCGGCGCCGAGTCCATGGAGGCGGGCCAAAGCCGCCAAACGGGCCGGATGCGCCCAGAACTGACCCGCAAAATGGTAGGGCAGCTCGTCGTAGGCGGTTTTCGGATTGGAATTCGTGTAGCGGGGACTCATGTGCCCACGGGCTTCCACAGCAGCCGGTTCTGGGCAAGGTAACGCATGGCGGCCACAAAGGCGGCCCGGTAGTCGGGCTGCTCCCCGACCATGGGAGGAGCCGGTGGTGGATAGGCGCCGGCCTCGCCTGCCGCCTTGAAGGCCGCAAAAAGTTCTCCCTGGGTGCGCGTGCCATCACACAGTGCCAGCAAAACCGCCGCATCTTCGCCGATCTCCATCACATTGAAGTCCCAGCGCAGCGGCGGCTTGTGCTCCGCTGCCGCCGTGCGGTTGAGGGGAACCGTGACCGGGCGCTCCATGACCCCCAGATGCGGCACCCAGCACCCCACATCGGGATCACTCAATTCCACCAGACCGCTCCCGACCAACTGCGCCAAGGCATTCAGGACAAGGCCAAGGAACATGTCCTCGTCTGTCCCCGCCGGAGACGGCACATTCTCCGCCGAAAAGGATTTTTTGGCCTCAGCGGCAAGGGAGCGCAGGCCAAGGAATTGGTCTTTCTGGTTCCCCATGGCGACAAGCAGCGCCTTCGCGAGGGGATCGGACGTGCCAAACTTCTTCCCGCCGGGAAATCCGAAAACATGGTTTTCCCCGGCTGCGAGTTTCACCGGGGAGACCTCCGGGGTGGGACAGGAGGCGAAGGCCATGCTGGCCGCCCGGTTCATTTGCAGGTTACGGTCAAGAGACACTTCCTTCCGGCAAAGCAGGGTCGTGCGAAACTGCGTATTGCGCAGGAAATCCATGTATTGTTCACGGTCCACGACCGATCTTTGCAGCAAATCCACCAGCTTGCCAACATGCGGCCCGAGCATCCCGGGGAGTGACGCGGTGAGCGGCATCTCACTCACAAATTGCAGACCGTGAGTCTCCGCTCGCGCCATGAAATCTGAGAAGTAACACGGCTCGTTCGAGTCTTCGAGGTATTCGTGCAGGAAATACGCGGGGTCCGCTTGATCCACCATCTGGGCGGCATGGGCCGTAAATTTCGCCGTCCACGAATCGGCCCCCCCGGGCACACAATCCCGAAGAAGCGCAACCAGCGCTTTGCCCTGGCGCACCTTCTCCATGGGATCTTCAAACCGACTGCAATGGTAAACCAGCATCTCCCGGATCACGCGCAAATGCGACCACCCGGGCAGCGTATTGTAGCTCAAATAAGCCATCCCCTGCGGCTTCAACATCGTCCCGCAAATCTCTAAAATCTTTTCCTGCACTTCATTGGGAACCCACGAAAACACCCCGTGGCAGGTGATATAATCGAACTCCCCATCTTTCTCCTTGGACACGTCCAAAATGCTCCGTCCCTCGACCCGCAGGTTTTTCAAACCGGCCGCTTCCGCCAGTCGGCTCCCAACCGCGGCCTGCTTCACAGACAAATCCACAGCAAGAAATTCGCTTTCGGGATACACTTGCGCCAACCCCAGCGCTGTGAAGCCCTGGCCACACCCCAACTCCAAGACCCGTGAGCCCGAAGGCCTCCCGGGCTTCAGACCGTAGAGCCGGCCAACCGCCGCGATCCGCGCAGGATTTTGCTTCGGAAAGGACATGGGGCGGTAGGGAACGCGGTCGTAGGAGGTCTCAGTTTCCATAGCCGCCGAGTCCTAACGTCTCTCCGCATTCACACAAGCTTTTTTAACACTTTTTTATGGGTCATTCACAGACTGCGCCGCCGTGCTGCCCGAGAATCTCCAGCAGGGGTCCAAGCAAGGTCCGATACTTTTCCCAAGCCTGCGAGCTTCCCTGATAGATCGGTTTTCGCACCTGGGAGTGGCTGGCCGTGAATACGAGCCGCCGGGGTTCTGCTCCCACAAGATCGTCCCGCCACTCCATCCCCAAATGCTCGACGAGTCGCCGGATCTCAGTTTCGGGGCTTTTGGTGAGATCCTCGTAGCCAACAGAATAAATCCGCCCGGGGTAGAGCCGGTCCCACATCTCCATGATTTGCGAATAATTCCGGTAATAGCGCGCGACGTCGCACAAATCACACCCGAAGGCCATGCCCGCATCCAAAAAGTTCGTGCGGAAAATCGACCAGCACACGGCGGCGGCACTCCGACGGGTATGAACGATGGCCGCCTCGGGAAGCGCCCTCAGAATGAACCCGATATACCAGAAATTGAACGGCATCTTGTCGGTGAGGCAGGGTTTCCCTGCCCGTTTCCTTTCGATGCTTTCCAGATACCTTTTGCGAATATCACCCACCAAATCAGGCGCCCAGGGGTTGGACGTCCCCCGGCCAATCACTTCCCAGTGGGCTCCGATTGCTTCGGGAAAAAACGGGAGCTCCCCCCCGATCTCCACATCCGGGTGCCTTCCCAAAATCTGCTCCACAAGAGTGCTGCCCGACCGCGGCATTCCAAGAATAAAAATCGGGCGGAACCCGCCGCTCCCGTGCGCGGGTGATGGCAGCGGGGGCTGCTCGCGGTCGAAGGCCGAACCCAAAAATCTGGCGAACTGCTGGTCGGACTCCCCTGAGTAGGGCTCCAAGTGGCGTCTCATGGCATTTCCCGCCACATAATGTGCGAAGGCCTCGTTGGTCTGACCGGCGTCCTCTGCGGCCTTCGCCAGGATAAACAGGCAGGCGATGGCGGTTTTGCCGGGCTTCTCCGAGGTCTCCAGAAGCTCACGAACCGGACCAATCCGGTCGTCGTTCGCATGAAAGGTGACGCGGTCGGCCCGCAGGGTGTGCAATTCGACGACACCCGGCATTGCCGCGATCCCACGCTCGAGGCACTCGAGGGCCTCCTGTCCCTGCCCCAGCATTTCGAGAACCGTCACAAGATTGGTCAGGATCTCCGGGGATTCCGGCCGGGCACGGGAAGCCACTTGGTAGTGGTGCAGAACCTCCTGTGCTTTCCCGGCCTGCACTGCGCCATTCCGGAAGAAAAGCGCATTCGCCAAATTCAAATGCGCCTTCCAATACGACGGACACTTATTGAGGGCCTCCCGGAAATGGCGCACTGCGGCATCCTCGTTGCCCCGGCGCTGCTCGCATAATCCAAGGAAATTCTCAAGGAACGCACAATCGGGCTGTCCAATGGATTCGAGTTGTGCCTCGGCAATGGCCTGCTCCACGCCGTTCCGTTCCAACACAGAAAGCAAACGCACGGCCGTTGCAGGAGGCACCTTGGCGTCCGGGTCCTGCCATCCGCCTGCGTTGGGCTTGGACTGGTGGCGGGGGCCGAGTTCATCCCACCCCAGAAAAACTCCGCCGCCGCCTTCTCCCGCACGACCAGGCATCACACCAAGTACCATTGTCCATCCATGTCTCCCACACACCGAAAATTCAAGGGAAAACCCCGGCACCCCCATACCCTGCGATTGATGAGAGATCCGGAAAAAAAAAGAACCCCGGGCAGTTTCCCGCCCGGGGCCTATTTGATTTCCGTTTGACCAACCCTTATCGGGCCGGTGTAGGGAATATGTCCGACGGAAGCTTACACCACCGAGAAGACATTGATGGTGCCGTTCGCAGCAGTCACGATGCCCATCGCGGGTGCGAGGGCCATGCCCCCGATGCTGATGGCACCGATCGAGCCCGTGGTCAGGACGGTGAAGTTGGCGGTTCCCGCCGCCATTCCACCCACATTGCTTCCCGCTCCACCAATCGTGATGGTTTGGCCGGTTCCGTTGAAGCCGGCAGCGCCGCCGAACGGGGTGGCACCGAGCAGGTTGTTGACGATGTTGATGCTTCCGGTCAGCGATGTCAGTGTCGACAGGTTTGATCCCGCCGTGCTGAGGTTGCCGGCTGCGGTGATTGCGCCAAGGCTCGTGAGCCCGCCGTAGATCTGAGCATAGCTCGTCAGGAAGGTTCCGTCCGATTTCTTGTCGCCCGTGATCACCAAGCCGCCGAAGGATGTGGAGGCAAAGAAGTCTGCTCCATTTCCGATTGCTCCAACTTGGGAATCGCCATTCGCTGTCACAACGCCAATCTTCGTGGCACCGAAGTCGGCAGCGCCAGAAATGGCTGCGCCATTGTCATTGGTTGCCGTAACGGTTCCAATCTCGCCGGCAAAGGCGTAGAAGTTGGCATTGATGGTGCCATCCGTGTTCACGATGTTGCCGATGTTACCCGTCGACGCCTGGAAGTTTCCATAGATACCACTGTCCGACGTGATCGCCCCGATGGAGGTTCCGGTAACGTTGGAAGCGATGACTCCGTTTATGGACGTCAGGGTACCAATCGTGCCGTTGTTGGCATACAGGTTGGCAGTCAGGTTTCCATCGGTCGACTTGAAGTTGCCAATGTTGCCGTCCGTGGATGTCCAATTGCCGCCAATGGTGTCGGCCGAGACATTCTGGATATCACCTGTAACCGTGACAGTCGGGGCCAAGATGCCTTCAACCGTGAAGGTGCCGATTCCGCCGGCATTCGAGGTGAACGTGCCGTAGACGTCTCCGCCTGCGATGATGTTCCCGATATTGCCTTCGGCAACGAAGGTACTAGCACCTCCGATGTCATCGAACGCCGTGATGTTTCCGATGGTCGTGCCAGCGGTGAATTTGCCGGTCACATCTCCGAAGCTGGAGGTGAGATTGCCGATCGCTCCGTCGGAATTAACCGTCAATCCGAGGTCGCCGCTGAGCGCTGTGATCGCGCCGACATTGCCATCTTCGTTGATGATCACGCCGTTGCCGTTGCCGATTCCGATGGTGAGATCGGAGATCCCGTTGCCCGAGAGCAACTGGCCCGCACCGCCGAACTGTTGAACGAATAGCGCGTCGGTGGTAGAGGCCCCGAGACCGGAGATCCCGTTGCCGGCCGCAACCGTGCCGTTGAGGATGCCATCAACATTGAGGTTGAGGTGTCCATTGGCGACCACGAATGAGGATCCTGCACCAAGAGCAACTCCACCCGAGCGGTCGTCCGCAAGGAGGTTGAGGGTCGCATCACCCTGACCGATGTAGAACAAGCCTTGTGAAAAGGCGAAGTTCACGTTGATGTCGGCGTCGTTGAGGATGCCTGTCATGGTGACGGCATCGCCAGTGACGATGATGTTCCCAAAAACGGCACTGTCCGGAGCGATGATTCCCAAGCCATCGTTTATGCCCAGGAACGTGGTTTCGACGGTTCCATTGAAGTTGTTCAAAGGACCATTGACATACAGGTTCTGGGTGCTCCCCGTGGCTGTGTTGAAGTTGCCCACCAAAACGAGGGAGCCGATTGTGGGAGCACTCACGTCGTAGAGATCAACTTGATCGGCGAAGGTAAGGGAACGAATCCCACCGAGGCTGGCGTGGTTGACCAGATCGCTCTGGAAGCTGCGGCCGGTCGTCACGAGGAGCGTGTTGATGCCGGCGTTCGAGCCGGTCTGGGCGGTCGAGAAGTCGATGTCCTGCGCGATAACGCCGCTCAGGAAGATCGAGTTGACACCGTTGGCCAAACCATCCATCACGCCGTAGATCTCGGCAATGTTCGCTGTTCCCGTGCTGGAAACACCTGCGAAAACGCCGGAGACCGAGTTTTTCGTCAGGTTCGGGGTCACGACAATCGAAAGGTCGGGGGTCGTGGTACCCGTCATGGTGTTGGTATTGCCTGTGAGACCGAGGCTGATGACTTCACCAACACTTCCCTGGCCCACAAACAAGCCTTCCAGCTTGCCATTGGTGGCCGTGATCGAGACTTTGTCCCCATCGGAATCGGTGTAGCTGAAGGAGGTTTTTCCGCTGAGGCTGACCGACGAGAGGAGGATGCGGCTTTCAAGGGCCTCAAACTCACCCGCGAACGACTCAGCCGGATTATCCGCAATGGCCAAGGCCTTGCGGCTATCTTTTTTTGCTGTGTGTTTCATGTTGTGATTTAATATTGTCTGCGTTTAATGCCGCCGGGATTTCTCTTCCGGTTTGCATCGAGGCAGTGTTTTAAGAGCAGAGCGCCGGGCCGTCAACAAATTTTTTTCAAAAAAATCTTTCTTGCGGTTGGGCGTGTCGGACGATATTATCGCCACCCGAATACGAACTTTATGGAATACTATCGCTCAACGCTACTTAACCATCAAGGACGGATGCGGGTTGGAGACGCCCCGGTGGCGGTCCCCCGCAGCCCCCGCACCACCGCAGACGGACGGAATCCCGGGACCGACGGACGGAAAATATTTTTTTATTTTGGGGGCCTGCGCGGGGCGGCGGGCGCGGGGCGATGAGCGCGGCAAGACAAACGGTGCCGGCGCAGGGGACACCCGGACAGGTCCTTGCGGAGCTCTTCATGCGCCCGCTCGGCCTCACCGCCTACCGGGTGGCGAAGGATCTCGGGTGCGCACCGATCACGATCAGCCAGATCCTGCGGGGCAAACGCGCGATCACCACGGAAATGGCTTGGAAGCTGGCCGCGTATTTCGGGATCGCGCCGCAGTTCTGGCTGAATTTGCAAATGATGCAGGATCTGGCCGCCCTGAGCCGGCGTCCCGCCGGTCCACCCGCCGTGGGCGGCTGCGCGGCCCTCGGCAAGCGCCGCTTCGCAATCCGCGATGTCCGCGACCCCAAAACCGGCGCCACGCAAACCCAGGTCCTCCTCGTCAGCTAGCGGAGAAGTCGGCGGTTTCGGCGAAACCGCCCTACCGGGCCGGGGTGTCGGGGGTGTCGTCTGGGTGGTAGGGGCACACCGCCGGGGTGCCCGACTTGTTGGTTTGGGGGAAATAGTCGGCGGGCTCGGCGAGCCCGCCCTACCGGGGGAGGGCGTGGTGCGCGGGTCCGGTAGGGGCGCACCGCCGGGGTGCCCGTTGAACTTCCTCACCCCAAGGCATCGCGAGCGATGAACACATGCGTCCACAGCTCCGGTGATGCGACCAACCCCGCCCGCACCGGATTCATCAAAATGTAATCCGCCTTTTCATTCATCGACTCATTGCCGCGAAGGCGGTGCTCGAAAAAGTCTCTCTGCCAATGAAACCCGCCGACATGGGCCGTCCATCGTTTGAAATCAGAAACCGCCTTCCGCATCGGATGTGCCGGGTCGGGGAACCGAAGCAACGCATGAACATGGTCGGGCATGATGACAAAGATCCTGCAAAACCAAACACCCGCTGAGTGCCGGTGTCGAACCGCTTCGAGGATCGTTGGGCTGTGTGCCAAAAGCACATCAGAACCTCGCTTGGCGGCGCAGATCGTCAGAAAGAAAAGTGCTTCCTCGGGTGGAATTCCCAGTGGAGTCTCGTGAGGCAGGTTCTTCCGTCCGATTGGCATGGTTCCCCGGATAGCATAAGTCGGCGGGCTCGGCGATCCCGCCCTACCGGGGGGGTGTGGTGCGCGGGTGCGGTAGGGGCGCACCGCCGGGGTGCCCGATTTGTTGGCTTGGGGGAAAATAAGTCGGCGGGTTCGGCGAACCCGCCCTTGTTTCTGAAAAAGGTGTATTCTCTTTGTGTCTATGGCCACACCATTGACCCAGAAAAGACCCGCTGCTGCTGCGCAGCAGCAGCGTGTCGGCACCCGCAGACCGATCCCGCCCTGGGTTCCCTCCATTGTGGGGAGACCGCTGGTAGAAAGGTCGCGGGTCGCCTTCTGGTTTTTAACTCGAACAGTTGCCTGAGCGACATTGGGGTCCAGTGCCCCAAGGCCAGCTCGCAAAACAAGGAAGAGCAAAACCATGAAAAAATCAACCCGCATCCTGGGCGCTGACATCAGCGCCGCCACCATCGAACTCTGTGCCCGCGAGCTCCGGCTCCCGGCCCAGATTCCAAACACTCCCAAAGCCATTGCTTCGCTGCTCAAAAAGCTCTCGGGCCACAGCATCCACATCGTGTGCGAGGCCACCGGAGGTTGTGAGCGCGCTCTGCTGGAGGCCTGCTGGAAGGCAGGGGTTCCCGTCAGTCGCCTCAATCCTGCGCGTGTCCGTGATTTCGCACGCAGCCAGGGTCTTCTGGCAAAGACCGACAAGATCGATGCCAAGGCGCTTTGCGACTATGGAAGCCTGTTGCGGCCGGACCCCACCCCGCAGCCTTCCCCCGCTCAAGCGCGTCTGGCCGAGTTGGTCGCCCGCCGCCAGGACCTTCTGGATCTGCGCATTGCCGAAACCAATCGCCTCTCCACCGTGCGCGATCCCGAGGTGCGTCGCTTGGCCCGCCGCTTGGTGAAAACCCTCGAGGGCCAGATCCAAGCCATCGAAAAGCTCATCCAAGAGACTATTGACTCTGAACCTCCGCTCCGAGCCCGTTGCCAGCAACTACGCGAGACCCGTGGTGTCGGGCTCATCGTCTCCGCCACCCTCCTGGCCACTCTCCCGGAACTGGGCTCCGTCGCTCGCAACGCCATCGCCGCCCTCGCCGGAGTGGCCCCATACAACCGTGACAGCGGCACCCTGCGCGGAAAACGCTGCATCCGCGGCGGACGTCTCCAGGCCCGGCGCGCCCTCTACATGGCCGCCCTCGTCGCTTCCCGACAAAACCCTGTCCTGCGTGCCTTCTACCTCCATCTACGTTCCCGCGGAAAACCTGCCAAGGTCGCTCTCACCGCGCTCATGCGAAAACTCCTCATCCACCTCAATTCCTGCCTCAAACCTCTCACTCTTGCCCCAGCACTATAAAGACAGTTGCTACCGGGAAAATCTGGTAGGGGCACACCGCCGGGGTGCCCGTCGGGTGAAGTCGGCGGGCTCGCCCTACCGGGGGGGGCGTGGTGCGCGGGTCCGGCAGGGGCGCACCGCCGGGGTGCCCGATTTGTTGGATTGGGATGTGGAAGCGGCATCTTGCCGCTTGCTTTTCTCTGGTGAAAGCGGCGGGACGCCGCTTCTACGTTCGCTTAAGTTAGCGCCATTCATGACCGACACCTTTTTCCAGCATTCAGGCAGGCAGGAGCTTGAGTTTGGAAAGGGCCGCGAGTTTTCTTTGGCGGTCATCGAAGGAGGAAAATGCGTTGCAGCCGATTTCGAGAGCAGCCGCAACATGCCAGATGTCGGCAGAACGCGCAAGAGTGCCCGCAGCATGCTTTGCGGAGAGGGTTTCCGCACGCCGGTAAATGGAATCCAGGTCGTAGTCGGGGCGTGCCAGGACACCCTTTGCAAGATCGCTTTCCAATGTTTGCAGGGCTGCACGCTGCTGTGCTGCCGTAATCTCCCCGCGCCCGTGCTTCAACCGGATTGCCGTCCGCAATTCCAATTCGACAAGATGAGAAAACGGCACGGGAGATTTCTCCGCCCGAAGGATCTCCACAGCAGCCGGGGAGTTGACTTCGCACACGTAGATTTTGATCAAAGTGGACGTGTCAAAATAGATTCTCATCTGTCAGTATTCCCCTCGCATGTAATCCACAATTTCCTCCGCACTCCCATTCGTGGGGCCGTTTGGAAACTGGCGCTTCAAGCGCGCCTCAATGTCCGGCCAGTCGATGGCTTTTTTTTTCATTTTGACCACCGGAGAGAGGATGGCGAAAGGCCGTCCGCGCTTCTGGATCGTCACGCTTTCGCCCTCGTAAATCCAACGGGAAACGCTGGCAAAGTTGTTCCTCAAATCAATAACCGATGCTGTTTTCATGATATGCAGGTTATCACGAGACAGGGAACCTTCAAGACCTGTTTGCAGCGCGTCCCACCCGGTAAAGGCATCCCCGCCCCGAGTGGTTCTTAAGCCCGACGGGGGTGGCCGGGGACGTTTCTAAATACAGCAGAAAGGTTTATCCGTGGTTCTATTTTCCTTTCTGGGATGACCGGAGGGGGTGTGGCGCGCGGGTCCGGTAGGGGCGCACCGCCGGGGTGCCCGACTTGTTGGTTTGGGGAGAAAAAGTCGGCGCGCAAAATGTCAATGCGCAAGGACCCCTTCGAGACCGTGCTTACACCCACCTTCGCACTCCCCGTGCTTACACGGCCAATACACATGAAGAAGCAACCCTCTGAATCAGATTTGTTTAGGTCACAGCAAAGAAAGAAAACGGGCTGATTTTTTCCGGGTTGATTCAGATAACCACCAAGACACCAAGGCACAAAGAGGAGGGATTCAAAAACCCTTCGAGTCTTCGTGCCTTCGTGGTGACTTTTCTTCCTGTTCGTGAATTGGCCGTGCCGTGCTTATCCGTGCAGCAGTTGACAGTTGCAAGTCATAACGCATAATGGTCGGACATGAGAATCACCCTGTCCATACCTGACGCCGTGGCATATCGGTTCCAAGCGGCGGTGCCGCCCCGGCAGCGGTCGCGCCTCGTCACCAGCCTTTTGGAGTCCGCCTTGACGAGGCACGAAGACGCTCTCGCAGCAGCCTGTCGGGCAGCCAACCGGGACAAGGCTCTCGACGGCGAAATTGAGGACTGGCAGGCGTTTGATGACGGGGAAGCAGCACATCGCCGGGACGACCATGCCACTTTGGCTTCAGCGCCTTTCATGTCCTTTTTCTTTTCTCACTGGATGTCGATAGGCAAGGACTGGTACCTTTCGACTACTGAACCCTTCGACTATCGAGACGAGCGCGAGCGTTCCGCGTAACGCTGGAATCAGGCTCCCGCAAGCTGACGGGCAATCATGGCGTCGGTGCGGGCGATGGCCTCGCGGGCGGGGCGGGACTCTTTCGGGGTGCATGGCCGGAAGCCGAGTTTGACCAGCTTGGCGTCGAAGTCACGAACGCTCGGGCGGTGCGCGTCGAGCATAACCGGGGCGGAATTACTCCGTGCGGGTCGCGAGGAATGCGGCAAGGTGGCGTTCATGGTTGGAAGTAATGTCGGCGTATGCGGCATCAAAAGCAAGATCGAAGTCGGGTTCCTGCATGGGCTCTTTCCTGAGAAGGGAGCCGTCGGAGCGGAGAATATCGCGGTTCGCGAATCCGTGCGCGGTGTCGTAGCGGGTCACGCATTGCAGGCGGTCGACGATGATGGCCAGCAAGACCACCCGGAAATCTGTCACTATTCCGCCGACGGTGATTCGTTCCACGAACACGAAGCAGGATTCGGAGAGCCACTTTTCCCAATTTTTTGCGGGCATCGGCGGGAGGATGTCACGCGGCCTTGCGGATGGGAATCACGTTCTTGGCCTCGCCAGTGGGCCGGACGGCGAACCATGCCTCGGCGGCCTGCTTTGTCGCCAGCTCGCGGTAATGCTTGAACAACATGTTCGGGCTGTTGCCTGCTTCCAGCGCAACCTGGGCGGAGTTCTGGATGTCGGCGAGTCGGTAGGTGCAGAACGAATGCCGGAGCCCGTTGGCGATGGGAACCACCTCGGCGGAACGGAACACGCCCGAAATCATGGCGGAGAATGCGGTCGGCGATGAGCAGGAGAATATCGGGCCTTTCCCTCGCCTGTTTATCCGTGGTTCTATTTTCCTTTCTGGGATGATACGCGGGGAAATCTGGTGGGTGTCGCTCGATCCGGCACAGGGATCGGAAATCAAGAAAACGAGACCCTGCGTGGTGCTCACGCACGACACGTTGAACAGGCTGCGCAAGACGGTGGTCGTGATGCCCCTCTCAACGGCTGCCAAGCCACATCCACCGATCACTGTCCCGGTAACTTGTCAGGGACGGACGGCGGTGGCGGTGATCGATCAGATTCGCGCTGTCGCCAAGCATCGGCTCAAGTCAAGAATTGAAGCCATGACCCCCAACGATCTGGCGGCGATCAACAGGGCGGTCTCCACCATTCTCGAAATCCGATAGCCTCTCTTTCAACGGACGCCCCGCCGAGCCATCCTTTTCTCTGCGATAATCCGCGTCATCTGCGGATCGCGGTTTTCTGCCAAAACATCAGTATCGGGCACCCCGGCGGTGCTCCCCTGCCAGATCACCCGGTGGGGCGGGACCGCCCGACCCGCCGACTTCTCCCGACGGGCACCCCCACTGACACGAACTTAAGCGGGATTTTCGACGTGGCATCGGCGTCCCGCCGATGATCTTCCCTCATGGCCGGGACGACCATGCCACTTTGGCTTCAGCGCCTTTCATGTCCTTTTTCTTTTCTCACTGGATGTCAATAGGCAACTTCGATAAAGCCCGTTTACGGTTGAGTCGCGACGCTGGTCAGGGAGCACAGGCGTCCCGCCCAATACTGTTGCCTTTGCAGAAAAAAGGAGAGCGGGCGCCCTCGCCCGCTTCAGGCTCCAAGACGGGCGGGGGCGCCCATCCTCCCTTAAAGCAACAGTATTGGGCGTCCCGCCTGTGTATGGCTCTGGCTTCGCGGCGATGTTCTTTCTCCACACAGGGCGGGACGCCTGTGCTCCCTGGTTCACCCCTTCGAGCAATAGGGAAAAACTGAACCCCTTTGACTTGTTGGTTTGGGGAGAAAAAGTCGGCGCGCAAAATGTCAATGCGCAAGGACCCCTTTGACGCTTTTCTCACTTTCTGCCTGCTCTGAGCGAGTCCGCCAACAACTTGCGAGGGTCGACCACTTTTTCCGGATGCTCCGCTTCGACCCGGCGGTAGATGTCTCCCAGTTTCTGAAGATTGGAGCCG
>Ga0247844_1003098_pt1 | contig 25252 bp, 21 predicted proteins | sample LaCtaG_FD_192421 | JGI IMG/M metagenome (GOLD analysis project Ga0247844, IMG submission 192421) | Freshwater microbial communities from meromictic Lake La Cruz, Castile-La Mancha, Spain - LaCruzMarch201714.5m_1 | ecosystem: Environmental > Aquatic > Freshwater > Lake | place: Spain: Castile-La...
CGGGGCAGCCGTCCTTTTCGTCCTGCTCGCCGCAGCGGTGATCAGTTGGCTCGCGGTCGATCTCAAGGTCTGGCTCTGCGTCGTCATGGGCTCAGTTGGCGGTATCGCCATCGGGCTTTCAACCGAATACTACACCGGCGGCGCGCCGATGAAGTCCATTTCCAAGGCGGCTTTGACCGGCGTGGCCACCGTGATGATCCGCGGCCTCGCCGTCGGGATGTTCTCCGTGGTTATTCCGCTCGCCGTGGTGGCTTTCGTCATTCTTGGGGCAAGCCATTTCGCCGGCCTTTACGGGGTAGGTATCGCGGCGGTCGGCATGCTCGCGACCATCGGGATCACCATGAGCATCGATGCTTATGGTCCGATCGCGGACAACGCGGGCGGCATTGCCGAGATGGCGGGAATGGGTAAAGAAACCCGTGCCATTACCGACACCCTCGACGAAGTGGGCAACACCACGGCCGCCATCGGCAAGGGCTTCGCCATCGGCGCGGCGGCCTTCGCCGCCTTGGCCATCATTGCCGCATTCATCAACGTGGTGAAGATAAACAACCCCGGCTTCCAATTGCTTATTTCCGATCCGCGGGTGCTGACCGGACTTTTTATCGGTGGATTCATCCCGTTCCTGGTCAGTGCCCTCTCCATGACCGCAGTGGGCGAGGCGGCCCAGGAAATGATCGAGGAAATCCGGAGGCAGTTCCGCGAGATCCCCGGGTTGCTCGAGGGCACGGGCAAACCCGACTCGGCCTCCTGCATACGGATCGCGACCGATGCCGCGATCAAGCGTATGATCCTTCCGGCCAGTGTGGCGGTGGGCAGCCCCGCGGTAATCGGGTTCGGCCTCGGCGCCACCACGTTGGGCGGCGCTCTGATCGGCGCGCTGCTCAGCGCCGTGCTTCTCGCGCTCTTCATGGCCAACTCGGGCGGCGCTTGGGACAACGCCAAAAAATTCATCGAGCACGGGCACTACGGCGGCAAGAACTCGGATGCCCACAAAGCATGCGTAGTGGGCGACACGGTCGGCGATCCTCTCAAGGACACCTCCGGTCCCTCGATGAACATCCTGATCAATGTGATGTCGATCGTCAGCCTGGTCATCGCACCTCTGCTCAAGTAGTCCGCACAGGCCAGCGCTCCCCGGCCGACGGTGGCTGGCGCACGATGTTTAAAGGCGGCAGGGCTTGAGCGTGTTCAGCGTGGTCTTCACTTCACGCACGACATCGCCTTCGAGGTCGCGGATTTCGAATGTCACGGCCGGATCTCCCGCCTCCCAGTCGATCTTGATCCATCCGAAATTTGGTTCGTTGTAGACCCGGTCCCCGGCTACGCGGAAACGGTTCGGTTCGTCGGGGAGGCCGGTCTGGTTCAACCCGCTCGAAGTGATGTCATAGAGCGGGTAAAACGGACCGCCATCCGTCTCCGGTGGAACCATCGAGATATCGGAGCTGTGGCGGTCACCGCTTAAGATGACCACATCGGATGCGTGGTCACGAATGACCTCGAGGAGGCGCTTCCGTTCACGAGGGAGGTTGCCCCATTTTTCCCATCCGTGATCCAGGGCGAGCACCTGGATTCCGCTGACCAGAAGGCGGAGTTCGGCCGGTTTCTTCAATTCGTCGACCAGCCACTTCCACTGTTCCTCGCCGAGCATGGTGCTTTTGCTTTCTGCGTCTGGGAGATAACGACCGACCGGCTTGCCCGCCTCGGCCCGGGCGGCTTTCAATTCGTCCTTGGACATGGTGAGAAGCGGGCCGCGGAACCATCGCGTGTCGAGCAGAATGACCTGCACCCGTTTGCCCTCAGGGCCGAAAATCTTGGCATCGTAAACCCCTTCGCGCTGCCGGAGGGGGGAGTCCTCCGGTGTGGCGAAAAATTCCATGAAGGCTTTCTTCGCTGCCCCCTTGCCTTCGAATTCCGCACCGGCATCGTTTTTCCCGTAATCATGATCATCCCAAGTGCCGATGACCGGCGTGGTGGCCCGCATCGCGGAAAACCCCGGAAGTTGCGACAACTTTTCGTAACTCTCCCGCAGCTTTGCCGGATCCGCGGTGTCGGCGTAGACATTGTCGCCCGTGAAGATGAACAGTTGGGGCTGCAGTCTTCGGATCGCATCCCAAATGGGCTGCGGACGCTTTTCGTCGGCGCACGATCCAAAGGCGATGCGGGAAAGCGGCTCCTCCGCGCCCGCCACGAGGCAGGAACAAAGCAGCGTAGCGCAGAGTAGGGGATGCAATGTCATGAAAGCTGACGCTGTACATACCCGCTGTCCCGGCCGAAAGGCAATGCCGTCTTCCGGCCTTGCTACCAAGCGGAGCAGACGTTAATAGAACGACATGCAAGATCCCGTGGTCAAAGCCGCCATTCGTGGTCTGGTCATCGGGCACATCGCGCTCGGCACGGCCGGAGCCATAGGGGTCACGCTCTTCATCCTTTTGGCCTACACCCAAGCTTACCCGCTGGTGGTGATTTTTCCGGTGGTGGCTCTGGCCTTGGTCACGGCCGGTGCACTTTACCTTTTGCGGGTGGACGCGGTCCGCCGCAAAGGCAACCGCTGAAGCCTCCCCGCGGCACGTCATGAGCGGCGAGCGCGCGGTCATCCGTATCGGCCTCGCCGGGTGGAGCGAGGCGGTCAGCCGGTACCGGGCAAGTTTTCCGCGCCACGGGCAAGTCGCGCCGGATGCCTCCGCCCTCGGCAAATACGCCACCGCGTTCGACTTCGTCGAAGTCAACGCCAGCTTCTACCGACAGTTCCGTCCCGCCACCTATGAAAAGTGGGCCTCGGAGGTGCCTTCCGGGTTCTGTTTTTCGGTCAAGATGCACCGGCTCATCACGCACTACACCCGGCTGAAGAATGCCACACTGCTCGGGCCGTTTTTCGACTCCATCGGCGGGTTGGGGGACAAACTCGGGGTAGTCCTGATCCAGCTGCCTCCCTCGCTGCCCTTCGATGAGGCAATCGCGGCACCTTTTCTCCGTGCGTTCCGGGAGCATTATGATGGCGCTGCGGTTTGTGAGCCGCGCCACGCCTCTTGGGCCGACCGCGCGGCATCGGGACTGCTGGCGGACTACCGCATTGGCTTGGTGCGCACAGACATCCCCGACCCGCGCTGCGAAGAGGAAGCGGGAGGTGCGCCGCTTTACCTCCGTCTCCATGGTGCTCCCCGCCGCTATTACAGTGCCTACAGCGACGAACAGCTCGGGCGGCTTGCCGCTTATTTACGCCTCAATCCGCAACGCGCGCGCTTTGTTGTTTTCGACAATACCGCGAGCAACGCCGCAATGGCCAATGCGTCCACGCTCCTCGGACTGGTCGGAGGTTCTGCGTCATGACCGGCGCCTGCGGCTTTGCTCTGGCCGACGGGCGCGTATATTGGCCCGAAGCCCCATGATTTCCCGCCGCAAGGAAAAATACCCCATTAGCCCCTCGCTCCTGCAGTACCTGCATCATTTCGGGCGGCGGGCGGAGATTCCTATCGTTTATGACGATCTCCTTCGCTTCGACACGGCGATGCCCTACGAAAACCCGTCCGGTCGGGAAACGCTCTGGCTCACGGTGGCTTATGCGCCGGAAGTTATGCGCGAGTTGCAGCCCAAACTGACCCGCATTTACGCCATGCTGAAAATTGGCGGTGATCTCTCCCGCACCGACCATCTTTCGGTCGAGCGCATCGATTTCGGCGACTTCGGCAACTCCCGTCCTTTCCGCATCCGCATCATCAACCGCTTCAACGGCAACGCCGACCACTACTACGTGAAATATGCCGATGCTTCCCGCATCTACGGTCTTGAACTGGAGCACCTGCTCTCGCCCTTTCGGATTAACTACCTCGTCCGGGAAAACACCCTGATCGAAGAACACATCGCGGGCGTGCCGGGTGACGAATTCATCCGCACTCACCTCGGCCGCGAGGATGTGAACAAAGTCCGCATGGCCAAGGAATTCGTCAAATTCGCCGAGCGTTGCTACCTCCGGCTGCTCGGCGACATGCGGGCGGTGAACTACATTGTCGACATCACCCCCGACTTCGAGGAGGTGCAATACCGGGTGCGTCCGATCGACTTCGACCAGCAGTGTTACGAAAAACGCCTCGAGGTTTACCGTCCGCACCTTTTCCCGGACAACAAACCGGTCGACGAGTTGGTCCGCCAGCACCTCAATATCCCGACCATCGTGCAATATCGTCAGGAAGAGCGCTCCCAAACGGCCCGCCGCATCGACGTGGCCAGCCGGCGCTACAGCGCACTCCTCTCGACCATGCGCAAGACGCCGATCGCCCCGCAGGAGCATGTGACCCAGCTTGCCGAGGAATTGAATACCTACCACGAGTGCAAAGAGTTCACCGGAGCGGCTTCGATGGCCGACTTGGTCAGCCGACACCTACAACGTCTGTTGACCGACCGCATCCACGAGTAATCCCAAAGTTAGCCGCTGACGCTGTTGCCTACTGGGGCGGTATTGTTATTCTCGGCTTAGCCCCTTGGCTTGTCGCAAGACAACAGCCAAGATAACAAATTATGCACAGCACCAGCCACCTCGCCATGCTTTGGCACCACACCTCGCCCCAGACCTCGGACCAAACTCCCATGACCCAGGGTCGTCTTCTTGCGGTCAGCCTCGCGGCGGCCACACTGTGTTTGCTTTTCCCCGGCCGTGCCACGGCCGGGGTTGTTTATGACAACATTTCGGGAGCGACCAGCGCAGTGAGCGGCGGTAGTGCACGGATCGCGTCAACCAACGCACCGCTGGCCAACTCCTTTTCCACCGGCGGCCAGTCCACCCTGCTGACCGATGTCGGGCTTCTCGTGCTAGCGCTCAACCCTTCAAGCGGGGGCAGTTTTTCGGTTAGCCTCCTCAGCGACAACTCGACCAGTCCCGGGACAACGTTGACGACGATCGCCACGGTTGATGACAGCCTTCTCGCGGCGACCCTCGGCACGTTCAACTACCAACTCCCGACGCCGTACCCGCTCGCCGCCAACACGCGGTATTGGATCGAACTCGATGGCCCATCGACCACGAGCGAATGGAGCTTTACTGCGACCAATGTCGGTATCGGGGTGGACAACGAATACGTCTATTATGCGGGGCAGGTCTTCGCCAACTCCGCCTTCACGCCCTACCAAATGACGGTGACCACGGTGGTGCCGGAACCAACCACCGCCGGTCTGTGCGCGCTCGGCCTGTTGGTCATCGCGGCAGTAGGCCGCGTCCGGGCCAGACTCCGAACATCTTCTCTGCGCAAATAGGATCGGCGGCATCTGCAGCGCCCACCCAACTGGCAACGGCCTCCCGAGGTCATATGCATCCCATTTTGCAGGCGGGGTGCTGGAAAGACAGAGGAGCAGCCCACACGGGATGCGAAGGGAAGCCCGTAGTTTTGACAATCAGGAAGTTATGGGGCCACCCCCCTCTTGCAACGTGGTTGCAATCGCTCTCCTTATGAAAAATAACACCAAGAAGGAGAAAGCTCTGGCCCTGTTGAGCGCTATGGCACCATAGACGCAATTAGATACCCACAACCTCTCGTGGCCATGAGTCTCATTCTACAACGCAAAAATGTGGCGGATAAGGCGGAGGATGTGCTGCAAGTAGTGCCATGATCCAGCCCATGACTCATCGCCACTCTGAGGCCAATCATTGCCCCACCAACCATCCTGCGAGGCAGTAGCAGTCGCCCGCCGCGCTTGCGAAAATCCAACGCTGGATGCTGGAAGGAAGCGGCGGATTTGACATCGGCCCGTCGTCAACTAAATTGTCGGCCTCATTTCCCCCCACGATGCGCCACGCCCTCCTTCTGACGACGTTATCTTTGTGTCTGATCGCGCCTTGGCCGCCCCTGAAGGCCGCAGGCAACGACGGACGTATCGAGCCCGACGGCGTTTGGCATGACAAGACGGCCGAGATCGTGCCGCGGCACCCGAGGCGGAACGAAACTTTCCGGTTAGAGTTGCGCTCGTTCCGGTTCGATCTGACGGGCGCCACCCTCGCTCTCAACTCGGGTGGAGTTACAAGCTATCTTCCCCTGCGTTGGGACCGGGCCGAGGAAGCTGGAACCTACGACGTCTGGGTCGTTGATGTGCCGGCGCTTGATGAGGACCACGCCAGCTACCACTTCCAGTTGTTCGACGGTTCAGCTTACGGGACTTTTGCCCGCTCGGGCTACTGGGCTGGGAACCCGCCGGGCGGCGACTTCCTGCTCAACCTCACCGAACTCGGTCGCTACGAACTGGGGGCCACGGTGGACGGAAGTTCGACAGTCTTCCGCGTGTGGTGCCCGGATGTCGAAAGGGCGCAGGTCATCATCGATCCCCATCTGGCGGAACCGGCTTACGTGGAAATGACCGAGGTCTCCGACTATTGGCAAGTGCGCGTGGAGGGAGTCGGGCACGGCAGACCCTACAAATTCCGCTTCCTGCGGGACGGCAACTGGCTGGTCCGCAACGACCCGCGGGCGGAGTGGCTCGAGCGCGATTTGAAGCACTCGATTGTGCAGCGTGACGAGTTTCCTTGGACCGACGGGGACTGGGTTCCTCCGGCGCTGGAGGACTGCATCATTTCCGAAGCCCATGTTGGGACTTTCAGCGGGCGCGGGGACGGAGCCAGCGGTCATCCGGCCAGCTATCGGGATCTCATCGACCGGCACGTCGCCCATCTCCTCGAAAGCGGCGTCAATGTCCTGCAACTGATGCCGCTGCAGGAGTTTCCCGGGGAGCTGTCGTGGGGCTACAACCCGGCTTTTCTTTTCGCTCCGGAATCGGCCTACGGAACGCCGGAAGACCTGAAATACCTGATTGACCGCTGCCATCGCGCCGGGATCGCGGTCTGGCTGGATGTCGTCCTGAATCACTTCGACGGCCCGAACCTTGCCGGCAACCTGGGTGACTTCAACGGCGAGGACATCTACTTCTACTCCGCCAGCAGCGGCTACCGCGACACGGGTTACGGGCCGCGGCCGGACTACGGCCGGGTCGACGTGCGGGAAATGCTCGTCGATTCGATGCGCCACTTCATCGAGAAATACCACATCGACGGTTTCCGTCTCGACCACACCAACCTGATCAAGGTCAACCCTGAGGGTTGGCAGTTGCTCAAGGAAATCGCGCAAATGCGCGACCGCGTGAACCCCCGTGTGGCCCTTAGCGTCGAGCAATGGCCCAACGAGGAGGCCATCCTTCGTCCGGTCAAGTGGGGCGGGGCCGGGATGGACTCGCAATGGAGCGACATCTTCCACGACAACTGCCGCGCGGCCTTGAACCAACTGGCTTTCGGCGATCCTTCCATGCAAAGCATCGCGGACGCCCTGAACCACTTCGGCTACTCCGCCCGGCAAATGATCAACTTCATCGAAAGCCACGACGAGTCCCGGGAGAGTCCCCAATTTGCCTACGAGGGAAGGATCGTCCAAGTCGCCGACCAGGTCTCGCCTCATAGCAGCTTCGGACTGGGGCGCGGCAAGCTGTTCTGGGGGCTGACCATGTTCGGAGCTGCCGTGCCATTGACCCTTTACGGCCAAGAAATCGCCACCGAAATCGGCTATGGAGACAAGGAAAGCAACAAGATCCCCTGGGAGCGGAGACTTCAGTATCCCGGCTACTTCGCCGCGTGCCGCGATATGGCTTGGCTCCGGCGCAACTCGCCAGCCCTCCGGGCCGATCGCTGGCAGAACGTCTATCACATCAATGAAGGCGCCAATGTCCTTGCGTGGGAGCGCGCCCATGACGGGCACTTCGTCATCCTTCTGGCCAATTTCTCCAACACCGACTACGAAGGTTACTGGATTGGATTGCCGGAGTCTGGTTTGTGGCATGAAGTGATCAATACCGACGCGGTGCCATACGGCGGACGAGGAACCCTGATCAACGGTAAAAATCTCACCGCATTCAATGGCCCCAGTGGAGGCATGCCTTATTCGATCGCCTTGAAGTTGCCGAAACACTCGATGGTCGTCCTCGCCAAGCACGACTACCAACTCACCCCGCGCTTCCTCGACGCCGACGGAGATGGAATGGAAGACCGGTGGGAGACCACGAGGAATTTCGATCCCAACGCAGACGCCGATGGCGCCCGCGACGATGACGGCGACGGCCGGAGCAACCGGCGCGAATTCCTCCTCGGCGGCGATCCGGAAAAACCCGATGATTTCGGCGACCTCCGACTGCTTTCCTCGGCGGAGGGAACGCTCCAATTATCGGCCGCCTTGGTGCCGGACCGCGCTTACCGGCTCGAGGTCTCGGAAGACCTCTCTCAATGGGCTGATTTCGACCCGGCAACCCCCGAAATCAGCACCCGAGGGGAACTCTCGCCCGGCGCCCTCGAGGCACTCGATCCGCTCCTCGGCAACACGCCGAAGCGTTTTTACCGGCTCAACGTGCGTCCGGACTATTGACGAACCGTCCACGCTATTCGTTCCATCCATCGGGGTAGCCTGCAAATTCCTCCAGCGTGGCTGTGTGTTGCCCGGTCCTTTACTGGTTATTAACGGTTCGGCTCGGTGCTGATGAAATTCCTCCTTTCCGAGCACACGGGTATCGCTGCCGTGCACCCTGCACCCCCGAAAGCGCTTTGCAATTTTGCAACAAACTAGGCTTAACGAAAGTCAACTCATGTCAACTCGATCTGAAAAACAAAACGCCCGCGAATCCAGAATTCATGCGGGTTTACAGGGTAGTTGCTTGAAAAAGCAAATGGCAGCGCGCACGGGATTCGAACCCGTGTACCAGCCTTGAGAGGGCTGTGTCCTAGGCCTCTAGACGAGCGCGCCGTGGATCTGACGCGGTAGTATGGACGAAAGCCACGAAGTTTCAAGCGACGGTGCGGTTTCGCGGGCATGATTGCGTCCTTGTCGTCCCGCGGTCCCTGGGGAATTCTTCTCCCTCCATGATCGTCTACATCAAAAGTCATTGTCCCTGGTGTCATGAAGCCCTCGCTTGGCTCGAGCAGCACGGTTACCGCTGCGAGGTCCGTGAAGTTCTCCAAGACCCCGAGGCCATGGCTCGCATGAGGGAGATTTCCGGCCAGTCCCTGACCCCGACCCTGGAAGTGGAGGGCAAGGTGCTGGCCGATTTCGACACCGGGCAGCTCTCCGAATTTCTCGAGGCCAACGGCATCAAGCCTTGAACGAGCTTCTTCTCTTCCTCGGTCTGCTCGTCCTGACCGCGGCCTTCTTTCATTTCGCGCATCCTCTGATGCGCCGTCTGGGGCTGTTGGCTGGCGCGGTGACGGTTTTTGCCGCGGGTTATCTGCTTTCGGGCAATCTCTGGGTCGGCGCGGGCTGCGTCAGCGCGGTTCTCCTTCTTCCGTGGATCGAAATCCTCCTGCGCATCCGCAAGCTGCGCCTGCCGCTGCGCAAGCCGTTGCGGCAGGCGACCCCGCCCTCGCAGGAAATGTTCCCGGACCTCGGGGACGTGACCGACAGCATCGAGGCTTCCGGTTTCGAACATGCGGCCGATCTCGGTTGGGAAATGGACGGATACCGCCAGTTCCTGCGTCTCTTTGCCTGCCCGGAGAAGCGGGAGGAAGCGGCCATTACCTACGTCGAGCAAAGCCAGATCGGCTTTCATTTCGCCAGCGTGACCTCGCGGGCCGCGGACGGTTCGGTCTACGTCACTTGGAACTGCCCGGTGCCCTCGAGCCTCAAGTGCCTCCCCACCGTGCATCTCAACCGCCTGCCGGGCGAGGCGCCGTTCGGAACGTTGCTCGCCGGCCACCAGGCATTTCTCGCGCAGCACGGCCTCGAGCAGGGAAAATTGCAACCGGTGGAAACGGAGTCGGTCCGCCTCTCGGTCGAGTGCGACATGGAATCCCAGATCCAGCACAACCTCCGCGAGGGCCTGCTCGAGCGGGAGGACGAGGAGAACGGACGGTATTCCTGGCGCGGCATGCTGTTCTTGTGGTGGCAGGTGCTGCGGGAATTTTTCCGCGCGGCTTGAGGGCGAGTCACCCGCCCGCCGGCTCCTTCGTCGCTCATCTTCCGACCCCGGTTTCCGTCTCCGGCGGACGCCAGAGCAGGGGTTGCCCCGCCCGCCGGCGGGCGCCGGGCCCCACGCCGGGGGCAAGGACAAAGCCCGCGGGGGCCAGCACGATGATGGTCGACCCGTGCTCGAACCAGCCCATTTCTTGGCCCTTGGCCAATGCCGTGGGCGGCACGGGGCCGTCATCCAGTTTGCGCGGATCGACCACGGTGCCCCCGAGGCGCAAGCGGATGCCGGCGACAAGGACCGCGGCCACCGCGACCACAACGAGGAGCTGTCCGTCGGGTTCCAGTCGCAGGCGGATGATGGCGCGTTCGTTGCGGCAATAAACGCGGTCGATGCGTTGGAGGGTGGGGGGATTGACGTTCCAAACTTCCCCGGGCACGTGGCGGACGCTTTCCACGCGGACATCGTGCGGCGCATGGAAGCGGTGATACATGCCGGCGGTGAGCCGCAGCGTGGCGTAGACGCCGCCCTGCAAGGCGGCGGCGGTCGTTTTGTCGCGGAGAAGTTCGACCAGCGGGTAAGATGAGCCTTTGACCTGCAGCAATTCGTCGCCGCGGATGGCGCCGCAGGCCCCAGTGAGGGCGTCGCAAGGGCTGACCACGGTGCGGGGCGACGGATCGGCCGGACGTGCTCCCTCGCGCAATTCGCGCACAAAGCAGTCGTGGAGGCTGTCGAAGCGCGTTTTCTTCGCATCGGCCAGATCGACATCGCAGAAACGGCGCCACACCGCGATGGAGAGGTCGCGGACCAGCGGATGCCGCACCCGGCAGAACCATCCGGCCAAACGCGTGGCGGTGCGGCGAGGAAAGCCGTTGGTCAGGATGAAGTTGAGGCTTCCCTCACCGAGGAGCCCCGCGCTAAGTGATCGTATGGTCATGTCCGGCCCGGAACCGAAAAATACCCCGCCGAGCGATGATTGAGCAACCCGCGATGTGGGCGCTCCTCGCCGCGGGCGCCGTGCTGTCCGTTGCACTCCTGGCCAAAGCGGTGCGCCGCCTCCAGCTCTCGGCGGCCAAGCATCCGTCGCTGACCGGCCATGCCAAAATGTCGCGGCGGGTGGCGCGGTTGGTGCCTTATTACGAATTTACGGGGGAAAAGTTCTTCCGCTCGGACGGCGCTCCGCCGGAGGTGGCGGCGCGTCGCGAGGCCGCGTTCGCGCGGCTGGCGTCCGGCCAGCGCGAGCGATCGGCGGCCACCCAAGATCTGACGGCGGCGGCACGGGAAGGCATTTCCGACCTGCAATTCACCGACCGTTACCGCGTGCCGTTCCCTTACCGCCGGGTGGTCGGCGAGCACCTCCCGCCGGGTGCCTTCCTGCGTGGCGCGGCGGGGGTCATGCTGACCGACCTCGACGGAAACCGATACTACGATGTGGCGGGGTCCTACGGGGTGAACCTTTTCGGACACGATTTTTACCGCTCCTGCGTCGAACGGGGCTGGGAGCGGGTGCGCGAGGCCGGCACGGTGCTCGGCCCTTATCACCCGCTGGTCGCCTCCAATGTCGCGCGCCTGCGGGAAATCTCCGGCCTCGACGAAGTGTCCTTCCACATGTCCGGCACCGAGGCAGTCATGCAGGCCGTGCGCCTGGCCCGCTACCACACGCGGCGCACCCACCTCGTGCGTTTCTGCGGCGCTTACCACGGTTGGTGGGGCGACGTGCAACCCGGGGCGGGCAATCCTTCCACCGCCCGCGAGACCTACACCCTCTCCGAAATGTCCGGCCGCACCCTGCACGTCCTGCGCACCCGGCGCGACATCGCCTGCGTGCTGGTCAACCCGCTGCAGGCCCTCCATCCCAACGCGCCGGCGCCGACCGACGCCGCCCTGCTCTCCAACGGCCGCCGCGCCCATTTCGACCGCGGGGCTTACACCCGCTGGCTGCAGGCCCTGCGCGAGGTGTGCGACGCGCGCGGCATCGCCCTGATTTTCGACGAGGTGTTCCTCGGTTTCCGTCTCGCCCCGGGGGGCGCGCAGGAATATTTCGGCGTGCGGGCCGATCTGGTCACCTACGGCAAAACCCTGGGCGGCGGGCTGCCGGTCGGGGTGCTTTGCGGACGTCACGAATACATGCGCCGCTTCCGCGAGGACCGTCCGGCCGACATTTGTTTCGCCCGCGGCACCTTCAACTCGCACCCCGCGGTCATGGGGGCGATGGCCGAATTCCTCGACCGTTTGCATTCCCCGGCAATCCGCGCCCTCTACGACGGGCTCGACGAGCGGTGGAATGCGCGGGCCGCCCGGCTCAACGCTCTCCTCGCGGCGGACCGCCTGCCCGTCCGCGTGGCCAACATGTCGTCGGTCTGGACCGTCCTTTACAATGTTCCCTCCCGTTACAACTGGATGCTGCAATACTACCTCCGCGCACAGGGTCTGGCCCTGCCGTGGACCGGCACGGGGCGGCTCATCTTCAGCCTGGATTACAACGACAACGACTTCGACGAGGTGACCCGCCGCTTCGTCGCGGCGGCCGCGGCCATGCGCGACGACGGATGGTTTTGGGCCGAGCCGGGCCGTGCTCCGGTGCGCCGGCGTCTCTTGCGCGAGGCGCTCGGTGCCTGGTGGTCCGGAGGCCGGACTGCTCAGGAGACGCTGCCGCTGGGGACCGCTTCGCCGTCCTCCAGTTCGTCGTCGCCGGTCGCCGCCGCGCCCTGATCGCGCACGTGGTGCATCGGGTCGATGAGTTCGCCGCGCAGCAGGTAAATCGGCGACTTCCAGTAGAGCATGATGTCGTGGAAGGGATCGGTGATGATTTTGGCCGCCCAGGCCAGACCGGTCTGCACGTCGCGGATGAAAAATAGCTGCACCGTGCGGAAGAGGAGGCCACCGAGGCCGACGGCCAGCCAAAGGATGGCCGTGTTGTTGAGGTAACCCATCGTGTTCTGCGGCGCGGGCAGCAGACCGAAGAGGGTGGGGCTGAAATAAAGCAGGGCCGGCGAGACGGCCCATAGGGTCATGAGGACGATTTTGCGCTGCAGGTTGTAGCCGACCTTGATGTCTTCCTTGTGGTCGTGGGTCGCGTGGTTCACATCGTCATAGTCGCGCGGCTCGAAGAAAAAATGCCCGGCCTGACGGCTGGTCATCCCGACGATCCAGCCGAGGAGCACGGCCACGGCCGGTTGGGTCCAGACGAGCACGTAAGCGCAGACGAAACTCGAGGCGCTGAGCAGGTGGAGGGCCTGGTTGATGCGGCTGTGGTGGTAGTAACGGTGGTCGTCCCAGCGGAGCTGGTGGAGGGCGGCGAGGAATCCTTGTTTTTCGTTCATGGCGCGGATGGTTGGTGGTTCAGACTGCAGGAAGTTTGCGGAAGCGGAGGACGGAAAAGTGTCCGAGCGGCGGCATGGGGCGCCGTTCCGCCGTTTCTATGTCATGACGGCTGGAGGAGATCCAGCCCGAAAATCGCGACCAGGGAAATTCCGACCGCCAGCCCAGCCGGGCCGCCACGGGCTGCAGGATCCGCTCGAGGGTTCCGCGGGCGCCGCCGTCGGCCCCCACGCGGCTGAGCAGGATGATTTCGCCGCCGGGACGGAGGACGCGGGCGAATTCCTCCAGCGCGGCCTCCGGATGCGGCACGGTGTTGACCACACAGACCGCGGCCACCGCGTCGAAGGTCGCGTCGGGGAAATCGAGGTGCTCGGCATCCATCACTTCCAGCCGCTCGACGTGGTCGAGTCCGAGCTTCTCCACCTTGCGCCGCGCCTGCGCGAGCATCTCGGGGGAAAGATCCACCGCGGTGATGCGGCAATTTCGCGGGTAAAGGGGCAGGGAAATCCCCGTGCCCACGCCGACTTCGAGGACCTGCCCGCCGACCCGGCCGGTCGCCTCGGCCACGGCCTGCCGCCCGCGTTCGAAAACCGCGGTGAACACGGCATCGTAAAACGGCGCCCAGCGGCGGTAAATCATCTCCACCCCATGTTTGTCGTCGACCAGATGTGCCATAGTTCAGGGCACGCGGCGGGCGGTGCGGCAGGGTTGGTCCGGCGCGTTCATGCGGGCTCTTTAGACGGACGGCGCCCCGCTGTCCAGCCCCGTGCTTGCGGTCAGGAAGTCCGCCACCGCGCCACTCAGAGGAACCGGATCGGCGTGCATGCCCAGGTGCCCGCCCGGCAGCAGGACCAACCGCGCCTCGCGCCGCCCGTCCACAATCTCCGCGGCGCAGGCCCGCGGCACGACCCGGTCGGCCTCGTAGGCCGCACAAAGCACGGGATGGCGTCCATCGCGGTAGACCCGGCGGACATCCGTCGAAAGCACGGCACGGGCCCGCGCGGCGAGGGTGCGGGCGGAGACCCGCGTCCAGACCTCGGCCTTGGCCACCCGCAGCGGATCGCCGGACGGCCTCATCCACACCGGCACGCGCCGAACGGTGCGCACCAGCGCCACCACGGGAGGCACGACAAGGAAACGCCACCGCGCCAGCGTTTCGTCGGGCGCCCGCAGGAAGGTCGCCGAAAGGATGAGCCCCCGCACGAGGTGCGGATCGGAGGCCGCGAGCAGAACGGCCAGCGGTCCGCCGAACGACGAGCCCAACACCCAGCACGGACCGGCCGCAGCCGCGGCGGCCCGCACCGGACCGAGCAGTTCGTCATAAGAGTTTGCGTCCGCAGGGTAGCAGACAACCTGCGCGCGGACGGACGACGGGAGGGCGGCCATGAGCGGACGGAAAAAAACATCCGTTCCGTCCAGCCCGGGCAGAAGCAGCAAGGTGCGGACCGCATCCATGGCCGCGCAGCATACCCGCCGCCGTCCCCGTCGCCAACGTTGCCGGGGTCAGGACCCGGCTTGTCGCCCGACGCGCGGTGGGATAGGAGAACTGTTTTCCGTGAGCGTCATGTCCCATCCGCCCCGTCCATCGTCCTTTTTCGGCCGCGTCGACCAAGTCATGGTCGAAGAGCGTGCCGCCACCTTCACCAAGCGGAGCATCAAGGCGGAATCCAAGATGGCGGGGCTGCGCTTGGCCTTCTCCATGCTCGACCTGACCACGCTCGAAGGCCGCGACACACCGGGCAAGGTGATGACCCTTTGCCACAAAGCGATGCACCCGGCGCCCGAGCGTTACGGGGTCGGGCCAGTCGCGGCGGTCTGTGTTTACCCGAATCTCGTCCCCGCGGCCAAAGCGTTCCTGCGCGGCTCATCGGTCAAGGTCGCCGCGGTGGCCACCTACTTTCCCAGCGGTCAGTCGTCCTTGAAAACCAAGCTGGAAGACACGCGCGTGGCCCTCACGGCCGGGGCCGACGAGATCGACATGGTCATCGACCGCGCCGCGTTCCTGCGCGGCGAGTATGCCAAGGTGCATGACGAAATCGCCGCGGTGAAACAGCTCTGCGGTGACATTCATTTGAAAGTTATCCTCGAGACCGGCGAGCTGGTCACTTATGACAATGTCCGGGCGGCCAGCATGATCGCCATGCAGGCGGGTGGAGACTTCATCAAGACGTCGACGGGCAAGGTCAGTCCGGCCGCCACGCTCCCCGTCACCCTGGTCATGCTCGACGCGATCCGCGAATATTTCTTTGCCACCGGCATCCGCATCGGCATGAAGCCGGCCGGCGGTATCCGCACGGCCAAGCAAGCGTTGCACTATCTGGTGATGGTCAACGAAACTTTGGGGGACGACTGGCTGACCCCGGACATGTTCCGTCTCGGGGCCAGCACCCTGGCCAATGACATCCTCCTGCAAATCGCCAAGGGCGTCGACGGGCGCTATCAAAGCGGCGATTACTTTTCCCTGCCATGAGCAAGAAAACCAAAAAACTCACCACCGGGGTGGCCACCTTGGCCGCGCCGGCCTCGCATGCCGTGGTCGTTCCGGTGCGCGACCGCCACCTGCGTTTCAACGAGCGCTGGAACTACTCGCCCGCCCCCGAGGTCCACACCGACCTCAAAATCCAGCCGCGCTACGACCTCTTCATTGGCGGCAAATTCGTCAAGCCGACGTCCGGCAATTATTTCCCGTCGATCAATCCCGCCACCGAGAAGCAGCATTCCGAAATCGCGCTGGGGACGGCAGCCGACGTGGACAAGGCGGTCAAAGCCGCCCGCCGCGCTTACGAAAAAACCTGGGGCAAAATGTCCGGCCGCGAACGCGGCAAATACCTTTTCCGCATCGCCCGTCTTCTGCAGGAAAAGATGCGCGACCTGGCGGTCATTGAATCCCTCGACGGCGGCAAAACCATCCGCGAGAGCCGCAATATCGACCTTCCGCTCGTTGCCGCGCATTTCTTTTACCACGCAGGTTGGGCCGACAAGCTCGACTACGCGTTTCCCGGGAGGAAACCGCAACCGCTCGGCGTGGCCGGTCAGATCATTCCGTGGAATTTCCCGCTCCTCATGGCCGCGTGGAAACTCGCGCCCGCTTTGGCCTGCGGCAACACCTGTGTGCTCAAGCCGGCCGAAACGACCTCGGTGACCGCGATGCACTTGGCCGAAATCCTCGCCGAGGCCGATCTGCCCGAGGGCGTGGTCAATATCGTCACCGGTTTCGGCGACATTGGTGCGGCCATTGTCAATCATCCAGACATCGACAAACTCGCCTTCACCGGCTCGACCGAGGTGGGCAAGATCATCGCCAAGTCGGTGGCCGGCACGGGGAAAAGGCTGACCCTCGAGCTGGGCGGCAAGGCGGCCAACATCATTTGCGAAGATGCGCCGATCGACCAGGCCATCGAGGGCATCATCCAGGGCATCTATTTCAACCAAGGCCACGTCTGCTGCGCTGGCTCGCGTCTTTTCGTCCAGGAAGGCATCGTCGAACCGGTCATCCGCCGCCTGCGTGACCGGATCGGTACGCTGCGGGTGGGCGACCCGCTGGACAAGAACACCGACATCGGGGCGATCAATAGCCGCGAGCAGCTCGAAAAAATCAAGGAGATGGTGGCCAGCGGCAAAAAAGAGGGTGCCGAGTTGTTCCAGCCTGCGTGCAAGCTTCCCGCCAAGGGTTTTTTCTACGCGCCGAGCTTCTTCACCGGAGTGACCGATTCGCACCGGATTGCGCAGGAGGAAATTTTCGGCCCCGTTCTGAGTGTCATGACCTTCCGCACTCCGGAAGAAGCTCTCGAGCGGGCCAACAACACGCCTTACGGGTTGAGTGCCGGGATCTGGACGGACAAAGGAAGCAAAGTTTTCAAGTTGGCCACGCAACTCCGCGCCGGCGTCGTCTGGGCCGAGACTTACAACAAGTTCGATCCCGCTAGTCCGTTTGGCGGCTACAAAGAAAGCGGCTTCGGCCGCGAGGGTGGCAAGCAGGGATTGTTGTCTTATTTGCAGCTCGAGTGATGTCGGACGGCACAAAACGTAATCGTGAGTTGCGCTCAAAATCCCCGATGTTGACAAAAGCTATGTTGATCAAGGTTTCATCGTCAATTAGTCAGGTGCTGCTGCCAAGCTGGCACCGACCGCGCACTGCGAGGATTCGGGCCGGGGAAGACAAGGAGCCTGCCGCCCGCCCGGAGAGCCAGGCGCCCTCTATCTTTCCGCCGGCGAAACTTTCTCCGGCGAGGATGAGGGGGGCGGGGCGATCGAAAGAAAGTGCTGGCGAGCCCTCTGGCGGATGGGCGGGCATGGCGTAGCGCCAGCGTTGGAGAAAAACGGATTCAGGTAGCCGCAGATCCTCGCCGCTCATTTCGGAGGCGCGGGCCAATAGAGCCTCGCGGATTTCATCCTCGGACTCCCCGTATTGGGCGCGGCTGAAGGTCGGGGCGGCGTGCACCATAATAATGGTGCGATCGTGATGCAGGTCGGGCCGTTTCGAGGTGTCATGGCCGATCCACGAAATCGTAGCGTCACGGGACTGGATGCCGTGCCACGGGATGCTGCGGCGCGGGAACTGTGCGGCCAAGGCCAAGCAAGGCTCCATCGCGATCCCGCGCAGAAAATCCGCGGCCTCCGGCGCCGCCTCGGCCAAGAGGTCCGCGCCCTGCGGAGGCGGAGAGGTCACGATCAACCGGTGGGTGCGGAATGATTTGCCGTCTTCGCAGGTCAGAGTCCACAGGCGGCCCTGGCAGCGGACGCTGGTGACCTTACTTTGCCGCTCGATGGTTATCCCATCCGCCTCGGCCAGCGCGGATCCCAGAGCCGACATGCCCGTCCGGCAAGCATAACGCGGGTGGTGGTCCGCTTCCGGTGGCAACAAAGCCTCTTCGCGGTATTGGTGGAGGCCGCGGCACCACTGGTGACAGATCCCCTCTGCTATCCATGCGGCGACCTGAGCGCGGAAGGCGTCGGACCTTGCGGTAAAAAACTGGGCCCCATGATCGACCGGCAGACTCTCCCAGCGCCGGGTGGCCGCGCGGCCACCGAGACCACGGCTTTTTTCCAGAACGAGAACCTGGTGACCTCCGCGACGCAAGGTGCCGGCGGCGGACAACCCGGACATTCCTGCGCCGAGGACGATGTTGTCATGAATCATTGGGATAAAGTTTAGGCCAAGCCGACTTCTTCCGGCGAGGCGGGAACGAGGATGTAGCCGGTGCTCTCTTCCCCATAAAGCCTGAGCGGGCGGCCGGAGGCGGCCATGGTTGCGGCAAGGGCACAGAGGGCGGCATCAATCCAATCGATGTTGACCAGGCATGCCGCGTACCCGCCGTGGCGACGGAGCAAAGCAAGGCGTTGCGCCTTTTTTTTGGCGGACGCCGCATTTCCGCCCCGCAAATGCCACGTGATGGCATGGGGAAAAGTTTCGAAACAACACGCTCCATCCCCAGTCGGAGCCTCCCGGCAGAGCGGGTGTGTTTTCTCGAGAGCACGGAAGAGGTCCGCTCCGCGCAGCATCCATTCGTAATAATTTTTGGGGTGCTGCACGGCAACGCGGTGGGAGGGAGTCAGAAAACAACGGATGCCGTGCGCGAGGAGTTCGCGCTCGGCCGGACGAACACAGCCATCCGTGCTCCAGCGACAGGGTGCATCGACGGCCACAATGGCAGCGCCGATCTCGTCGCGGCACCAACCTGCCAAATCGTCCACTCCGCAGGTCTGCCGGCGGGCCAGAAAGACGCCTCCCTCGAGGGCCACGGCATGAAAACCTTTGCGGCTGCCGCCGACATCAATACCAACCACGCGGTGCTTCTTTTTGGGCCCGGTCATAGCGAAAGACACTAGCGAGGACATTCAGTCACCAGAAGCCTGTCTCTCGGTCCGGATAGTGGAAGGTGGTGGTTGCCGCTCGGAGGGCCAGGCTAACAAGGCCGCGGCCGGTCCCGGAGGGATTACGCGACTTTGCCCCGCGTCGACCAAGTCGGTCCTCAGGCGGTCTTTTGTTTTCCTTCGCGGAAGGAGGCCCAGAGGAATAGCCCGACGGCGATGACGATGGCGGAGTCGGCCACGTTGAAAGCGGGCCAGTGGTGTCGGCCGAGGTAGAAGTCGAGGAAGTCGATGACGTGGCCGTGGACAATGCGGTCGGTGATGTTGCCGAAGATACCCGAAAGAATGAGGGCGCTGGCCAAGCGGGTGAGTTGGTCGGTGGATTTGCGGTAAAGGAGCACAACCATGACAACAGCCATGACGAATCCGAAAAGGACGTGGAAATTGAACCATCCACGCATCAGTCCGAAGGCGGAACCGGTATTGGTGACGTGGACCAGATTGAAGAAGCCGGGAATGATGGCGATTTCGTGGTGCAGGGGGATGAAGGCCACGGTGGCCCACTTCGTCAATTGATCGAGGATGAAGAGCGGGACTGTGATGAACAATAGGAGGCGGAGAGGGTTCACGGGAGGGGACGTTTTCAGTGTTCAGTCGGCAGTGTTCAGCCGGAATGGAGCGGAGGCGGCCCTGTAGCCGCTACAGGGTTACCGCTGCGGCGCAGCGGTCGCAGAGGGAGGGGTGTGCGGTGTTTTGGCCGACGGACCCACGGTGCCGCCAGCAGCGTTCGCATTTGGGGGCGGTCGCTTTGGTGACGGTGGCGGTAACTTCCCTGCCGGGCTGGAGCTTGAGCTCGCTGAGGATGAGGAATTCTTCCAGCTCGGTGAGGCGGGAAGACCATCGCGGCAACTCGGCCGGGTCGGCGAGTTGCAGGGTGACGACGGCTTCCAGATTGTTCGTGATGACTTTTTCGGCGCGGGCTTTTTCCAAGGCTTGCGAGACGATGCTGCGGAGTTGGAGAAGGCGGTCGCCTTCGGCCAGGGCGGCGGGGTCGGGGGCGCGCGGGACGGGGAAGAGTTGGGTGTGGACGGATTCGTCGGGCCGGAAGTAGCCCCAGGCTTCCTCGGCAGTGAAAGCGAGGATGGGGGCGAGCAGACGGGTGAGGGACGAGAGGATCTCGTGCATGGCGGCCTGAGTGGCGCGGCGGCGTCCGCTTTGGGCGGCATCGCAATACATCCGGTCCTTGGTGATATCGACGTAGAGGCTGCTCAGGTCGACGGCGCAGAATTGGTTGAGGACGTGGTAGACGCGGTGGAATTCGAATTTTTCGTAGGCGTCGCGGCAGGTGTTCTCCACTTCGGCCAGGCGGGCGAGGATCCAGCGGTCGATGGCGGTGGGTTCGGTCGCCGCCGCCGGGTCATAGTCATGGAGGTTGCCAAGGAGGATGCGCAGGGTGTTGCGGATGCGGCGGTAGGCGTCGCCGAGACGGTTGAACATTTCCTCGGAGAACGGAACATCGTCGGTGAAGTTGACACTGCTGACCCAGAGACGAACGAGATCGGCGCCGGATTTTTCGACGAAGTGCATGGCTTCGGTCGGCTTTTGGTATCCACCTTGCGCGGACTTGGAGATTTTTTCGCGCGTGTCGACGTCGACCACGAAGCCGTGGGTGAGGCAAGTCTTGTAGGGCGAGGTTCCTTCGATGCCGATGGCGGTGATGAGCGAGGATTGGAACCAACCGCGATGTTGGTCGGTCGCTTCGAGGTAGAGGTCGGCGGGGTAGGCGAGTTCGGGGCGGTGGCGGAGGACGGCTTGGTGGCTCACCCCGGAATCGATCCAGACGTCGAGGGTGTCGTGTCCTTTGGTCGTGCCGGCGGGGAGTCCGAACATGGCAGCGAGTTCCGCGTCGGACATTTCGAACCACGCATTGGTGCCGCGTTTTTCCACGAGGTCGGCGACGCGGCGGACGAGGTTGCCGTCAAGGATGGGCTCTCCGTCCGGAGTGTAAAAAACGGGCAGAGGCACGCCCCAGCTGCGTTGGCGGCTGATGCACCAGTCGGGCCGGGACTCGACCGTGCCGGTGATGCGTTTGAGTCCCCAGTCGGGGATCCACTTCGTCGCGTTGATCGCTTTGAGGGCGTCGGCGCGGAGGGCCTCGATACGGATGAAGAATTGTTCGACCGCGCGGAAGATGATCGGCGTCTTCGAGCGCCAGCAGTGCGGGTAGGAGTGCTGGTAGGGCGTGACACCGAGAAGAGCGCCCTTGGATCTCACGTGCTCGACGACGAGCGGGTTGGCCTCAAAAACGGGTTTGCCGACCCACGCGATCACGCCGCACTCCTCGGTGAAGAGTCCGAGATCATCGACCGGACAAAGGATGTCGAGTCCGCGTGTTTTGCCCAGTTGGAAGTCATCGGCTCCGTGGCCCGGCGCGATGTGCACGCAGCCGGTGCCGGTGTCCATCGTCACGAACTCGGCGGTCAAGACGGGCGCCGGTCGGTCGAGGAACGGATGGCGTGTGACGGTGCCTTCGAGGTCGGCGCCGGAAAAAGTTTGCGCTTCGCCTTGCGGTTGCCATCCGGTTTCGGCGCTGAAAGATGCGGCGCGATCGGCAGCAAGCACGAGGGTGCGGGTTTCTCCGTCCTTGGTGAAGGTTTGTGCGATGTAGGTATGTTTCGGGCTGACGGCGATGGCCAGGTTGGCCGGGAGAGTCCATGGCGTGGTGGTCCAGATGACCACGCTGGCGTTGGCGGGGAGAACCGGGCTGGCGGTGACTTCGAACGCAACGTGGATGGCGGGGGATTCTTTGTCTTTGTATTCCACTTCGGCTTCGGCCAGGGCGGTCTGCGCGCCGTAGGACCAAAGGACGGGGCGTTTGCTGCGGTAGACGAGGTCTTTGTCGATGAAGACGGCGAAGGAGCGGAGAATGTCCGCCTCGTAGGATGGATCGAGGGTGAGGTAAGGGTGCTCCCAGTCGCCGAAAACGCCGAGGCGGCGGAATTGCTCGCGTTGAAGGTCGATGTATTTGCGAGCATAGGCCTCGGAGCGCTGGCGGATTTGCACCGGGGTGAGACCGGCTTTTTCTTTGACCACTTTGAATTCGATGGGGAGCCCGTGGCAGTCCCAACCGGGGATGAAAGGCGCGCGGAAGCCGGCCATGGTCTTTGATTTGATCACCAGGTCCTTGAGGATCTTGTTCAGGGCGGTTCCCATGTGGACATCACCGTTGGCGAAAGGTGGTCCGTCGTGGAGGATGAAGGATGGGGCGCTCTTGCGCGCCTCTTGGATCCGGGCATAAAGATGGCCTTGCTCCCACGCGGCCAGCTGCTGCGGTTCGCGGGCTGTAAGCCCGGCCTTCATCGGGAAATCGGTGCGGGGGAGGTTGAGAGTCTTTTTGTAATCTGAGCCCATGCGAGCGCTTGAGCATAGAGGGAGGTCGGATTAAGGGCAATGGGAAGAGATAGATGAGGAAAGAGTTTGCGGGCTGGGTGAGGGCTGGTGTTTTGGGGATGCGTCTTGGTCCGAAGGATGGCAATTTGGTGCGATGGAGGAGCAGGTGCCGCAGAAGAGACCGCGCCGATCGCGTTTGCTGCGGCGGAGCGTGCTCATGGTCGCTGCTCTTTTTCTTTTGGCCGTCGGATGGGTGGCATGGAAGGGGCCATCGGCGGCCTTGCGTTGGGCGGTGCGGACCTACGATCCGGCGCTGGGTCTCGAAGTCGGGAGCAGTTTTTACCGCGCCGGAGAGTGGGTTTTGCAGGGTATTGTCCTTTCGCTCCGCGGCAGCCGCGAGCCGGTCTTCGAGGCGGGGGAATTGCGGCTGGGGCTGGGGCCGCGGTGGTCGAGTGGCCGGTTTGGTTCGCTGCGTTTGGTCGAGCCGTTTATCCGCTTTGATCCCAATGCCGTTGCCCATTTCTCCCGTGGCGGCAGCTCAGGGGGAGGCGGGATAGGATGGGAAATCGACGAGGTGATCATCGAACGCGGGTATGTCTGGGCGGAGAACTTCGGGGAATCGGGGGTGGATCTTTCGGCCGGGATTAACGGGACGCTAACTTCGTTTGGTCCAGCCCAGGGCGATCAATTGCACCAGCTAAGGGTCGATAATTTCTATCTCGCCAGCCACGATCCCGCGGGAAGCTTGCCGGTCATGGGTGCGGGGCTCTCTCAGCTGAATTTCACAGTGGCCGGTCTGCAGCAGGGGCGGGTGTCGGGGGTCCGGGTCGATGGGGGCTGGATGATTGCCGGTGAGGGGTTCGAGCGTCTCATGGAGGAGGGTGAGTTTGCGCCGGCGCGCGAGCCCGGCGGGGCCCTGGTCATCGAATCGCTCGATTTGGTCGAGATGCAGGTGCGGCCCGATGGATTGCCGGGTGGTTTGCCCGCAATCAGCCTGCAGGTCAACACGGCGTTGCGGGATGTCCCCTTCGGCGCGGTGGCCGACGAGCTGGGCGAGATCAGACACCAAGTAGAGTTCAGTGACATCGAACTGCTCTCGCCGACCGACCCGTTGCGTCGCGCGGTTACGGTGAGGTCCGCCTTTGTGATTTTCACGCTGGCCGGTCTGGCCAAGCGCGACTTGGAGGAAGTGAAGCTGATCGGTCCGACGGTCTACGTTGGAGAGGCACTCTTTGAATACATGCAGGCTGCGGACGAGCCCGCCAAGGAACCGGCGGCGGTCCAAGAGAGCGAGGGTTGGAACGTGGATACTTTGCGTGTGAATTTCGGACGGGTGGTCATTGCGGTGGGGGGGCGCTCGCAGGTCGGCTTGCCTCTCGCGTTCCACACCATGGTGCGCAATCTTTCACTTTCCTCGCTGGCCGGGTTGAATGTCGAATTCGTCCTTGAGGTTCCGGAGGAAGACTATGATTTCCCGGCTTACGACCTTTCGCTTGGGAGAGTGCGCGGGGATCTCCTCTTCAACTATCCGCCGGACGTCTTGCGCAACAATCTGGTCAATGTGGTGAAGTTCGGCCGGGCACGTTGGCGGAACTTCCAGGCGAGCGACCTGTGGGTTTCGGTCACGTTTGACCGCAAGGGAATCAACGGCGACTTCGGGGGGCGGGCCTACCGCGGATACGTCAACGGAGGGTTCAGCTTCTTCCTCCAACCCGACTCGCCGTGGACCGGCTGGATCACCGGGCAGGACGTGGACCTCGCGCCGCTGACCGCTGACGGCGCTCCGCAGCATTTTGTCATGGACGGACTGGTTGATTTCAAGGTCGAAGCCAATGGTTGCGCGGCCGTGGTGGAAAGAGTGCGGGGGGAAGCTTCGGGACAGGGCAAGGGGCGCATGGTGGTCAACAAATTGAACGATTTGCTCTCGTCCCTGCCCCCGGACTGGACGGCGCTGAAAAGCGAACTCGGCAGGGTAAGCCTTGAGACCTTGCGGGACTTCGATTACACGGAAGCGAGATCGGAATTCTGGTTCGTGGGAAAACAAGGCATCATCGACATCCGCATGAAAGGTCTGGCCGGCAGTCGCAACTTCGAGTTGGTCTTTCACGGAGGCGCAGCCCAGCGTCCCTCGCGATGGCAGCAGGGAGGGAGGCGATGATCGCGCGCGTCCTCATGGCGGCGGCCGCGCTCTTCTCCGGAGGTTGTCAGGGCCCGACGGTCAGACTCGCCACCCCCGAACCCATCGTGGTCGACGTCAACATGCGCGTCGACATTTACGAGCGCGGATCGGGCTCCCCGTCGGCAAAGCCCGCGCCTGGAGCCGACCTGCCGGCCGCCGATGCGCGCCGCCGTTCACGGATGGGAGACATCCAGACCTTCAAAAATTCACGACTGGTCGGGGAGGGGCGCGATGGTCTGCTCTCCGTGTTGAGCCGGCCGGAGGGAAGCTACGGGGCCTATGTCGAGAAGACCGTCGCGGAGGAGAATGCGGATCGCGTGGTGGTCATGAGGCAGTTGGGGGTGGAGCGGAAACTGTCGCTAGCCGACGTGCAGGCCCAGCAAGGCGAGTTGTGGCGCAACCGCTCGTTCAGCGGGGAATGGATCGAGGTGCCTCAGGACAACAATACTTGGCGTTGGATGCAGAAGAGGTGATCCGGAGTTTTTGCACAGAAGGTAACGAAGGGAACAAAGGTTTTGGGGATTTCCCCGGGTGGTGGAAACGGCGGTGCTTTGGGGTGGGGCGATGACCCCAGACTGTGAGAGGATTTGCGGGTGGCTTGGTACGGCAGCGGGTGGGAGACTTTTGGCATGA
>Ga0247844_1003100_pt1 | contig 25248 bp, 15 predicted proteins | sample LaCtaG_FD_192421 | JGI IMG/M metagenome (GOLD analysis project Ga0247844, IMG submission 192421) | Freshwater microbial communities from meromictic Lake La Cruz, Castile-La Mancha, Spain - LaCruzMarch201714.5m_1 | ecosystem: Environmental > Aquatic > Freshwater > Lake | place: Spain: Castile-La...
TTTACCCAGCATGTGTAAGTTCAAAACTGTAAAAAATGAATTCTGTAAATGAAAACTATTCAAAAAAAAATGGATTAATAAAATCAAGCAAAAAATATAGGACTTTATAAACAGACTCTAATTATGGCACTCAAGTAAGTTTTATAACTAAGGATCATAATGCATTATCTTTTGATGGTGTGAATGATAATGTTACATTACCTATTAGCTCATCGTTTAGTTTTGGCACAGGCAATTTTACGGTTGAAAGCTGGATTAAAACAACAAAAATCGGCGGTATAGAGATTGCAATTGGAGCGCAACAAACCGGTGATTTCTGGCTTGGTGTGAATGAAGGTAAGGCTCATTTTTCAATTTCAGGGTCTGGCGTAACATCTACTGTTAGTGTTAATGATGGCTTATGGCACCATATAGCTGGTGTCCGAAATTCGTCATCCATATATCTCTATGTTGATGGAAATTTAGCTGCTACTGTGGCAAATGGTAGTAATATAAGTTTTAACAGTGCCCCAGTTCACATCGGTAACTTTATTGGAGGTTATTTTTTTCAAGGCACAATTGATGAGGTAAGAATTTGGAATATAGCGCGTTCTGCATCGGATATTGCCAATAATATGATTACTGTAAGTCCTCAAACAGGGCTGATAGCCTATTATAAATTTGATCAAGGAGTGGCAAATGCTGATAATACAGGTATAAGTACCTTAACTGATGCTTCTGGCTCTGGATTTAATGGAACGCTCGATGGACTTTTTGCCCTAAGCGGAACAAGCTCAAACTGGGTACAGGGAATAAGTGCACCCAATATCAGTACAGCTGCTGCCACCAAAATTGAAGACATTACTGCTACAATCGGTGGAAATATCACTTTAGATGGTGGATTTTCGGTTACTGCTCGTGGCGTTTGCTGGAGTACCAATTCCAATCCAAGTCTTAACGCAACTAATTTTACAACTGACGGAACAGGAACCGGAAGTTTCACAAGTTTAATTACCGGACTTACTGCTGGTACTACTTATTATGCAAGATCATATGCCTCCAACAGTACTGGCACTTATTATGGCGCCCAAGTGAGTTTTATTTATACCAATGTCGATATAATATTAACTGCTTTGGCCAATCCAACCGTTACTGATATTGCAGTTGCCACAGGAACTAAATTTACAGCCAATACAAATGGGCAAACAGTAAACAGCATTACTGTGCAGCCCGGAGGAAAACTCGACTTGACCAATGCCTTGACCGTAAGCGGCGATGTAACCCTAAAGGCTGATAATAGCGGTTCGTTCAGTGCAAATATTGAAGCTCCCCTAACCGTAAATGGAACTTTGAATTATATCAAAACAATGGATGCCAACCGATGGTATTTTATGTCGTTTCCCTGCAATGTGGATGTCAATGCCATAACGCAAGTAGGTGGCACATTGGGAGCATTAAATACCACATGGTACATCAAGGAATATGATGGCGCATCGCGCATTCAAAACCTTGCCACTGTTTCCAATTGGAAATATATAATTGGCACTACTTTGATAGCTAACAAAGGCTATATTATTGCCTTAGAAAGCTTTAAAGGAACGCAGGATATTTCATTTCCGCTCGACAAAGCATTGGTGCAAGCGGCTGAAAATGCAGTACGTACCATTAGTAATACGGTGATTAAAGCACATGGCGATGGTGTTACTACTAATTTACTTGGTCAAACCGTTGGTTCCAATCACAAAGGCTGGAACTTAGTGGGGCAACCCTTCTTGAGCAAATTCAGCGGTGCCAATGCTTCTGGCGGTACTGCAGGTTCATATTTGACTTATATATCAGTTCCGGTTGGCGTGAGTGGTGCCACATATTCTCAATCGGTTAAAGCAGCTTATACCGATATCGAACCATTCTCGGCTTATTTTGTGCAAGTGGATGCTGGCATTGAAAGCAGTGGAATTTCCTTCGCAACAGGTGGAAGGCATTTAGCGCCATCGGCTGTGGATTCAGATTTATCCGACCATGTGCAACTGAATTTCACCACCGCCACTGGTACCGACAATACCAACTTGGTAATGGACAACAGTCAAACTACAGCCTACGAAATGAACCGAGATTTGGAGAAAATGCTGGGCACAGGCACGGCGCAACCGCAGGTGTATACCCAATTGGGCGGTATTAATTATGCATTTAATGCCTTGCCGGCTGCAAACGTGAATAATTTGCCCATTGGTTTTTATACCAAAACAGTAACAGCAACTACCATTAGCGCAACAGCTACTGCTCCAAGTTTGTCAGCATTGTTATTGACAGACACTAATAATGGGAATGTAACAGACTTGCTAGCTAGTAGTTACACATTTACACCAACAGCATCTGGAACTAATAACACCCGTTTTACAATTTCCGCAAAACGAATTACAACTGAAAAGGTAGTAGCAACAGAAAAGGACGGACCAACTTTATCAATTACTCAGATAGCTATCGGGGCAAAATTAATAATTAATAATTTGAGCGGAGTTACCACCGTTCGGGTTTATGATGCCATTGGACGCATGTTGTTGAGCAAAACTACTGGTGATGATGCAATAGAAATTAAGGTTGTAACTAGTGGTATTTATACGGTGCAGATGCAATGTGGGGATAAGAGTTGGACCAAGAAGATTGTAGCTCACTAAAAAGCAGATGTAGAATACCAACAAGAGTCGCTTTTAATAACAAAGCCGTCACTTTCACCAGCTGGTGAGTGACGGCTTTGTTATTTATTTATAGATATTAGTGCACTAAATTTATGCAAACATCTCAATATCATCTCTAGTAATACTGTTTCCACCCAAAATAATCAGTCGCTCCACCACATTGCGGAGTTCACGAATGTTTCCAGTCCACGTGCGGTTTTTCAAGTTTTCGATGGCAGCTTCTTCAAAACTCTTGGGTTGAATGCCTTGTTCGCTGCAAATCAATTCGCAGAAATGAGTGATTAGTAGCGAAATATCTTCTTTGCGGTCGTCCAGACTAGGCACATGGATTGGAATCACGTTAAGGCGATGGAACAAATCTTCACGGAAATTGCCGAGTTCTATTTCCTTTTTCAGGTTTTTGTTAGTAGCTGCCAGCACGCGTACATTTACTTTTATGCTTTTGTCGCTGCCCACGCGGGTCAATTCGCTTTCCTGCAGCACGCGCAGCACTTTTGTTTGTGCCGAAAGGCTCATGTCTCCAATCTCGTCCAAAAATATCGTACCACCGTCGGCTTGCTCAAATTTGCCTATGCGCTGTTTTATTGCCGAAGTAAACGCTCCTTTTTCATGACCAAAAAGCTCACTTTCAATTAGCTCTGTAGGTATGGCAGCGCAGTTTACTTCCACGTAAGGTCCTTCGGTGCGGTTGCTCTTTTCAAAAAGCAGTCGGGCAACTACCTCTTTTCCGGTTCCGTTATCACCCGTAATCAATACGCGTGCATCGGTCGGCGCTACCCTTTCTATCATCATCCGCACCTTTTCTATCGCAGGCGAAAGGCCAATCATTTGATGTTTTTTAGCAACCTTCTTTTTGAGTGTTTTGGTCTCGGTTACCAAATTATTTTTGTCGAGCGCATTGCGAACAGTAATGAGCAGTCGGTTCAAATCAATTGGTTTTTCGATAAAATCAAACGCTCCTTTTTTGATACATTCCACAGCCGTTTCAATGTTTCCGTGTCCGGAAATCATCACGATGGGCGCTTCCACCTCTTTTTCAATTAGCAATGAAAGTAATTCCACACCATCCATTTCTGGCATTTTTATGTCTGAAAAAATCAGGTCGAATGCACCATTGTGTGCAATTTCCAGTGCTTGTTTTCCGTTTTCGGCCAAGCTGACATGATGTTTCTCAAACTCCAGAATGTCTTTTAGCGTGTTGCGGATACTGCGCTCATCATCAATTACTAATATTTTTGCCATTGTTTTGGTCTCGTAATTTTATATATTCAGGATTTTAAATACAAAAATAGACTATTAAAATTCAACGTGCAAGTATTTATAATAACAAATAAGAAAAAGGAACTAATTCTAAAAATCGACCTTGTTTTTTTATGAAAAACAAGTATAAATTTGTACTTTTGTTCACTTTATAAAATATAATACTTCCATCATGAAAAAACTTTTATTCCTCTGCTTGAGTTTCCTACTTGTTCAAGTTGCGCAAGCACAAATCTCCAAAACAATTAACAGTTTAACGGCCGGAACTTTAAGCACATTACTTACTGATAATGAGAAAAGTACTGTTACCAACCTTACCGTTACCGGGAATATAGATGGACGGGATTTTCTAATTTTGAAAAATAATTTATCTGCGCTTGTTTGGTTAGATTTAAGTAATGCTTCAATTTCAGAATATTCTAAAACGGAGTTTTCCGGCGGATATTCATATACAACATTCTATGCTGCTAATACAGTTCCAGAATTAAAACAAGCGCTTACAACCGTTTTACTCCCAAAAACGGCAACGGCAATTAATGGAAATGCTTTTTATAATTCGAGCATTAGAGCGATAATCATACCCAAATCGATGAAAGATATTAAAACTTCTGCATTTCAAGGATGTAAAAATTTGAGCAGCCTGATTATTGAAAATGCATCGGTTAATATATGGAGCAGTACTTTTAATGCATGTCCGATGCTATCGGAAGTCAATTTGGGCGATTCAATTATTTCCATTGGTGATTACTCATTTGCTGGTTGTTCATCTCTGGAAGCTGTCAAATTGCCAAAATCTCTAAAATCAACAGGCAATAATGTGTTTTCGAATTGTACAAAACTAAAGAAAGCAGATATCTTATCTTCAAATGAAATTGGTGCCTATATGTTCAGCGATTGTACGAGTTTGACGGATGTGACCATCTCAAATTCCACCAAGAAAATTAATGACTACGTATTTAAAAATTGCACATCTTTGACAAAGTGTATTATCCCAAATTCTGTATCAACATTAAATTCGTATGTTTTTTACAATTGCACAGGGCTAAAAAAAATCAATATCCCAAGTGCTGTAACTACTATAAATTGTGCCGTTTTTGGATATTGTACCGGTTTAGACTCGGTTGTCAACTCCTCTTACATACCCTATTCCTCTTATTCTGATTGTAATATGTTTTACAGTGTTGATGTTTCAAAGTGCGTGCTTCAAGTTCCTTATAAAACAAAATCAAAATACCTATTGTCTACCCAATGGAAAGACTTTGGAAAAATTATTGAGAATGAAAAAGGAGTAAATATTGACAAATTAAATTATTATAGCTCAGAAAAAAGTGGAGATACCCTACAGATTAAAATAAATTCAAATGATGCGTGGTCAGTTTCATGCAATCGACCATGGGTTAGTATCAGCCAGGTAAATGGGATAAACGATGCTAAACTTATAATTACAGTTTCAGGTAACGACTCCATAACCAGTAGAAATGCAACTATAACAGTTTATGATTCGAATGCTACTCCTCAGAAAATATCCTTAACACAACACGGAAAACAAGTATCCGTAGCATCTACTTCTGGAAGTTTTACTAACTTGATTTCCGCAAATGACAAGTTACTTGTGGATAATCTGAAGCTTACTGGAGAAATTGATGCGCGCGATTTGAGATCTATTCAGACTGATTTGCCGAAATTAACCAGTCTTAATTTGAGTGACGTAAAAATAACCGCGTTTAAAGGGTTTTATGGTACAAATTACTATGACAACTGCGATTATCTTAAAAATGAATTACCGATACAAGCATTTTCGAGCAAATTAGTGTCGATTAAACTACCGTCAAGACTTTCTACAATAGATTGTGAAGGATTTTCTGGTTGTGCAGGATTGAAAGATGTATATGTCAATTTGCAAAATCCAATAGATTTATCTTACTCTTGCAGTGCAAATGTGTTTAACAGCATTGATACTTCAAATTGTGTATTGCATGTACCTTACAATACCAAAAATCTTTACGCACAGAGTAAATACTGGAAGAACTTTAAACACATAATTGAGGCTCAGAATTACTTATTTGTCAATGCAGATACGGTTTTAGTAAATTCAAAATCTGGAAATACTGTTGGGATAAAAGTAAATTCTAATGTAAACTGGACGCTTGAATCCGATCAGCAATGGCTAAGTTTCAGGGCTAATTCAGGTTCGGGTAATGATTCAATATTTATAATTGCACAACCAAATCCGGGATTCACTCCGAGAATTGCAAACGTCAAAATACTATCGACGAATGCTGAAATAGAAATTTTTACTGTCGCACAAAGTGGTTCGTTGGCTTCAGTAAATATTGTTGCAGGTGGTTTATATGCAGCACTCACACCAGAAATCCGTAAAAATGTCACAAACCTTTCTGTTTCAGGAACAATGGATGCACGAGATTTTCGCATTTTACGTGATTCAATGCCCAAAATTATTGAATTAAATTTAAGTGCTGCAAATATTGTGGCTTACAAAGGGACAGATGGCACTTTAGTTTATTCTTCAACAAGTTATCTCGCAAACGAAATTCCAATTTACGCCTTTTATGATTATAATAATACGTCTAAAGGCAAGGCTAGTTTGAAGTCAATTATTTTTCCGTCAACTCTTACTTCTATTGGCGAATACAGCTTTAAACGTTGTATTGGATTGACCAATATCGACTTGTCAGGATCAATTACAACGATTAAGAATGATGCATTTTATGGTTGCACGGGATTATCAAAAGTAATTATTCCAGGTAATTTAAAGACTTTGGGTGCCTATTTGTTTTCAGATTGTACTAATTTAAAGGAAGTTGAAATTCAAGCGCCCATTTCTAAATTGGGTGGTAGTACTTTTCTGTATTGTTACAACTTGCGTAAGGTTACTTTGCCCACAACTTTTACCGAACTTAGTGATAATCTTTTCGATTTTTGTACTAACCTTGATAATATTGAAATACCAGCATCGGTTACAAAAATTGGAACGCTTGTGTTTAGGGAATGTAGAAATCTGAGAACAATAAAAATTCCAAATTCTGTCCAAAAAATGGGAACAGCCAACTTCCTGAATTGTACAATACTCGATAATGTTGTTTTGTCTAATTCGCTTGATAAAATTGAAGAAAGTTCATTTAAGGACTGTGCTGGTTTGAAGAATATTGAAATCCCGAACTCAATCAAAAATATAGGGAATTCGGCTTTCGAGAACTGCAAGAGCCTTTCTACTATTGTTTTACCAAAATCACTCAAAGTAATTGGGTTGAATTCATTTCAGCAAAGTGGTTTGGTGAATGTAGAAATCCCCGATTCTGTAATATCAATTGAAGGGAGCGCATTCTCTTCTTGTTATAAAATTAAATCAATGAAACTATCGGCTAATCTTGAAAGAATAGACTATTTTGCTTTTAATAATTGTAATTTGCTTACAACTATTACAATTCCAAATTCGGTAAATTTTATTGGTGATGATGCTTTTCAGAGTTGTTCTTCCTTAAGTTCAATTTATTCAGAAACCTCTTTGCCGGTGGCTTTAGGTGCCAACACAAACGTTTTCAACAACGTAAATACATCAACTTGTGTTTTGTATGTAAACTATAAAACCAAAGCACTTTATGCTGTAGCGGATCAATGGAAGAATTTCCCGAATATTGTGGAAAATTCTGCAGGACTTTATATCAATTCAAATACAGCAAATCTGTCGGCGATCGAAGGTAGTTCAAAACAAATTTCAGTGTCATCAACTTCAAAATGGACTGTTCGTTCTGACAAATCATGGGTAAACGTAATTCCGGTATTTGATGCAGGAAACGAGAGTGTTACAATAACTGCAGATGCAAATCTGAATATTGTAAAGAGAACTGCGAGAGTAATTATTACACTCGAAAGTGGAGCAACACACTTAATCAGAGTAAATCAGGATGCTGCATTGAAAGTTGTAAATATTACTGCTGGAGGTTTGTTATCTAGTCTGACAACTATCGAACGCAAATCAGTTTGCAAATTGAGAATTACAGGAAGTATCGATGCGCGTGATTTCAAGATTATGCGTGACAGCATGCCCATGTTGGAAGATTTAGACATTGAGCAAGTTACTATTGCTGGATTCAATGGTTGGGCAGAAGGCACAGACGAATGGCGAAGTTATAATACACCATATTATGCCGCCACAATTCCTGCTTATGCATTTCAATATAAAAGCACATTAAAATCAATTATTCTGCCAGCTTCATTAAAGCAAATTGAAAAATATTCATTTGATAATTGTACGAATTTGATTGCTATAAAAGGACTATCTTCAACTCCTATTGTTTTAAGTTCGTCGTATTCTTATTTCTATGGTGTAAATAAAAGTGCTTGCGTTTTAAATGTCCCAAGTGGTTCCAAGCTGCTTTATCTGGCGGCCTACGAATGGAAAGATTTTTTGAATATCGTAGAATTGACAACAGGATTATCAAGCGTACAAATTTCGTTGGTCAATATTTACCCAAACCCTGTAAGCAATGAATTTAGAGTAACCGGTTTTAACGGATTGGCAACCGTCTCAATTGTTGATTTGAATGGAAAAGTCATGCTTTCAAAACAAATAATTAATACTGAAAATATATCTGTCGGAACATTATCAAAAGGCATTTATATTGTTAGAATTCAAACCAATGAAGGTACAATAGAAAGAAAATTAATCAGAAAATAATTCTTTAAAAACTAGAAAACCCGCTTTGCATAATAATGCAAAGCGGGTTTTCTAGTTCCTCACTAAATATCTTTAGTTTTGTAGCCTATAAATCAAAACCTATATCGCCCCTGAAATACTTTCCTGCGTACTGAATTTTTTGTGCGTTGGCAAAGGAAACTGCCAATGCTTCAGCTTTAGAATTTCCGTAAGAGCTAATGGCCATTACACGTCCGCCATTGGTCACAATCTGTCCGTCTTTTAGAGTGGTTCCTGCATGAAAAACAATACTTCCTTCCACATTATCCAGACCCGTAATCACGTCGCCCTTTTTGTATTCTTCAGGATATCCGCCAGCCACCAACATAACAGTCACGGCACTTCGCTCGTCAATTTCTATTGTTTTTTCGTTCAAATTACCATTAGCAACTCCTTCCAACAAATCCACGAAATCGCTCTTGATGCGCAACATCACCACTTCCGTTTCGGGGTCGCCCATGCGTGCATTGTATTCTATGGTTACAGGTTCGCCGTTTACTTTTATCAACCCAAAGAAAATAAATCCTTTGTAAACAATGCCTTCGCTGTTCAATCCGTCAACTGTAGGCTTAATGATGCGCTCTTCCACTTTGCGCATAAACTCGGCATCAGCAAATGGAACAGGCGAAACGGCACCCATTCCTCCTGTATTCAATCCTTTTTCGCCTTCGCCAATGCGTTTGTAATCTTTTGCTTCGGGCAGAATAATGTAGTTCTTACCGTCGGTAATGGCAAAAACCGAACATTCAATTCCAGACAAAAATTCCTCTATCACCACCGTTTTACTGGCAGCGCCAAATTTCCCATCAAGCATCGCTTTCAGTTCGGAAATGGTTTCGTCTAAATCATTCAATATCAGTACGCCTTTGCCTGCAGCCAATCCGTCAGCTTTCAGCACATAAGGAGCCGGCAAGCTTTTCAGGAACTCAATTCCTTCAATAAGATTATCGGCAGTAACACTCAAATAACCAGCGGTAGGTATGTTGTGGCGAAACATAAATTGTTTGGAGAAATCCTTGCTTCCCTCCAGTTGCGCGCCCACTTTATCGGGTCCAATTACTGGAATGTTTTTCAATTCGGCATCGGCAGCAAAGTAGTTGACAATTCCTTTTACCAATGGGTCTTCGGGACCAACCACTACAAAATCAATTTTATTTTCAATGACCGCTTTTTTTATGTTCGGAAAATCATCGGCTGCAATGGCTAGATTTGTTGCTACAGTTGCCGTTCCTGGATTTCCAGGGGCAACATAAAGTGTTGTAAGTTTGGGACTTTTGGCAATTTTCCAAGCCATGGCGTGTTCGCGACCGCCCGAACCGAGTAGAAGAATGTTCATTGTAATGTGTTGATTTAATTTGTGTTGCAATAGTACTTAAAAACAGAACAAGAAAACTTGCCAAGCCAAAAGTTGCGGAAAACACGAACTTATTTGCTAGACTTTTTTTTGCAATTCAAGTTGTTTATACTTGAAAACATCATATTTTGGCTTTACGAAAAGTATCAGTTCTGAGGATTTCTATTTTGAAAACGATCACTTCCACCGCACCGTTTTTCCACTGGATGTAACTCTACCAACTGTAAGAATAAACATGCTTACCAATGGTAGAAAAATATCAAAAATCGGTAAAGAGAATATGTATTTTTGACCTCCAAAATGTTTTGAAGAACTATTGAAAATTACCAACTGTGTCAAATAGCGAATCAGGAATAACACTAGCGCCGTAATAATAGTAATTGTATTGCCGATTGACATAGCTGCAATCAACGAAGCGTAAAACAAGCCACGCGTCATTGGTTCTAATGACAAAATGAATTTACTGGAGCCTTTGTAGTACGAAGAAACCGACAAATGACGTTCTTTTTGGATAAACCAACCTTTATAAGTCGTGTTTGGTTCCGACCAGGTTATGCTGTCGGGTGCAATTTCTATTCTTGTATTTCTGGAATTTGCAGCTTTATTTACCATTAAATCATCGTCACCAGAAGTCAAATGCAGCGACGAAGCAAAACCTTTTTGGTTGAAAAAAATCTGTTTCCTATATGCCATATTTCTTCCAACGCCCATATATGGTTTCTTGGCAATGGCCATTCCCATGTATTGCAACGCAATGAACAAAGTGTCGTAAGTAATCAGCTGATTTACAAATCCTTTCTTTTTGAAATAGGCGCCATATCCCAACACGAAATCTGTTTCGTTGGTAAAGTTTCTTGCCATTCGAGCAATCCACACTTTATCTTCGGGCATACAATCGGCATCAGTAAAAAGCAGCAAATCATATTTTGCAGCTTTGATTCCCAAGGTCAATCCCAATTTTTTTGTACTCAAGTTATTCGCACCTGTAGGCACGAAGGTGGTTTTCAAATTTGGATGTTCCTTGCACAAATCACGCAAAAGAATTTCAGTTTCATCAGTTGAACCATCATTGATGACGATGACTTCAAAATTTGGATATTCTTGTTCCAACACAAAAGGGAGAAACTTGCGCAAATTGTCCGCTTCGTCTTTGGCGCAAATAATCACAGATACCGGTGGCTGCTCATTCAAGAACGGTAAACCATTTGATTTTATTTTCTTTTTCAAGCGCAAAACACCGCTTAAATAACGAAAATAAAAGAACAATTGGTACAAAAAAGTGACGGTTAATAAACCCAACACAATCATTTCAGCCAAAGAAAAGTAAAATCCGAATATTCCCATATTAAATAGTTTTCAGTTGACAGTTGATAGTTGACAGCTAAAAGTTAGATTCTTGGTCATAACTATCAACTGTCAACTTTCAACTATTTAAATCAATTCGTCCGAAATATACGCTTTAGGCAATTTGCGTAAATTATATTGGGAAGCCATAATTTCGCCATATGCACCTGCCGAACGCAACGCAATAATATCGCCTCGTTTGGTTTGGTTCAATGAAAAATCTTTGGCAAAAGTATCAGAAGATTCACAAATAGGACCTACCACATCGTAGTTTTCAAATGGAAGTTCTGATGTTAGGTTTTCTATACGGTGATAGGCTTGGTACAAAGCAGGTCGAATAAGTTCGGTAAATCCTGCGTCCAGAATGGCAAACTTCTTGGAAGAACCTTGTTTGATGTACAAAACTCTGGAAATCAAACTTCCACATTGAGCTACCACGGCGCGGCCTAATTCAAAATGTAGGGTTTGACCAGGTTGTAGTACCAAATGATCGCGGAAAATTTTGAAATAAGCCTCGAAATCTGGAATAGGAAAATGGTTGGGATGTTCGTAATTGATGCCCAAACCGCCACCTACATTGATGTGGTCCAGTGTTACATTTTTTGACAGAAAAAACTCCTGTAATTCATTCACTTTTACACACAAATCCTGAAAAGAAGTCATGTCGGTAATTTGTGACCCGATATGAAAATGAATGCCAATCAGCTTCACGTTAGACAATGAAGGAAACAAAGCTACCACTTCGTCCAATTCTGACATGTTGATGCCAAACTTATTTTCGCTCAGTCCGGTGGTGATATAATGGTGTGTATGTGCACTTACGTTAGGATTAATACGCAACGCCACATTGGCTACTTTGCCTTTGGCAGCAGCCAATTCATTGATTATTTCCAGTTCTGGAATTGACTCCACGTTGAAACAAAAAATGTTATTTTCCAACGCCATATTTATTTCCCAGTCAGCTTTTCCCACACCGGCAAAAACCACTTTGGAAGGAGAAACGCCAGCATTAAGTGCAGCTTCAATTTCGCCACCACTCACGCAATCGGCACCAAGTCCGGCATCTTTAATTACTTGTAACACACTAGCATTCACATTGGCTTTCATGGCATAATGTACATGAAAATCCGTTTTGCTGGCTTGTGCATTTATTTCAACCAGTGTTTTACGTAATACCTCCAAATCATAATAATAAAATGGAGTTTCAATATCTTTGAATTTATTAACGGGGTAATTAGCTTTTGTCATAATTATTTGTAAAGTTGAAGAGAGTAGCTGGCATTGCGCCAGATAGTTGAAAAGAAGAACCGATGGAAGTGAGTACTTCCATCGGCGTTTATTTTAGTTGAAAAGTTTTTCGCTTAAAGCGTTCAAAGCTCTTTTTTTATCAGCCGATTTTATCAAGAACGATATATTGTAATTACTACCACCGTAGGAAATCATTCGGATAGGAATTTCTTTGAGTGCATCCACCACTTTGGCCTGAAAACCAATGTTTTCGTAAGGCATATCGCCCACCACACAAATGATAACCATATCTTTGTCAACGGTTACCGTTCCAAATTTCTTTAAATCGTTCACTATTTCGTCCAAGCGTTTTGCATTGTCGATAGAAACCGACACACCCACTTCCGAAGTAGTCACCATGTCGATTGGCGTTTGGTAAGATTCAAAAATTTCGAATACTTTGCGCAAAAATCCGTGTGCCAACAGCATTCTTCCCGATTTGATTTTGATGGCAGTAATACCATCTTTAGCAGCTACGGCTTCAATTTTCCCTTTTTTGCTTTGGGTAGAAATCAAAGTTCCCGGTGCGCTTGGATCCATGGTGTTGAGCAGTCGCACAGGGATATTTCCCAGTTTGGCAGGCAGAATACAAGTTGGGTGAAGAATTTTAGCACCAAAATAGGCCAACTCGGCAGCTTCTTCGAAATGTAGCACCGGCACTGGTTTGGTACCTTCCACAAAACGAGGGTCGTTGTTGTGCATACCGTCAATGTCTGTCCAAATTTGAATTTCGCTTGCCACCACCGCAGCACCAATCAGCGAAGCAGAATAGTCGCTACCACCGCGTTGCAGGTTGTCTATTTCACCATAAAAATTTTTGCAAATAAAACCTTGGGTGATATAAATCATTTTGTCTGGTTCGGCAGCCAATACTTTTGCCAAATTCTCGGCAATATAAGCAGTGTCAGGTTCAGCATTTTTATCAATGCGCATAAATTCCAAAGCAGGAATCAAGGCACTGTTTTCGCCTGTTTCTTTCAAATATAGTTGAAAAATTGAGGTGGAAAGTAATTCTCCGAGCGACAAAACGGCTTTTTCTTCAAACAGAGTAAAAATTGATTTTGAAAAAGAGCGAAGATAATCAAAATGAGATTTGAGTATTACTTTGGCTTCTGATTTATATTCTTGTGTTGTATAAAGGGCTTCAATTACATCAAAATATTTTTCCTCCAGTGCGTTAATGCGTTCCATTGCACCTGCGGTATTGTTTTTATACAGATAATCGGAAATTTCTACCAAGCTATTGGTAGTGCCCGACATGGCCGATAATACAACTATTTTCTGTTCACCATCGCATATTAACTTGGCTACTTCTTTGATGCGAGCGGCAGAACCTACGGATGTTCCTCCGAATTTTAATACTTTCATTTCTTTTGTGTTATAATGTAATTGTACGAAATATTATAGACCACAAAAGTAATATTTTTTTCTCAATAATTTTCCATTTGTCATTTCGATTATTTGCCTTACATTTGCATAAAAAAAAGTATCATCAACATGACAAAAAGAATACTTTTGGTTTTCTTCTCCGTGTTCTGTATCAGCACATTATCTTACGGTATTGACGCATGGATACGCATTAACCAACTGGGTTATTTGCCCAACGATCACAAAAAAGCCGTATTTATTAGCGAAACAGTTCAATCTATATCACAATTTACGATACACGATGCACTTACCAATGAAAAATTGGCAGAACTGAAATCCGTAAAATCACGTGGTGTATTTCAATCATTTAGTAGCACTTACGTACTCGATTTTTCCAACTTCAAATATGAGGGTGCATTCTATATAAAAGCTGGACTCGTCTATTCTCCAACCATTTACATCAACAAAAACATCTATTTAGGAACGGCAGATTTTTTGTTGGAATATTTACGCAACAAACGAAGCATTTACACTCCCCCAATAATTGAAAACACCAATAAATATGGATTTATTGAGAATGATGAGGAACGCAATTCAAATGCAAGTCAGGAAGTTATAGCAAAATCCAAGAAAAAAAGCATTAAGTCTTCAGCAGCCGAACTGACCGGTCAATTAGGAGTGAAATGGCAACTGGTGGATGGCGGATGGAAAAATACGTCCGACAATTATCAATATGGAGCCATTTCGGCATCGGTTGTTTTTCAACTCCTTTTAGCTTATCAACAAAGTCCGACTTCATTCGCCGATACGTACGACGCCAATGCAAATTTAAATTCAAATGGCATTCCCGACATACTTGATGAGGCAAAATGGGGTTTGGATTGGTTGCTTAAAATGAATCCTGAAAAAGAGGTTTTGTACCATCAAATATCGTCTCTTCAGGAAAATACAACTAGCAATTCCACAACTGAAGATCGATCAGAATACAAAACGGAAACAAAAGTGGAACGGTTGGCCTATATGGCAACAGGAAAGCCGCAAGGTCAGAAAAACCTAAAAAACAACTCCACGGGAATTGCCTCCATAGCTGGAAAGTATGCATCTGCATTTGCTTTGGGCGCTGATTTATTCACGAAATTCAACCCTGTTTTTGCTGACAGTTTAACTGCCAAAGCAATAGAAGTTTATGAATATGGAAAAACAAAACCTGGCGTTTGTCAATCATTACCCGAAAAAATGCCGCATAATTATGAAGAGGCAAATTGGGTGGATGATATGGAACTGGCTGCCACACAGCTTTACAGGCTAACTTACGACGGCAATTATATGAGAGAAGCCGTCAATTATGGGCGGATGGAACCCGTAACACCTTGGATGTGTTCGGATACTGCTTATCATTACCAGTGGTATCCGTTTCTGAATTTAGGACATTATATGTTGGCCGGTGTCGAAAATCCGCGTTATCAAAAAGAGTTCATGCAAAATATGCTCAATGGGATTCAGCGCGTGAATTTACATGCCTCAGAAAACCCTTTCAACATAGGTGTACCAATGATTATGGGTTCCAATAATTTGGTAACTGCAATGGCGACTCAATGTTTGTTGTATCGAACAATGTCGCACGATACAACTTATATTGACATGGAAAACTCCCTGACAGACTGGTTGTTGGGTTGCAATCCCTGGGGAACTAGCATGGTGGTGGGTTTGCCTAAGCCAGAGTTAAATACTCCCACGGTAAATACAGGCGGTTTGGTAAATGGACCAATGAATGAAAAAACCTACAATAGCTTAATGAACATGATTGTTTTAAAATCCGACATGTATTCGCGTTTTCAATCTCCGTATGCTATTTATCACGACGACAATACTGCCAATGAAACAACTTTGGATGGAACTGCAGCTTTGGCTCTTCTATTTGCCAACAAACAAAAAGATGGAGTGCCCAATAAAACGGTTGACCACAATGTGTACACAAAAGGGGGAATATCTCGAACTGACATCAATAAAAAACAAATTACCCTGGTTTTTTCTGGACACGAATATATAGATGGTTTTAAAATAATTCGTAAGGCATTGAGTAAGTTTAACGTAAAAGCGTCATTCTTTTTCACTGGCGATTTTTACCGAAATCCGAAATTTAAGTCTGTAATAGAAGGACTTCAGGCAGATAAACAGTACTTGGGTGCAAATTCCGACAAACAATTGTTGTACACAGTTTTGCAAAATCAGGATTCATTACTGGTCGACAAAACCACTTTTTTGAATGATTTAAGTGCTAATTATGCGGCCATGGAAAAATATGGCATCAATAAAAAACAAGCTCCGTTTTTTCTGCCCGCCAACGAATGTTACAACGACAGCATCAGCCAGTGGAGTAAAGAGCTGGGAATAACACTTATAAATTCTACATCTGGAACGCTCTCCAACGCCGACGCAAGCATTCCCGAAATGCGCGAAAAGTATTTTTCGACCACCGAAATTTTCAATCGGATATTGGAAGTGGAAAAAAGCCAAGGTTTAAATGGATACATTCTCCATTTTCATATTGGAAGCGATGAACGGAGGCAGGATAAGTTTTACGCTCGATTACAGTCGTTGTTGAGTGAATTGATGCGTTCTGGCTATCAATTTGTAGATTTATACAAAGCCACAGATATTGTAGGCAATGTTACTTTGACAAAATAAAAAACAAAAAAGGAAGAACTGATTAGAGTCCTTCCTTTACTGGGCATTAACAATGGGTGGGAGACGGGGCTCGAACCCGCGACTTTCGGAACCACAAACCGACGCTCTAACCAACTGAGCTACAACCACCGTATTTTGCGGTGCAAAGATACTACAGCAAATGATTTTGTGCAACTGTTTTTTTGAAAAAAGACATGCTAATTCTTCAAATGCCTAACTACCAACGAATAAAAACAGAAATAAAATGAAGTATTTACTTGCCACACCCATATTAGATGCCCAAATTGCGGAAATAAAGCGTAAAATTATGCTTTCGATGAATGGAATTGTGTCTGAACAGATGACCCAAAGCGGCATTTTATACAAAAAGAATTACGGGGTTACCATTCCTCGCATCAAAGAAATTGCTGTTGGTTATCCTTCAAATCACGATTTGGCACAACGACTTTGGACACTCCAAATACGTGAAACCATGATAATGGCCACTTTGCTGGAACAGCCCGAAAAATTCACTGCTGATATTGCGCAGGACTGGGTGAGTCAATTTGATCAAATTGAAATTATTGAACAAACCTGCATGAATTTATTCTGCAAACTTGATTTTGCCAATTCGCTGTGTACTAAATGGGTACAATCTGATAAAATTTGGATTCAAATTACAGGATTTATTCTTGCAGCAAGGTTAGTAGGCAAATTTAATGCTTCAGAAACTGAAGTTATTATTCAGAAAGGACTGGAATTGTCTGCTATCGAAGATTTTCATCTTTACAAAGCAATTGGGCTTTGTTTGTCGCGCTTGTGCCGAAAAGGCAAAGAAACTGCTACTACCATTTTGAAAGAAATTGAAGCCATTGCGCAACCAAATTCTAAAAGTCAGCAATTCATTTGTAACGAAGTGAAACAAGAAATAATATTTTTGGATATTTTATAGCTATAAATAGCGTAAAAGTTGTACTTTTGTTCGTCAAATTTTCATCAAATGAAGCAAAGACGTTTTTCATTACGTAAACACCTATGAAAAAGAATGTTACTGTAGTTCTATCATCATTCATCATTTAATATGCCATCACCGAAGGAAGAGTACACTTTTGAATCAGTCAAGGCGATATTCACGCAATATATGATTGATCATGAACATCGTAAAACGCCTGAGCGATATGCGATTTTAGAACGAATACATGGATATCTTGGTCATTTCAATGCGGAATTATTGTACAATAGCATGAAAGATGATTATCGTGTTAGTTTGGCAACAGTGTACAACACCCTGGAATTACTACTTGATGCTAAGTTAATATTGAAACACCAACTTGGCGGACAATTTGCTCAATATGAGAAAAACTTTGGTAGCAACATACACAACCATTTAATTTGCACGAACTGCGGAAAAGTGAAGGAGTTTTCGGATAAACAAATCAAAATCTCTATTCAATCCAAAACTTTCTCGCTTTTTGAGACTTCGCACTATTCCCTTTATTTGTTTGGACTTTGCAGCAAATGTAAAGAGTTGTTGCACAAAAATAATGGGAAATAAATTTACAGTTGACAGTTATCAGTTGACAGTTATCAGTTATCAGTTATCAGAAAAAAAAAACACATTTAACATACAATTTAAATTCGAATGAAAGTAGATGTTTTATTAGGTCTCCAATGGGGGGATGAAGGAAAAGGAAAAGTGGTTGACGTACTAACACCGAACTACGATTTAATAACCCGTTTTCAGGGTGGCCCAAATGCTGGTCACACCTTGGAGTTTGAAGGAAAGAAGTTCGTATTGCGATCGATTCCTTCAGGCATTTTTCAGGGCGACAAAGTGAACGTGATTGGAAATGGAGTGGTTTTGGATCCAGCCTTGTTCAAAGCCGAAGTTGACGCCCTCGAATTATCAGGTCATCCATTGACCGAAAGATTGAAAATTTCGAAAAAAGCGCATTTAATACTTCCTACCCACCGATTGCTGGATGCAGCTTACGAATCGGCAAAAGGAAACTCGAAAATTGGAACAACCGGAAAAGGCATTGGCCCTACATATACTGATAAAATCAGCCGCAACGGAGTTCGTGTGGGTGATATACTTCACAACTTCGAAGAAAAATACAACGCTGCCATTACCCGTCACAAAGAAATACTGAAACAATACGATTTTGAATATGACTTACCAGAATTGGAAAAGGCATGGTTTGAAGGCATCGAGTGTATCAAACGTTTTGACTTGATAGACAGCGAGCATTTTGTTAATGACGCACTTAGAGCCGACAAAAAAGTATTGGCAGAAGGCGCACAAGGCACTATGCTAGATATCGACTTCGGTTCGTATCCTTTTGTAACTTCATCCAATACCATTTGTGCTGGTGCTTGTACCGGATTGGGCGTTGCACCAACCAACATCGGACAGGTTTTCGGCATCTTCAAAGCATATTGCACCCGTGTGGGCAGCGGTCCATTCCCAACAGAACTTTTCGACGAAACTGGCGACAGTATGCGGAAAATTGGTTTTGAGTTTGGCTCTGTAACAGGTCGTCCACGCCGCTGTGGCTGGATTGATTTGGTAGCTTTGAAATATGCCGTAATGATTAACGGCGTATCGCAACTGATCATGATGAAAAGTGATGTTATGGACACTTTTGAAACCATCAAAGCTTGTGTAGCTTATACTATCGACGGACAGGAAGTGGAACAATTTCCTTATGATTTGAGCGACGGAGCTGAGCCAGTGTATGTAGAATTGGCAGGTTGGAAAATTGACATGACCAAAATGAAAAGCGAGGATGAATTTCCTGAAGAGTTCAATGCTTACATTAGCTTTTTGGAAGAAGAACTGCAGGTTCCCATCAAAATTGTATCGGTTGGTCCCGATCGCGATCAAACCATTATTCGTTACGTAGAAGATTAATTTACGATAATAACCTATTATAAGAAACCCAACATTCAATCGAATGTTGGGTTTCTTATTTGGGATTTCTTTCTAATTTTGACATGTCAGAATTAAGCATAATCCGCTTCGTTAGCGTAAATCTACGTTCGATTTTTCAATTATTCTTGAGGCTTCTACAGCTTACTCAACTCAGCCTCCGCATTGCTTTGATCGATTACTTTTACATCATACAAAATCTGAATTTCGTACGGATTTTCTTTTATTGCGTTATATAAATTTCTCACTCCATCGCGACCCATGGAGCGGAAATCTTGTTTCATGGTAGCGCAATTCGGATTATCCTTGATATACTTCAGCAAGGGTTTTGACACATCGAAAAAAACCGAAATACCTCCAGCTTTCATAAACTTCGATAATGCTGGAATGCTATCTACACCATTAAGAACGGGTACGCCCCATAACATCTGAACTCCATTTGTTTTGGGATTCTGTTTCAAATTATAGGTCACCAATTCCTTGCCGTAATCGGGCATTTCAAAGGAATAAAGGATTTCCGATATCACTCCCTGCTTCATGGCCGAGCGAAATCCGGTGAGTCTTTCCGTCATGTTCAGCGCACCTGGCCCACCACACAACACAATAATTTCGTTGGGTTGCTTGTTCGCTTTTTCATATAAGTGCATCATGGTTTCGGCACAAATTCTCCCCGCCTTGTTATGGTCCGTCCCTACATAAAATAGTCGATTACTTTTGGGGCAGTCTGAGTCAAAAGTGCCCACCTTGATACCCGCTTTTATGGCATCATTGATGGGGTCTTTGAGCATTTCGGCATCGTTGCAGCTAATCAAAATTCCATCAACTTTATAATGAATTAGATTCTCAATCAACTCTTTCTGTCTTTTTCCATCCACGGAAGTTGGCGCCTCCCAAGTTAATACAATTCCCAACTCTTTGGCCTCTTCGATGGCACTTTGCTTGACTTGATCGAAAATTGCATTGTCAATTTTCGGAATTACAGCTATTACTAGCTCTTTCTTGGCATTGTCTTTTTTGTTGCATGAACCAAAAACCACTGCCAAGAGGCAAAATAAGGTAAGTAAAATCCAATTCTTTTTCATAATGTAACTATTTTAAGATGAATCGAAAATCTAATTATTCATTCTGGAACATTCGTTTACAATTGATCAAAGAACTAATAGTCAACAAAAAAAAGTCATAATACCGCTTTAAAATGAAACAAATAAAAACAACACTTTGTTTGTTTTAGGTTCGTTAAATAGTGGAATTACCATTCCATTATACATCACGCGAAGCACCAAATCCACCCCGTCGGGCTATTCCCATTGTACATTTCAATACCTAACCCACTATATTTATATCAATAGTCATTAAACCGTTCAGATAATCAGGTTTGTAGGGTTCTATCGTAATGAAAAATCCACACTTATAAACAGATTTAAAATTAATTTAAAAATATCGCTACAATTTAATTGTAAAACAATTTTAAAGCCGTAGATTTGTGAATTATTAAATTTTGTGGGATTTGAGGGATTTCAAAAAAGGGAAATACATGTTTGGGAAGTAGTGTTAATTGACATATATTCCTTATATCCTACCACATAACAACATCTCAAAAAGCTAATAATGCGGATGTATGGGAACAAAGCGTTCTCATAGCGGAATTTGAGTTCCCATTGCAACTCGTTAGGCTCCATATTAAAAAAAAAGAAAATGACAGACATTAAACAAATATCAAACGAGATTTACGACAAAGAAAAAACAAAATCTCATCGTGACTTTATCGATAATTTCCGAAAACATGAGACTGAAATTGAGGAAACTGACTACAATTCTTCTCAAGAAATTTATGATATATATTCTCAATTAGTAGCTGACTATAGTATTGCACTTTCTAACACAAAAAGTTATAAAAAAGCTATTCCTGTAATCGACAAAGCACTCGACCTTTTCATAAACAATAAAAATTACACTCCAGACACATTGCGAAATGTCGGATTTTACGAAGCATTATTGTTTAACCGTGCTATTTGCAACTATTATCTTGACAAATTCGAATTAGCAATACCCGACTTTGATTTACTAATAAAACTTTACCCAGACAATTATGACTATCCAAAATGGATAAATGGGTATAAAACCAAGAAACTTTATCGACTCAGAAATCTTTTATTTTATATAATAGCTACCTCGACTCTAATTGTATCAATTTTTAAAAATCAAACACTTCTAAAATATATATTCCTTGGCATTGGACTGACATCATTGGTTCTTGCAGGAATAATTGAATTAAATTTATTCATTCGAAAACGAAAATACAGCACCTAATACTTAGGCTTCCTGCGGTCGGCACGACCCAGCAAGGAAGCGTCGGTTGAACTGAGTTCCCGCGCTAGCGAAGGATATATGTCCAGTTAACTGGACATAGCCAATTTTTCAACTGGGTATATTTAGGTGTTAGGTGTAAATGTAAAAAAAAATATGAAGAAACTACTTTGGCTTGTCATGGTCTTAATTATTGAACAAACTTTCGCGGATAATACTTCGACATTAGTTATCCCAAATTATTATTCACAAAACGGAAAGTATTGTGCAAAATCAATCTCATATGGAGATATGGTAAGAGGTAAGACAATCATTTATAAAACTTCAAATAAAAAGACACTTTACTCAATTCCAAGATGTTTTACAAGTATTGGAAAAATAATGTATGCTATTTTGTCAAATGATGGCAAAACAATAGTATACTTTAATTTAGATGTTAGCTCAAATAATGTTGACAGTTTGAAACCTATTGTAGTCTATTATAAAGGCAAATTAGTACATGCATATACAACAAAAGACATTACTGGTATTAAATCATCAGGTTGGACTTCATTACTCTATTACAATAAGAACATTTACAAAAAAAAGGATTATGAAACAGGTATTACAGCACTAAAAGATTCCATAAATGAAGAAGAACTATTTTTGAAAGATTATGCTCTTTTCCCAAATAAAGACACTATCTATATCACAGACCCCAATAGAATAGTTCATAAATTACATTTTGGGGATGGAAAGTTTTATAAACCTGAAACTTTTGAAAATGCATATAATAGACTTAAAAAACTATGCAATAAAAACAAAATAGAAATAGTTAAAATAAAATATAATGAACATAGAAACGATGATCGTTTTCCACTCTTAAGCAATGGTGAAGTGGTAAGTCAAGCACTTGCTAATACGCTTGAAATGAAGACTGTATACCTAAGTGAAATAAGTAGATATAAAAGCTATGGCATCGAAATAAAAGCATGGATTACACGGTCGGGAGATATAGCAATTGAAAATCTCGTCGTAGATAAAAAATTGCCTTATGACAAAGTAAGACAATTCTTTGAAAACAGTAAATACAAAATGGATTTTTTACCCGTAGAAGTTGAAAAGCGTTACTATGAAAATCTTTTTTTCAGATTTAGAAATTCAAACGACTCAATTGCTGCACAAGAATCTAGACAGGACAAACTGGATAGACAACTGGAGCGTGAAAGAAGGATGACATTAGACTCAATTGAAGGTAAATATATTCCTAAGAAAATTGAAGAGTGCTTTGTTGAATTGGACAAAATACTAGATTCAGATGTAAAAGAAGAGATGAAAAATCTCAAGAATAACGGAGAAATGATCCGTTATCATCATGGACTAGGAACTTGGATAAGAAATAATTGGGGTTTATGGGGAGGATCAAGACTTCTTAAGTATTTTCAAAGTTATGGATATAAAGTTCCAGATAGTATGTCAGGGATAATTTTAAACAATTATTACAACTGGTTGCATGGCAAAACAAATATAGGGTTGGACTGGGAAAATGCAAATCTAAAAACAAAAGATACTCGAATCGACTGGTAAAACGAAATGAAAACAAACATCTACACCTAACACACGCCTATTGTCATTGGCTGGTTGACTTGCGTTTAGCGGCATTTGCGCCCGCATTCACTTCGTCGTTTCACGACAGGAATGCTCCCGCAAACCGCCAAATGCCCATAGCCTCGGTCGTTATGTGCCATTTTAGAAAAAAAAGAAAGGACGTGATTCAACACTAACAACCAATGAAATAAAAGAAAGTAAATGAGGAATATAATTTTGATATGTTTGATTCTGACATCAAGCTTTGCATTTGGACAAATCGCACAAAGTGAAATCTCGACTGAAGAAAAAGTATATGGAATTTCTAAGGTTTGGAGTGAAGTCAATTCGAATTTTGCAAATTTCGACGTTTCAAAAGTTGACTGGGATGGAACTTATAAAAACTACATTACCAGAATATTGGAAACTAAGACTACCGAAGAGTATTACTTTGAACTAATAAAGATGGTAGCTCTACTGAAAGATGGTCACACCAATGTTTATTATCCTTTTAAGAATCAAGGAAGAATTCCATTAAGAACAAAACTTATTGAGAATAAAGTGATTATTACCAGTATTTTTAATGACTCATTGCGAAACCTAAATATTGAAGTAGGTGATCAAATAATAGAAATAAACAAAATAAATGCCGTTGACTATGGTAGAACTAATATAATGCCTTTTCAAAGTTCATCAACTATACAAGACTTAAACATAAGAACTTATACCTATGCTCTGTTTTATGGGAACGCTGATGAAAAAGTAGAACTAAAAATCAAGAAGAAAAATAATTTAGTTTTTACAACAACGCTAAGTAGAGGATTAACTTATAACAGAAAGTACATAACTTATGACCTACAGATTACAAAAGATAACATTGCGTATTTAAAGGTCAATGATTTTGAAAACAGTCATTACAAAGAAATTTTTGATAGCTTATATGTACAAATTCAACCGACTAAAGCATTGATTATTGATATGAGAGAGAATGGCGGAGGAAATGGGGATCAAGGTTTCTACATTCTTTCACACTTAATTGCAAAGAGTACTTTAGCAGCAAAATCGAAAACAAAGCAGAATATTGCATCATTTAAAGCTTGGGGAAATACTGATATGTGGTTAGAAACTGATCCTTACTCAATAGAACCTATTTACGGCAAAGAAAGATATATGAAACCTGTAATTGTATTAACAGGAGCACAAACTTTTTCAGCAGGTGAAGACTTTCTAGTTGCATTTGACAATTCGAATCGTGGAATTAAAATAGGCCAAACTACTGGAGGTAGCACTGGACAGCCATTATTTTTTGATTTACCACGAGGAGGAAAGTTTAGAGTTTGTACAAAAAGAGATATCTATCCAAGTGGAAAAGAGTTTGTTGGAATTGGAATTATTCCTGAAATTGAAGTTAAAGAAACCGTAAAAAGCATTCAAGACAAACAAGATATTGTTTTAGAGAAAGCGATAGAAGTAATAAACAAAAAATAAAAAACGGCACATAATACCCCGTCCAATCGGATATGTAATTGATTAGATGTTTAAAAGGTGGGCGTTGCACGTGGGTGGGATTTATTTCTATCCTCGATAGCTATCGGGACCACCCTTTGTATTCTTCGGATTTGCAATCCGTCTAAAAAATAAAAGAACAAATGAACATACAGCATCGCATAACAGGAGAAGTCTATTTTGTAACTGATACGGTTGTAGATTGGGTGGATATATTTACGCGTCCAATTTTTAAGCATATCATTATTGAATCATTGCAGCATTG
>Ga0247844_1003102_pt1 | contig 25244 bp, 17 predicted proteins | sample LaCtaG_FD_192421 | JGI IMG/M metagenome (GOLD analysis project Ga0247844, IMG submission 192421) | Freshwater microbial communities from meromictic Lake La Cruz, Castile-La Mancha, Spain - LaCruzMarch201714.5m_1 | ecosystem: Environmental > Aquatic > Freshwater > Lake | place: Spain: Castile-La...
TTAAATGAAAAAACAAAAATTCAAAGAGCGATGAAAGTCAGATCAACTGCCGGATTACTTATTCATTTGTTTGGCAAAATGTCTATGGCTTTCATTTATCTAATTTTTTAAATACTGATTCGCATTACTAATAAACAGAGCTAACTTAATCCCACTTCGGGGGTTTGGGGGCTTATAATATTTATGAAACTTACCAACATTGCTCAATTGATTGGAGCGAAAAAGAAAAATATTTCTGATATCGAAATAAATTGGCTTCTGACTGATAGCCGTTCATTATCGTTTCCGGCTGAAAGTTTGTTTTTTGCTATTCGTACCCCTAGAAATGACGGTCATAAGTACATTGCAGAGCTTTATAACCAAAACCTACGACATTTTGTGGTCAGCGAAATGTTGCCCGGATTTGAGCAACTCAGCGATGCCGTTTTTTTGCAGGTTGATGATACACTCAAGGCATTGCAAACTTTGGTGGCTGCCCATCGTACTTCGTTCCACATTCCCGTGATTGGTATTACGGGAAGCAATGGAAAAACGGTGGTGAAAGAATGGCTCTATCAACTGTTGCATACCGATTACCGCATTGTACGTTCGCCACGCAGCTACAATTCGCAAATTGGTGTTCCGCTATCGGTATGGGCTTTGAATGAAACTACGGAGCTGGGTATTTTCGAAGCGGGCATCTCCGAAATGCATGAAATGGAACTTCTGCAACCAATTATTCAACCAACGATTGGGATTTTTACTAATTTGGGCGATGCACATCAAGAAAATTTTTCGGGACTGAAACAGAAATGTGAAGAGAAGCTCCAACTCTTCAAGCATGCAGAAACATTGATTTATTGTTCCGATAATAAATTGGTGGAAATCTGCATTGCTCAATCTGATTTCAAAGGGAAGCTAATTTCGTGGGGAAAAGCTGCAAATAACATGATTAGAATTATTCAAATTGAAAAAAGTGCCAATAAAACAGTTGTATTTTTGAATTATGATGGCTCTGATTTGTATTTCGTTGTTCCGTTTATAGATGAAGCTTCCATCGAAAATGCCATTCAATGTGTGGCTGTGATGTTACATTTAGGAATCGATATAGATGAAATTACCAAGCGTGTATTGCTGCTCGAAGCAGTGGCAATGCGGTTGGAAGTAAAAGAAGGTGTTCGCAATTGCTTGATAATTAACGATAGTTATAACTCTGATTTGAATTCGTTGGGCATAGCGCTCGATTTTTTGAACCAACAAGCCACGGCTAAAAACTTATCCAAAACACTTATTCTTTCTGATATTCTGCAAAGTGGACAGGCACCAGCCGAACTTTATGATACGGTGGCGAAACTTGTAGAAAACAAAGCGATTCATCGCATTGTGGGTATTGGAAGTGAAATTTCAAAATATGCCGATGCTTTTCAAAATATTGAGAAATCATTCTTTACAAACACGGAAGATTTTCTGAAATCCCCTTTGATTCGTGAATTCCAAACAGAAATAATATTACTGAAAGGTTCCCGTAAATTCCATTTCGAGGATATTTCGGAAAAACTGGAATTGATTACCCACGAAACTATTTTGGAGGTAAACCTGAATGCTTTGGTGGATAATTTGAACTATTTCCGTTCCAAACTTCGTCCCGAAACAAAGGTGATGTGCATGGTGAAAGCTTTTGCGTATGGCAGTGGTTCGGTAGAAGTGGCGAGAACTTTGCAGCATCATCGCTGCGATTATTTGGCGGTGGCAGTAGCTGATGAAGGAGCAGAACTTCGCCGCGAGGGTGTTCGCATTCCCATAGTGGTGATGAATCCTGAAAAAGGAAGCTTTGGAATGATTTTCGACCACAAACTGGAGCCCGAAATTTACAGTTTCCGCTTGCTGGATGCTTTTATTGGTGCAGCCGAAAAGTTGGGACTCACCGATTATCCCATTCACATTAAAATTGATAGCGGCATGCATCGCCTGGGTTTTGAGCCACAGGATATGGAGCAATTATTGAAGTGCTTGAAAAATCAAAACCAAGTGAAGGTGCGTTCTATTTTCTCGCATTTATCGGGTGCCGACGAAACTAAATTTGATGCTTTCACCAAGCATCAGATTGCTACTTTCTCCAGTTGTGCCGACCAACTTTCGGCAACATTCTCGCATTATATTATGCGCCATATTCTCAATTCGGCTGGTATTGAGCGCTTCCCGGAAGCGCAGTTCGACATGGTGCGCTTAGGAATTGGTCATTTTGGCATTAGTACTTTGCCCGACGTAAATCTCAAACAAGTTTGCGCGCTGAAAACCATTATTCTACAAATCAAAACGGTGAAAGCCGGCGAAACGGTTGGTTATAGTCGCAAAGGCGTGGTGAAAACCGATAAACGAATCGCAGTTATCCCCATCGGTTATGCCGACGGATTCGACAGAAAACTAGGTAATGGAGTGGGAGAGGTGTTCATCAATGGCCAACGCGCCAAGGTAATTGGAAATGTGTGCATGGATTTGTGCATGATAGATGTTACGGGCATTGAGGCGAATGAAGGCGATGTGGTGGAGATTTTTGGCGATAACATTACGATTTCTGAAGTTGCCAAATGGTTAAATACCATTTCGTACGAAGTGTTGACCAGTATTTCCAGACGCGTGAAGCGGGTGTATTTTCAGGAATGACACAGGTCTTCGGTCTCCGGTCTTCAGTCTCCAGACTAAAGTCTACAGACAAAAGACAAAGGTCTAAGGACAATTGACACCAGTCACCAGTCTTCTGCCTCCTGTCCTTGAGAATTTGCTAATTTATCATCACTAATCATTTACCACTAACCACTAATCGTTAATCAACTAATCACTAATCACTTACTATGGTATTAGTTTTCATCCAACAAATACAAACCGCTCAAGTGCTAATCAAAAGTGCTGCAGCATTGGCATCAAGTCTTCAAAAGCAGTTTGGCATACTTAGTTTTGTGTCCAGTGAAGAAAAGATTCCGGGCTATGAAAGTGAATTGAATGATTTCCTGAAACCACTTCATTTACTTTCCGAAACACAAATCAGTGTGCGTTGTGGAAAAATAAATCAATTGGCAGAAATTTGTGATGAGTTGGATGCTACTTTTTTGTTTTTGCAATTGTCAGATTCCAAATCCAAATCTATACGTACCTTACTCGATGCATGTCGCAATTTGCGCATACCATACCTGCTTTTCAAAGATTCATTTCGGGCATTGGATTTGACGAAAATTATACTACCCATCGGCTTTCTGGAAGAGGAGCTTGAAAAAGCCCAATTTGCATCTGCCTTTGGGCGGTTTTGTAATTCGGAGATTATGATGCTGCAGGCCAATGATTATGGTTCCAAAGCTGCCACCAATGCGAAGAAAATGCAGAGCCTGTTCGATAAGTTCGAGCTGAAATATACGCTCGAAAAAGCCACTAAGGACAGTTTTAAGGTGGAACTAGAGGCTATATCGGTGTCCGAAAAGGAACATGCTGGAATTATAATTGTTTCGGCTTCCCGCGATTATGGATTGGACGATATCATCTTTGGTCCCAAAGAATTTCATGTGGTGAAAAAGTCGCCAATACCTGTATTGTTGGTTAATCCGAGAGGCGATTTGTATGCCCTTTGTGATTAAGTTGTGCAAATACACAAACGAAAAACGCTAAATACCTTTTAAAAGGATTTAGCGTTTCTTACTGCGGTCCGGACGGGACTCGAACCCGCGACCTCCGCCGTGACAGGGCGGCATTCTAACCAACTGAACTACCGAACCAAGGTTTTATGTCAGGCATTGTTTTCTAATGCGGTGCAAAGATACTGCTTTATTTGGTTTCTACAATAGCTTTGGAAATTAATTTTCATAAAATGGAGGATTTTTTTTTAGTACTTAAGGGTTGTGAAAGCTATTCTATTCTTTACCAAATTCTTATGTCATTCATAATATTATTGATAAAAATTATTTTTGTTACAAACTTTTCTGATTTAATCAAGATAGTGCAGATGTAGAATATTTTGATACTTGTAATTTCGTCCAAAATGTTTTTGAAAGTAAATGAGTGTATCAAAAAATCGTCCCGACTTCCAAGTTGAGGTCGAGACGATTTTAATAGTAAATGGTAAATGACTAAATAGTCAATGTTTTTATTTTCTCCAAAGTTTACTCATATCTTCCAATGTCTTGCCTTTGGTTTCTGGCACCATTTTCCAAACAAACAATATAGAAAGCACAGACATTATGCCATAAAGAATATAAGTGAATGATATACTAAAAGCTTCCAATGAAGGGAAGGTGGCTGATACCACAAAGTTGGCAATCCATTGTGCTGCTACCGCTATTGCCACTGCTTTTCCGCGGATGGTATTCGGGAATATCTCCGAAATCAACACCCAGCAAATTGGTCCCCATGACATCATGAACGATGCCGAATAGATAACAATAAATACCAAAGTGCTCACACCAATAATATTCAGATAAGCCAACGTACCAATGGCAAACATACCGATAGCCATACCCGCTGAACCGATAATAAGCAGCGGTTTACGACCGAATTTATCAACTGTAAAGATAGCCACCAAAGTGAAAATGATGTTCACAAAACCCATGATTACCGTTTGGTACATTGGGTCTTCCAATTTCAAGTTTTTAAAAATGGTAGGAGCGTAGTAAAGCACCACGTTGATACCCACAGCTTGTTGGAATACAGAAAGCAAGATGCCGATTACCAACACTTTCCAACCATAAGCCAACACTTTTTCCACTTTTTCGTGTGCTGAATCCTTTATTTCTTGTAAAATTTCTTTGGCTTTATTGGAACCATTTATTTTTCCAAGTATGTATAACGCCTTGTCATCATGACCAATCAAAGCCAAATGTCGAGGAGTTTCGGGAACGAAAAACAACAATACTCCGAACAAAGCAGCTGGAATTGCATTGGATGCAAACATATACCGCCACCCATCAGCATCTATCCATTCTTGTGGTTGTCCTTTGGTAATAAAGTAGTTGACAAAATAAACCACCAACATACCGAAGATGATGGCGAACTGATTCCATGAAACCAATTTTCCACGAATTTCTGCCGGGGCAATTTCAGCAATGTACATAGGGCAAATGGCTGAGGCCAAACCTACGCCAATACCGCCAATGATACGATAAATGTTGAAAGCAATCAATACTGAAACTGAACCTTCGCCTTTTGTGAAAAAGAAAAACTCGGGATAAGCAGCACCACAAGCCGAAATGAAAAATAAAAGTGCTGCAATAAATAAGGAATTTCTACGTCCGAAATATTCAGCAAAAATCCCTGAAATAGCACTACCAAGAATACACCCGATAAGTGCACTTGACACCGTTGCACCATGATAGAAGGTGGCCATACTGCCAAAAGTGGCTTCATTTAAATGAAAAACTGTTTTCAATGAATCAACAGCGCCCGAAATTACTGCTGTGTCGTATCCGAAAAGCAAACCTCCAAGTGTTGCCACCAAGGTAATGCCGAAAATGTATAATTTACTTCCTTTGTGAGAATCCATAATATTTGTCTAAAGTAAAAAGTCAAATGTCAAAAGTCTTTCGACCTTTGACCTTTGACCTTCGACAGATTGTTTTTAAATATACATATTTACAATTGCTTCGTAAAGCTCTTGTTTTCCGCTGATTTGTTTTGGTTCGCCATTTGCTTTTGCGTAAGCATAAACATCTTCGAAAGATAATTTACCTTCTTCAAATTCTTTACCTTTACCAGCATCGTAAGAAGCATAACGGTCAGAAACCATTTTTTTATAAGGAGATTCTTCCAAAATTGCTGCTGCAGCTTCCAAAGAACGAGCCATAACATCCATAGCAGCTACGTGAGCAATGAACAAATCTTCGTTATCGGTAGAGTTGCGGCGGATTTTAGCATCGAAGTTGGTACCACCACCTTGCATGCCACCACCTTGAAGAACAACTAACATAGCTTGTGTTAATTCGAAGATATCAACCGGGAATTGGTCGGTATCCCAACCGTTTTGAACATCACCACGGTTAGCGTCGATAGCTCCCAACATACCATTATCAACTGCACATTGCAATTCGTGCTCGAAAGTATGACCGGCCAAAGTAGCGTGGTTTACTTCAATGTTGATTTTGAAATCATTTTCCAAACCGAATTGTTTCAAGAATCCGATAACTGTTTCGGTATCCACATCGTATTGGTGTTTCATTGGTTCCATTGGTTTTGGTTCGATAAGGAATACTCCTTTGAAACCTTTAGCACGGGCGTAGTCACGTGCCATTTGCAACATAGTACCCATGTGTTGTTTTTCACGTTTCATGTCGGTGTTCAACAATGACATGTAACCTTCGCGACCTCCCCAGAATACATATGCTTTACCACCTAATTCGATAGTAGCATCAATTGAGTTTTTGATTTGAAGCATTGCACGTGCAGCTGCATCAAAATCGGGATTGGTGCTTGCACCGTTCATATAACGTGCTGGAGAGAAAACATTAGCAGTACCCCACATAAGTTTGATACCTGTAGCAGCTTGTTTTTCTTTTGCATAAGCAACGATAGCTTTTAGGTTAGCTTCGTATTCTTCGATTGAAGAACCTTCGCTCACTAAGTCAATATCGTGGAAACAATAGTATTCAATACCAATTTTTGTCATGAACTCAAAACCTGCATCCATTTTGTCTTTTGCAGCTTGCAATGCATCATCAGCACCTACCCATGGGTGAACTTGTGTTCCAGGACCGAATGGATCGCCACCTTCAGCACACAAAGTATGCCACCAAGCCATACTGAATTTAAACCAATCTTTCATGGTTTTGCCATAAACCACTTTTTCAGCATCGTAATAACGAAATGCCAAAGGGTTTTTACTTTCTTTTCCTTCAAATTTGATTGCTTCCACTGATGGGAAATACTGTTTTGTTGACATAATAATTGTTTTAAATTTTGTTTTATGTTATTTTTTTACTTCAAAAGTGATTGTAGCTGCTAAAGTGGCTCCTAGTTTTGTTGATAATTCCGATGGTGTACTTCCTCCAATATATACTTTGAAATCACCAGGTTCAATAACTCTACTACCAGTTTGAGTTACTAACTCCATCATTTGTGCTGTTATTTCAAACGAAACTTCTTTTGATTCTCCTGGAGCTAGTTTTACTTTTTTTGTGCCTTTTAATGCAAACAATGGAGTAGTAGTGCTTGCTTGTAAATCAGTAATATATAGTTGTGTTACTTCTTCGCCAGCAACTTTGCCTGAGTTGGTGACTTTTACAGCTACAGTAACTGTTTCGCCTTTTTTGATTTTAGTCTTGCTTATTTTTATATCGCTATAAATATACGATGTGTAGCTCAATCCAAATCCAAAAGGATAAAGAGGCTCTTCTTTCATGTAGCGGTAAGTTCGACCTGTCATGCTATAATCTTCAAATGCTGGAAGTTGTGCTGCCGATTTGGGGAATGTTATACACAAACGACCCGAGGGATTTACATCTCCGAAAATTGCATCAGCTACAGCTAAACCTCCTTCTTGTCCTGGATACCATGCAAAGATTATTGCGTCTGCAATTTCTGAAAGCTCAGGTGTACAAATTGGGCTACCGCCTGTTAGTACTAATACGATTGGTTTTTTGCAGTTTTTTTTCAATTCGCGTAAATACTCTAATTGGTTTTGAGGCAAGCCTAAATCCAGGCGGTCGCCACGTGTTGCCGAAGCAGTCGATTCACCTTCTTCCCCTTCAAAAATACCCGATACTCCAAACACTGCTACTACAATGTCAGCTTGGCCAGCTTCGCCAATAGAGTAATTCATGGTGTTCTTATTGGCGGAACTTGGTTCTACACCCTGACGGTAATTTACAGAAGTACCAGCACTTACCTTTCCAACAATGGCTTGTAAAATGGTGGTCATTCTGTCCGAAACTCCATTATAGTTGCCTAGTAATACATCTTGACTAGCTGCGTAAGGTCCAACTACATAAAGCGATTTTAAATCTTTTTTGAGTGGTAAAAGTCCGTTTTTGTTTTGTAATAAAACAAGTGATTTTGCAGCAGCTTCATAAGCTAAATCAATGTGTTTTTTACAGCCAATGACATTTTCACTGATTTTTGAATATGGATTTTCATTAATTGGATCGAATAGTCCTAATTTAAATCTAGTTTCTAATAATTTACTCAACGCTTCGTCAACTTCTTTTTCCATTATTAGGCCTTTGTTTACTGCCTCTGGTAGACTTTCAAACTCATTTCCACAACAAAGGTTTACACCACTTTTAATTGCAAGTGCACATGCTTCAGCTGCATCTTTTGATGCTCCATGAAATTTATAAAAGTTTTGAATAGCCCAACAGTCTGTTGTCACATAACCTTTGAATCCCCATTGCGTTCTCAATAAATCATTCAATAAATAAGAACTGCCACAACATGGTTTTCCAAAAGTACGGTTATACGCACACATTACACTCTCTACTTTTCCTTCTTTTACCAATGTTTCAAAAGCAGGAACGTAGGTCTCCATAAAATCTTTCATAGGTGGTTCTGCGTCATATGAGTGGCGCAATGCCTCAGGACCTGAGTGTACTACATAATGTTTGGCACAAGCTGCAGTCTTAAGGTATTGAGGATTGTCACCTTGCATACCTTTTACATAGGCCACCCCCATGCGTGAAGTCAAATATGGATCTTCGCCATACGTTTCCTGGCCTCTTCCCCAACGTGGATCTCTAAAAATATTTACGTTAGGTGCATAAAAAGTGATGCCCGTATATTGGTTGTAATTTTCAAGACGTTGAGAAATATTGTATTTAGCCCATGCTTCGTCAGAAATTGCTTGTCCAATACGAAACACCAAATCTTCGTCGAAAGTAGCAGCTAGTCCCACATTTTGCGGGAAAACTGTTGCTTTGCCAGTACGAGCAACACCGTGCAATGCTTCATTCCACCAGCTATATGGCAAAATACCCAATCTTTTAATTGCTGGAGCATCGTTCATCATCTGAAGTGATTTCTCTTTCAACGAAAGTCTAGAAATCAAATCTGCGGCTCTTTTCTCAACAGGCAATGATTTGTCTTGAAACGGAAATTGAGGTTTTACTTCTGCCCGTATAAGTGTCGCAAATACTAGCAATAGTAACAATAAATTTAGTTTTCGCATAAGTGAAAATAGTAAATTAAATGAATTTTCCCCATTTATCATAAGCTTCCAAGCTTGCCTCAACATTCTCTGGTTCTTGTGTTACCACAATAATTTTTTTCAGTGTAGCAAACGCTTCTTCAGCATCTTTGTAAATACCTGCACCGATGCCAGCTCCTCGTGCTGCGCCTATAGAGCCATCAGTATTGTAAAGTTCAATGGTTGCGCCAGTGATATTGGCCAATGTCTGACGAAATATAGGGCTGAGGAATAAGTTGGCATGTCCAGCGCGTATCGTTTTGGTTTCAATGCCCATATCGTTCATAATGTCCATGCCATATTTGAATGAGAATGCAATTCCTTCGTGAGCCGCACGCGCTAAATGTGCTTTGGTGTGGCGATTGAAGTTGATGCCGTGAATAGAACAGTTTGGTTCCTTGTTACCCAACACACGTTCTGCACCATTTCCGAATGGGATGATGCTAACGCCCTCGCTACCAACAGGAATTTGCGCTGCCAATTCATTCATTTCGGCATAACTAATACCTTCTGGAGCTACATTGTTTTTTATCCAAGTATTCAGAATAGCAGTTCCGTTTATGCAAAGCAAAACACCAATACGAGGATTTTCATTGCTGTGATTAACATGTGCAAAGGAGTTGACACGCGATTGTGGATCGTATTTTGCATCGTCGTTCACACCGTAAACTACGCCCGAAGTACCTCCGGTTGCTGCTATCTCACCCGGATTCAATACGTTCAATGATAATGCGTTGTTGGGTTGGTCGCCAGCACGATAGGTAATTGGAGTTCCAGCTGCCAGTCCCAATTCTGCGGCAATATCTTCTTTCAAATTTCCTTGTTGTCCAAAAGTTGGTACAATCTCAGGTATCAAATTCATGTCGAAGCCGTAATAATCGTAAAGCAATTTGGCAGGTGCTTTTTCTTTGAAATCCCAGGAGATTCCTTCTGATAATCCAGAAGCAGTTGTTGCAGCTTTGCCGGTCATGCGCATAGCAAGATAATCGCCGGGCAACATATAGTATTTTGCTTTTGCAAAGTTTTCTGGCTCGTTTTCTTTTACCCAAGCCATTTTCGACAAGGTAAAATTACCTGGAGTATTCAATAAATGAGAAAGGCATTTTTCGCTGCCAATTTCCTTGAACGCTTTTTCACCGTAAGGCACAGCACGACTGTCGCACCATATAATTGAATCGCGGATTGCTTTTTGGTTTTCGTCAACCAACACTAAACCGTGCATTTGGTACGAAATACCAATTGCCTTAATGGCTGCCGAATCGGTGCCAAATTCAGACAAAACAGCTTCTGTGGCCAATTTCAGATTAGACCACCAAGTTTCAGTGTCTTGTTCTGCCCAACCGGCTTTCACCGACTTAATCTCCATTTCCTTTTTCGGGAAAAATGCACTCGAAACACATTCGCCTGTTTCTGCATTCACCAAACTCGCCTTTACCGACGAACTACCTAAATCATAACCGAGTAAGTACATATGCTAAATTGATTAAATCTACCCCTAACCCCTAAAGGGGGATTGAAGTTACTATTGTTTTATCTATTTTATTTTATAATTAAACTAAGAAATACATTTGACAATACTTGCTTAGTTCCCCTTTAGGGGCTAGGGGTTCTCTCCTTTCACTTTAGGGGTCGATTTCTTTACTTTTTATACTTATACAGTCTTCCAGCCCTGTGAGGTACACCTTCTTCAACTTCATCAAGCATCACCAAATAAGGCATTTGTGATACTTTTTTCTGGAAATTTCGTACATCCGACACTGTTTGATGAATCATGTCATACAGCGTTCTAAGTTGCGATATTGTGAATTTCTTTGGCAATAATTCAAATAACAAATGTGGTTCTACTTCCAATTGATGACGAATATGCAACAACCCGTTCTCAATAATTTGATTGTGGTCAAATGCCAATTGCATTTTTGAAATCTCATTCACTTCATACCAATTGGCAGAAGTATTCTCTGTATTAAACTTTATTTTTCGGTCAATTTTGATGAGTGCTATATAAGCCACTGATACAATACGACCGATTTTAAGGTGCATGGTGTTTTCGAGCCAAAGTATATCTCGAGGATTTTTAGTTCGGTTTGGACTTCCGAAACTCTTGAACTGACTCAAATAGATGTTTTTCAATCCTGTTAGTTCATTCAAAATCCTTGAAGCAGCATCATCCAAATCTTCATCATTTAGAATGATACTTCCTGGAAGTTTCTTGTCATTGTACATTTCGTTTTGCTCCGTAATGCTGCGTTCAATTAGCAATACTTTCAGCTTTTCGCCATCAAAACCGAACACAACACAATCGACAGAAACATGAGGATTATATATATTTTCGTTTGCCATAAATTCATTCATATAATTATGTCGACAAAAATAGATACTTTATTTGAAATATTGAACATGAAATATTATGTTATAAAACACATTATCAGTATATTGAATTATGTATATTGTACAGTAAGAAAATATTCATACTGTAAGTAATACAATAAGTATTGATGTTGAGATATTTAATTGAATTTGGTCATAATTGTAACTAAAAAGAGAATTTCATTTATTTATGAAATTCTCTTGGGTTTAGTTTAACCGCTGTCAGGGTCGCTGTCCGCTAACAGGGTTATTTCAACAAAAAAGCCCAGCATACATTGTATGTCGGGCTTTCAACTTTATTATTCTAATATCTCTTGAAATAAAGAGACTTTTACAATCCAAATTCAGCTTTAATTTCTTTTACTTTATCCAGTTTTTCCCAAGTAAATAGTTCTACCGTGCGTGTAAATTCTTCGCCATTACCGTTTTTGAAGCTTTTCACAACTTCCACCGGTGTACGTCCCATGTGTCCGTAAGAGGCAGTTTCTTCGTAGATAGGGAAGCGCAATTTCAGGCGTTCTTCAATGGCTTTTGGGCGCATATCAAACAGTTTTTCAATCTTGATTGCAATTTCACCATCACTTAATTGAACCTGAGAAGTTCCGTAAGTATTTACGTATAAGTTCATTGGTTTAGCAACGCCGATAGCATAAGCCACTTGTACCAATACTTCGTTGGCAAGTCCTGCTGCAACAATATTTTTGGCAATATGACGAGCTGCATAAGCTGCCGAACGGTCTACTTTCGAAGGATCTTTACCCGAGAAAGCACCACCACCGTGAGCACCTTTACCGCCATAAGTATCTACAATAATTTTGCGACCAGTCAATCCTGTATCTCCGTGAGGTCCACCAATAACAAACTTACCGGTTGGATTCACGTGCAAGATTAAATCGTCCTTGAATAATTGTTCAAATTGTACGTCCAAAGCTTTTACGCGTGGAATCAAAAAGTCTTTCACATCCTTGCGAATCAATGCCAACATTTCTTCATCGGCTTCGTCCTGAGTTTTTTCGGCTGAAGGTTGAATAAAGTCGTCATGTTGTGTAGAAACTACTACCGTATGCACTTTTACTGGTTGGTTGTTATCGTCGTACTCAATGGTCACTTGCGATTTAGAATCGGGGCGGAGGTAAGTCATAACGATTCCCTCCTTGCGAATTCCTGCCAATTCTTGTACCAATGCATGTGATAAATCGAGTGCTATTGGCATCAAGTTTTTTGTTTCGTTACAAGCGTAACCAAACATCATTCCTTGGTCGCCAGCTCCCTGATTCATTGGATCTGTACGTTCTACACCCCGGTTGATGTCAGCTGATTGTTCGTGCAATGAAGAAAAAATTCCGCACGAATCGCCGTCGAATTTATATTCAGCTTTGGTATAACCAATACGGTTGATAACACGACGAGCAACTGATTGAACATCAATGTAAGTTGACGTTTTTACTTCGCCGGCCAATACTACTTGTCCGGTTGTTACCAATGTTTCGCAAGCTACTTTTGAGTCTTTGTCCAATGCCAGGAAGTTGTCGAGGATGGCATCTGAAATTTGGTCGGCTACTTTGTCTGGATGACCTTCCGAAACCGATTCGGATGAAAATAAATATCCCATTTTCTTATAATTAATAATTTATAATTAATAATTGACAATTAGTTCTATTTGTTTATTATCAATAGAGTAAATTGAATAAAATATTAAATATGGAGAGGGTTTGGGAGGACTTTGCGTGATGCAGAAATAAGTTGCGGTTTAGCATTTTTTTCTGTGGTTGCAAGCAGTCCAAATCTCTCCACATTTATTACGTGGCAAAAGTACGCAAACTAATTTGATTGACAAAATGTAAATGAAATCTAAACTATTGTATGTTAACTTTGATTGGCTGCATTTTTTTGATATTAAATTTCATCGTACAAATATTGGTATAACGCCATATCACTTTTATTGCTCTATAAAAGTGATGATTAATTTCAGGTTTTTAGATAGTTAATCTCTAATTTAGTCTAATATATTAAATTGAAAATTTTTGGTGACTAAATTCAAGTTGTGATTTTTTTTAATAGGAATAGATGAGCCTTTTTCATTGCTATTTATCTATCTATCAGTATTCTTTCCTTGTTATTATTGTAATATGAACCTGCTCGAAAAGTAATTACTTGTTTTCTTAATATAAAAAGAAAATAATAAAGTAAGATAAATTATATTAAATCTTCGAGGTTTTATGTGCTAAATATCGGCGTTTATGAGTCAATTTGATTGAAATAAAGTTCAACTATAAAAATGTAAAGATAAAAAATATGGCGAATTGTAGCATTTATTACTTCATTTATCTATTAACAATATTGTTTATTGAAATCAATTAATAATTAAAACTCTTCATTATCTGAACTCTAAATCAATATTTATTTGTTAATTATACAACTTGAGAATTTGGGCATCTATATTGAAATATATTTAGGTTATCTTTGTCGTAATTAGTCGCATTAGAAGAAATAATGTGCTACATATAACTATATATCAATTGTTTGGAATAATTCTTTATATTTGCACTCAATAAAAAATCACTAGAATCTATTCATTTTATTAACTACTGCTTATGAAAGACAAAGAAACTCTAAATTTATTATTGATTATGGTGGTATCAATTTTTATACTTGCTATATTATACTTACCTGAAAAAAAGCAGAATAATACAACTGAAATCAATATCAAAAATCAGATTAAGGAAGTGCATTTAAATATTCATGCTCAAAATACTAATCCAACTTCTAAAAAGCAATTGATTGAATTTCAAAAGATTAATAGATTCGAAAAATAAGATAAGAGTAAATTCGCTGAAATAATTTAAAGATTCAAATTAGATTGTTTTAAACTTGAATTGATTTCCACGATGAAATAAATTATTGTATGAAAATTATCAAGCTTAATGAAACATTATACTAACAAATGTAATAGATCAAAGATTTAGAATTAACTATATATTAAATTAAAATCAATTTCTGTTTTACAAATTGAGCATCAATCAAAAAGCCATTTAGTCAGCTTTTTGATTGATGTTTTTTTTGTACTTTTACGCTAATTAAAAAAGCAAAGAAACTATGTTTTATACAGCAGTAGATATTGAATCCTCAACTTTAAGCATAACCTACCAAGACCGAGTAATAACTTTGGGATCATGTTTTGCCGAAAATATCGGAAGAAAAATGCATAATGCTTATTTTCTGACAGATAATAATCCTTTCGGCGTACTTTATAATCCGATTTCAATCAAAAATAGTATCGAATTATTACTTGAAAATAATCAATTTATCCAAGAAGAAATTTTTGAACACAAATCACTTTGGCATAGTTTTTCGCACAGTAGTTTGTTTTCCAAAGTAAATTCAGTAGATTTTTTGGAGCATATAAATTCAAGATTGGCAACATCTGCTGAATTTTTACAACAGGCTGATTATATGCTCATTACATTTGGGACGGCATGGGTTTTTGAAGAAAAAAAGAGTGGGAGAGTGGTTTCCAATTGTCATAAACTACCGGCTAATAATTTTATTCGTAGAAGATTGACAGTGGATGAAATTGTGTCTGAGTATACCAGTTTGATTTTGAAACTTCAGACTTCTCATCCAAACCTTAAATTTATTTTTAGCGTCAGTCCCATTCGACATTTTAAGGATGGTGCACATGAAAATATTCTAAGCAAAAGCATATTATTGCTTGCTATCGAATCTCTTCAAAAGAAATTTAATCATGTTGATTATTTTCCTGCTTACGAAATCATGATGGACGAGCTGCGCGATTATCGTTATTATTCATCTGATATGCTTCATCCTTCAGAAGTGGCCGTAGATTATATTTGGAAGCGATTTTCAGATACTTATTTTAATGACGAGACATTGCTGATTAAAAAGGATTTGGAGCAATTGAGGGCTGATTTGGCACATCGTCCTTTGCATTCTGAATCAGAAGAGTTTGTGAAATTTCAGAGTAAAACAGAGAAAAGGAGAGTAGATTTAATATCTAAATATCCATTTTTGGAGACAAGGATTTAAAAAAAAGCCTCATTGGTAATTCCAATGAGGCTTTTTTTAATGGTGCGTATTATTGAATAAGCAGTATATTAGTCGATAAGAATTGGTTTGTATTTTGGAACCAATGTTTTCATTACGCTCCAGCCGATAAGATAAGCAACCGCACAGAACGAAAACACGATGGTGTAACCAGGGGTTTTGCTTCCCCATTCAATTAAACTATAATCGAAAAGCATTCCGCTACCTTTGTTGATAATAACAGACCCTAAACCGCCAGCCATTCCACCAATACCTACTATTGTGGCCACGGCCGATTTTGGGAACATATCACCTACTGTCGTAAATATATTTGCCGACCACGCTTGATGCGCAGAACCTCCTATACCAATTAGTATAACTGGAACCCAGAAAGCCAAATTGCCTAAAGCAGAAATATGACCAAATGGTTGAGCCAATAAAACTAACAATGGAAAAAATGCAATAATTAACATGGCACGCATACGTCCAGCATACGGATTCATTCCTTTGTTGATAAAATAAGTTGGGAATTTGCCACCAAATACTGAACCGAAAACAGTAATAGTATAAAGTAGTCCAATAGGTAATGCTATTTGATCGGGCGACATGCCATATTCAGCTTTTAAATAAGCAGGAGTCCAGAATAGGAAGAACCACCACACGCCATCTGTCATAAATTTACCAAACGCAAATGCCCATGTTTGTTTAAATTTCAGGGCTTCTTTGAAAGTCATTTTTTTGATTACAACTGTTTCGTCAGCAACAACTTTGTCGGTAATATCATCTTGGTTGATATAAGCTCTTTCTGCATCATTCACTTTATTGTTGTTTTCAAGTGGTTTGTACAGAATTAGCCAAGCCGCCAACCATAGGAATCCAACAGCTCCAATTACAAGAAATGCTGTTTCCCAACCCCATGCTTTTGCCATAAAAGGCACGGTAAGCGGAGCCAAAATTGCACCTACATTTGCTCCAGAATTAAATAAGCCAGTTGCAAACGCACGATCGCGTTTCGGGAAGTACTCGGCTGTAGCTTTTATGGCTGCCGGAAAGTTGGCCGACTCGCCAAAAGCCAACAGTACACGAGCGATTACAAACATTACTACACTTACCAAAGAGATAGTAGCTACGACAGATCCTGTGGCATTGGTTAAGCCTGCGGCGTTTGGAATTCCTGTCCACCACTCGGTTGCCAAACCTGCTAATGCGTGAAGCATTGCAGCCAAAGACCATACTCCGATAGCCCATGCATATCCTTTTTTTGTTCCTACTTTGTCGATAAATCGTCCAGCAAACAGCATCGAAATGGCATAAGCAAGAGAGAAAATGGCCGTTATTGTTCCGTAATCACTATCCGTCCAATGGAACTCTTCGGCCAAAATTGGCTGCAAAAGTGATAATACCTGACGATCGAGATAGTTGATTGTTGTTGCTAAAAATAACAAGGAACAGACGGTCCATCTGTACTGAGTCATTTTTTCGTTGATTTTTCCAAGTGTACTCATAAGATTATTTATTTACTTTTTTAATTATTTCTAAAGTATCAAAGCACAACTTGGTAATTCCTGCCCAGTCATTTGCTTTTATCATTTCGGCAGGAAAAAGGTTTGAGCCCATTCCTACACAGGTAACACCGGCATCAAACCAAGTTTTCAGGTTGGCTTCTTCGGGTTTTACGCCGCCAGTAATCATAAGATTCGACCAAGGCATTGGAGCTTTCAACCCTTTCACGAAACCTGCTCCCAACACATCTCCTGGAAATACTTTGCAAACATCGCATCCCATTTCTTGTGCAAAACCGACTTCGGAAACTGATCCACATCCTGGTGCATAAGGAATTAAGCGACGATTTGCCACTTTTGCCACTTCAGGATTGAATAATGGACCTACAATGAAGTTGGCACCCAATTGAATGTAAAGTGCAGCTGTTGGTGCATCTACGATAGAACCAATTCCCATAATCATTTCTGGACATTCCTTGGTTGTAAATTTGACCAATTCACCAAATACTTCATGGGCAAAATCGCCACGATTGGTGAATTCAAAGGCGCGTACACCACCATCGTAACAGGCTTTTACTATTTTTTTGGATAATTCTATATCGCTATTATAAAAAACTGGAACCATGCCAGTTTCTTTCATTACTGTGAGAACTTGAATTTTTGAAAATTTCATTTGGATATTAAATAACCCCTAGTCCGCCAGCTGGCTGAGAATAAGAGATGTTAGTATTGTTTGACTTTGATTTTTTTTTTAAGAAAAGAAACGATTAAGAAAAATATAGAACCGAAACTAACTTAATTCCCCTTTAGGGGTTAGGGGCAGTTTTCTATCTCTGCACTCTTCCACTAGCGTCACCACCTACTAAAGCTTCAACTTCTTCAATGGAAACAAGATTAAAATCACCGTTAACAGTGTGTTTCAGAGCGGATGCCGCCACTGCAAATTCCAATGCTTCGCCTTGATTTGGTTTGGTCAATAAACCGTGTATAACGCCTCCTGAGAATGAATCGCCACCACCAACGCGGTCTACAATTGGTTCAATATCATAACGTTTTGAAGTGTAAAACTCTTTTCCGTCATAAATCATGGCTTTCCAACCATTGTGAGTTGCCGAAAAGGATTCGCGCAAGGTTGAAATTACATATTTGAAATCAAACTCTTTGGCCATTTGCATAAAAATACCTTTGTAACCTTCGGCATCGGTATGTCCGCCTTCCACATCTGAATCAGGTTTAAAACCTAAGCAAAGTTCAGCGTCTTCTTCATTACCAATACAAACGTCAACATATTGCATTAATGGGCGCATAATAGATTGGGCTTTTTCTTTTGTCCAAAGTTTTTTGCGGAAATTTAAGTCAACAGATACTGTAACACCATTGCGTTTTGCAGCCTCACAAGCTAATTTTGTTAATTCAGCTCCAGCATCAGAAATAGCAGGTGTTATACCTGACCAGTGAAACCAATCAGCTCCTTTCATAATTGCATCGAAGTCGAAATCAGCTGCGTTTGCTTCGGCAATGGCTGAATTTGCACGGTCGTAAATCACTTTACTTGGACGCATCGAGGCACCAGTTTCGAGGTAATAGATACCAACACGATCTCCACCACGGGCAATGAAATCAGTTTTTACGCCAAATTTACGCAATGCGTTAACAGCTGATTGACCAATCTCATGTTTTGGTAGTTTTGTTACAAAATAGGCTTCATGTCCGTAATTGGCACAACTTACAGCTACATTTGCTTCGCCGCCACCATACACAACATCAAATACATCCGATTGAACAAAACGTGTGTTTCCTGGTGTTGAAAGACGGAGCATAATTTCTCCTAATGTTACAATTTTTTTACTCATTGATTTTTAGTGTGTTATATAATAATACTTGTGTTTATATTGGTAAACCAAAAGTACTGCTTTATTTTTATATCTAAAACCTTATAATCTTAATTTATGCAATTACTTTCTAATTCATACGGATTCTAGATACTAAATGAATATTTATTAGAAATTGAAGAATGATTTAGCATTATTATAACTAATATTTTCCACCATTTTGCCAATAAATTCCAATTCTTGATGTGGAAGCAAACCATTTTCTACATCATTTGCAATCAAGTTACAAAGTGTACGACGGAAATATTCGTGACGTGGATAGGAGAGAAAGCTGCGGGAATCGGTGAGCATTCCAACAAATTGGCTGAGCAATCCAAGTACTGAAAGCGAATTTAGTTGTTTTTCCATGCCATCTTTTTGATCCAAAAACCACCAACCGGAACCGAACTGAATTTTACCTGCCACGCTACCATCCTGAAAGTTACCTATCATGGTGGCAATCATTTCATTATCGGCAGGATTCAAATTGTACAAAATGGTTTTGGCAAGTTTGTTCTGAATATCCAAACGGTTCAAAAATTTAGACAATGCTTTGGCTGTATTAAAAGTGCCAATTGAATCGAATCCGGTATCAGGGCCAAGTTGATTGAACAAGCGAGTATTGTTGTTACGGATGGTTCCGTAATGGAACTGTTGTGTCCAACCTTTTTCCCAGTCCATTTCGGCAAAAATAACCATCATGGCAGATTTGAATTTCAAAATTTCCAATGGAGTCAGTTCTTGACCACCATAAATTTTATCGAAAATCGCTTTAATTTCATTATCTGTGTAATCTTCAGCATAAAATTCCTCGATTCCGTGATCAGAGAGTTTGCAACCCACTTCTGCAAAGAAATCTTGACGTCTGCGTAAAGCCACTATCATATCGTCGAAAGCAAGAATATTTACTCCTGATACGTTTGCAAGTTGTGCAACATAAGCTCTAAAGTTTTCAGAACTTTCCACAGCCATTGCTTTGTCTGGTCGCCATGTTGGAAGCATTTTTATTTCAAAACCATCATTTTTGGTTTTAATATGATGTTCGAGGCTATCGATAGGATCATCTGTAGTACAAACTACTTCTACCTTATATTTACGCATTAAATTTCGAGCAGAATATTCAGGAGTTTGAAGTTTGGCTGTACATTCATCGTAAATTTCACGAGCTGTGGCTGGTGACAATAATTTTTCTATTCCAAAAGCAGTTTTCAGTTCCAAATGTGTCCAGTGATACAACGGATTACGCATCGTATTAGGAACTGTTTCGGCCCATTTCTCAAATTTTTCCCAATCAGAAGTATCTTTTCCAGTGATATATTTTTCGTCAATACCATTGGTACGCATTCCACGCCATTTGTAATGGTCACCGCCTAACCAACATTCTGTAAGGGTTTTAAATTGATGGTCGTTGGCAACCATGGATGGAATTAAATGGCAGTGATAATCGATAATAGGCATCTTTGCAGCATGCTCATGATATAGTTTTTTTGCTGTTTCTGTTTGCAGCAGAAAGTCTTCGTCTAAAAAGTTTTTCATGAATTTTTTTTTTTGGGAAATTTATGTTTTGAAAATGAATATTTAATGGTTATATGCAGAATAATAATCATTACAATGACAGGTTTAGTCATAAATAAAGTTGTTATTTCAGCATTTGGAATAAAAAATATCAGTTGTAGAAAATGTTTTTGTTTAATCTGATCAGATGGTCAAACTATGAATTCGACACTAAGTCCACAATATCAGGCATCTATGTATTAGAATTGTACAAATAACCTGTTTCTGTGTTCGCCCACAAAGATACAAATAGTTTTGTATTTACAAAATATGTATTACTTTTGTGCGAAATAAATTCTGTGTACGAACACAAAATGATAACTTCATATTTTATGAATGAACTAAATCACAAAGTTAGAATTAAGGATATTGCAATTTTGGCAGGTGTGTCCGAGGGTACAGTTGATCGTGTTCTTCATAAGCGAGGAGATGTTTCTGCAAAAAGTTTAGAAGCGGTAAATAAAGTATTGGAAGAAATAAATTACACTCCAAACCTTCTTGCTCGATCATTGGCATCTAAAAAACATTATCGTTTTGTATGTCTTTATCCAGAACATCAACAATCCGATTTTTGGCAAAGTCATGACAATGGTTTTAAAGAAGCTGCAACTGAATTTATTAATCATAATGTTTATATAGAAAAAGTATATTATAGTCAATTTGATACGCTTTCATTTGTAAGAGCATCAAAAAAAATACTTTTAAATCCACCCGATGCAGTTTTTATTGCACCTATTTTTCGTGAAGAAGCTTATAAATTTAGTCTTGAACTAAAAAATCTTCATATTCCATTTTCTATTTTTGATTCAATGATAGAGGAGGCAGATTTTGTAACTTATTATGGTCAAAATTCGTTTCAAAGTGGTTTTATTGCTGCAAAATTATTGCTAGATGTGCTTCCAGAAAAATCGGAAGTTTTGATTATCAGAACCAATCGTAAAGGAGCTGTTTCAAACCAAACCATTTATAGGAACAATGGATTTATGCAATATATTAAGGATAATAGCCTTGTGGACTATTTTGAATTGACAAATGTGGAGTTGAAAGATGATGATGAAGTTTATAATTTGGAAGTTTTAAGACAGGTTTTTGAAACCCATTCCAACATAAAAGCCGCCATTATTTTTAATTCAAAAGTATACCGTTTGGCAATGCATTTGGTAACTTTGAATCAATCAGATGTAAGGTTGATTGGTTATGATTTATTGGAACAAAATGTGGCATATCTCAAACAAGGTGTCGTTTCCTCACTCATTGCTCAGCGACCTGAAAAACAGGCATATTTGACTGTTCGTGACATGTGTCGTGAACTTATATTTAAGCAAAAGGTGAATCGTATTAATTACGTTCCAATAGATATATTAATGAAAGAAAATATAGAGTATTATTTGAACTTTAGAGAATAAATTGTTAATGAGATAATTTACGAATAAGATAATGTGCTAATCAACAAACATATATATTAAAAATAAAACAAACAAAATTAATGGAGAAATTAAGTAGAAAATCGGCTAACATTACAAAGACCTATCCTGAACGTATAATTCAATTTGGCGAAGGGAACTTTTTAAGGGCTTTCGTAGATTGGATTGTATTTAACATGAACAACAAGGCCGATTTTAATTCAAGTGTGGTGATTGTTCAACCTTTGGAAGGTGGAATGATTGATATGCTCAATGCACAAGATGGTTTATACCACTTGAATTTACAAGGTTTGGACAAAGGAAAACCTGTTGATTGTATCGAATTGATTGATGTTGTGAGCCGTTGTCTGAATCCTTATTCTGAATTTGATGCTTACTTGAAGTTAGCCGAAAACCCCGAAATGCGTTTTGTAGTTTCAAACACAACCGAGGCGGGTATTGCTTTTGACGATAGTTGCAAGTTGGACGATGCACCTGCCAGTTCTTTTCCAGGTAAGCTGACTCAGCTGCTTTATCACCGTTTCAAAACCTTTAATGGCGCTGCTGATAAAGGTTTGATTATGTTGCCGTGTGAATTGATTTTTCACAATGGAACCGAACTGAAGAAATGTATTGAACAATATATCGAATTATGGAATTTGGGTACTGAGTTTAAAAACTGGTTTGAAACGGATTGTGGCGTGTATTCCACGTTGGTTGACCGTATTGTACCTGGTTATCCACGTGATACGATTAAGGAAATTCTACAAAAAACGCAATTGGAAGATAAAATGGTGGTCAAAGCCGAAATTTTCCATTTGTGGGTAATTGAAGCACCAGAATGGGTTGCAAAAGAATTTCCAGCCGATAAAGCGGGATTGAATGTATTGTTTGTTCCAAGCGAAAAACCATATCACGACCGTAAAGTGACTTTGCTAAACGGCCCTCATACCGTTATGTCCCCAGTTGCCTATTTGTCAGGAATAGATACGGTTAGCGAAGGTTTGAAAGACGAAGTAATTGCTAAATTCGTAAACAAAGTAATGTATGACGAATTGCTGGAAACACTTGATTTACCTAAAGAAGAATTGAGAAAATTTGCTTCAGATGTGTTGGACCGTTTTCGTAATCCTTTTGTAAAGCACTTCTATACAAGTATTATGCTCAATTCATTTCCAAAATTTAAAACCCGCGATTTGCCAGGATTGAAAATTTATTTGGAACGTAAAGGTGAATTGCCTGCAGGATTGGTACTCGGTTTGGCTGGAATAATAACTTATTATCATGGTGGATTAAGAGACGAGGACGAAATTGTACCGAATGATGATAAAGCAATTATGGATTTGCTTACCAAACTTTGGAATACTGGCAATATGGAGAAAATTGCTCGGGGTGTACTTGGTGCAGAATTTATTTGGGGCGAAGATTTGAATCTTGTTGCTGGATTGACTACCAAAATCACCGAATACCTTAGATCGATTCGTGATAATGGAATGTACGAAACTGTGAAAGCGATAGTTTAAATAAGCATTATAAATAATTGTATTTCAATTGCTTTTAATAAATAATTTTTAAATTAATTTTTCGTTTTTTCAATGAAATATATCAAAATAAATATCTCCGATAATGTGGCCGTAGCTTTGGCTGATTTGCAGCAAGGTGAAAAGATCACTGTTGATGGAGTAGAAATATCAATAAATGCAGACATTCCTGCGGGGCATAAATTTGCCCTGATCGCTATGTCTGCCAATTCAAATATAATAAAATACGGTTACCCTATCGGTCACGCTCGCGAAGACATTGCACAAGGTGACTGGGTGAACGAAAAAACGATTAAAACCAACCTTGATGGTTTGCTCGATTATGAATATCAACCACACGAAGTTTCGTTGGATATTCCGTTACAAAATCTTACTTTCAAGGGCTATAAACGTGCCAATGGAGAAGTTGGTGTCCGAAATGAAATTTGGGTGATACCAACTGTGGGTTGCGTGAACGGAACCATTAATTCCTTGGCCGAGAAATTGCGTATGGAAACGCAAATCAAGGGCTTAGATGCAATTGTGGCTTATCCACATAATTATGGTTGTTCGCAATTGGGTGAAGATCATGAAAATACGCGAAAGATTCTGCGCGATATGGTTTTACATCCAAATGCTGGTGGTGTATTAATCGTTGGACTGGGCTGTGAAAATAACCAAGTGAAAGCTTTCCGTGAATTGTTGGGCGATTTTGATGAGTCGCGCATCAAATTTATGGAAACCCAGAAAGTGGATGATGAAGATGAGACCGGTATTGAATTATTGCGCGAAATCTACGAAGTTGTTTCCAAAGATGTACGTGTGGATGTGCCGCTTTCGGAGCTCAAAATTGGTTTGAAATGTGGGGGTTCCGATGGTTTCTCAGGTATCACTGCTAATCCATTGCTTGGTGTTTTCTCTGATTTCTTGATTGCACAGGGCGGTAGTACAATTCTTACCGAAGTACCAGAAATGTTTGGTGCGGAAACAATTTTGATGAACCGTTGCGTGAACAAAAATATGTTTGATAAAACGGTGCTTTTAATCAATGACTTTAAAGAATATTTTGAACAAAATAAACAACCTATCTACGAAAATCCTTCTCCGGGAAATAAAGCCGGTGGAATTTCTACCTTGGAAGAAAAATCACTTGGTTGTACCCAGAAATGTGGTAAATCGTTGGTGAAAGATGTTTTGATGTACGGTGAACGATTGAAAACCAAAGGATTGAACTTGTTGAGTGCCCCTGGTAATGATTTGGTAGCTGCAACAGCGTTGGCTTCCAGCGGTTGTCATATGGTATTATTTACCACAGGACGTGGCACGCCATTTGGCAGTTATGTTCCTACCATGAAAATATCGACTAATACGCCATTGTACAATAAAAAACGTGGATGGATAGATTTTAACGCTGGAACGATCGTTGAAAATGAAACTATTGAACAAGTAAAGGATCGATTTGTTGATTACATTATAAGTGTAGCTAGTGGCGAACAAGTTAATAACGAGAAGAAAAACTATCGTGAAATAGCTATTTTTAAAACGGGAGTAACGCTATAATTAATAATTGACAATTAATAATTAATAATTAGGAAGACCTGGTAAATGACTTTCTTATGAATTAATTAACATATCAATAATTAATTTCAACTACTTAAGTTCTGTCAATTACTTTGTTTTGAGAATTAAACAGTAAAAAATAATTGTAGATAACAATTGAATTAACTAATTAGAGTCTGTTTATAAAGTCCTATATTTTTTGCTTGATTTTATTAATCCATTTTTTTTTGAATAGTTTTCATTTACAGAATTCATTTTTTACAGTTTTGAACTTACACATGCTGGGTAAA
>Ga0247844_1003105_pt1 | contig 25237 bp, 16 predicted proteins | sample LaCtaG_FD_192421 | JGI IMG/M metagenome (GOLD analysis project Ga0247844, IMG submission 192421) | Freshwater microbial communities from meromictic Lake La Cruz, Castile-La Mancha, Spain - LaCruzMarch201714.5m_1 | ecosystem: Environmental > Aquatic > Freshwater > Lake | place: Spain: Castile-La...
CGACCCGGTCGTTCGGCTGATTGAAGAGGCGGCGGAAGATCCGGCCGTGCTGGCGATTAAACAGGTGCTCTACCGCACCAGCTCCGGCAGCCCGATCATCACGGCGCTGGCTGAAGCCGCCGAAGCCGGAAAGTCGGTCACCGCACTCGTCGAACTTAAGGCTCGCTTCGATGAAGAGCGCAACATCAACTGGGCGCAGCGTCTGGAACAGGCTGGCGTGCAGGTCGTATACGGCGTGCAGGGTCTGAAAACTCACGCTAAAGTCTGTCTGATTGTCCGGCGCGAACCGCAAGGCATCGTGCGGTATGTTCATTACGGAACCGGTAACTACAACGACACCACGGCCAAACTTTACAGCGACATCAGCTTCATGACGCGCGACGATGATCTCGGGGCCGATGCGTCGGCTTTTTTCAACGCCGTCTGCGGATATTCGCAACCGTCCGGCCTATCGAAGGTCTTCATGGCTCCGCTGGGAATCCGCGACCGGCTGGTTGAGCTGATCGACGGCGAAATCGAGCGCAGCAAACAGGGTCACAAGGCGCTGATCCTGCTCAAGATGAATTCACTGGTTGATGAAGCGCTGATTCAAAAGCTCTACGAAGCTTCCCGGGCCGGTGTGCGCATCAAACTGAACGTGCGCGGCATTTGCTGTCTGCGGCCCGGCGTATCGGGGCTGAGTAAAAACATCACCGTCACCAGCATCGTCGGCCGCTTCCTCGAACATGCGCGCATCTTTTATTTTTACCGCGGCGGAGAAGAGAATGTGTTCATTTCCAGCGCCGACTGGATGCCGCGCAATCTCGACCGGCGGGTCGAGCTGATGATCCCGGTTGAAGACCGGTCGAGCCGCCGCCGGCTGATTGAAATCATCAAGACCCACTGCGACGACACCGTCAAAAGCTGGACGCTGCTCTCCGACGGAACCTATGTCCGCACCGCCACGCTCCCCGGCAAAAAGAAACCCGTTAACAGTCAGCAGTTTTTCTACGATCAGGCGTGCAGAGCTATCCGCGAGGCCGCCCAGGCCATCCGCACAACGTTGCGCCCGCACCGCCCCGTCAGGCAGGAATAATGCTACAATGCACGTCAGCGTCCCTGAGGTGCTCTCTCTGGATATTGTATTGTGAATCAGGACGGAGTTTGCTTTGCTTTGCAACAGCGTAGGGGTGTTTGAGTTCATTTTTTGAACTTCGGCGAAAAAAGATATTTAACGGATTCGGGGAGGAACCATATTATGTATATTTGGCAGTTGCTTAAGTTGACTGCAGCCAAGAAGCAAGGTGTTTGGGTTAAGATGACGAGTCGCCGGATGGTTATTTCTTTGCTTCTGCCGCTGATTGCGTTCTTGCCCGGCTGTAAGATTGTTGACCAGTCCACACAATACCGACTTCAGAGTATTCCGTCCGACGCAAAAGAGGAGATTGCTGTGGCGGCCTTTCAGGAAAAACATGATCTGGATGGGGATCCCAATGACGGTCTTCAAGTTTTTTTGGGAGTATTTACCCTGGGGGTTAGTTCCTGGTTTTATCCCCCGCATTCGAATTTTGCTGCTTTCTGCCCTGAACTTCCTTCTCGTTTTGAGTCGAGAATAAGTTGTCATTTGGATGCAGAGTTGCTTAACGGTTTTCAACCGCTCCTTGGCACCCAAATTGTTTGGAGCAATGAGGTAACAGACGGAAAAACTTCCATCAAAGAGTTGGCCTCAGTTGCCAAGAGACATGGCAAGAAGTACCTTTATGTAGTTGTATATAATGAGTACAACTTTGTCGGGAGAACCACTGGCGTTAGCAGTAGTGGTGATAAAATGACCATCGCCTACGATAGTCTGCGGGGATCCATTCCCATGGCGAGCAGAATACTCATAGACCTTACAAATGATAAACCCATATTGATGAATGAGCGTTTAGGTGAGCAAGATTGGTATTTGTTCCTTGGGTTGGGAGTTTGGCGAATACGAGACGGCGAGAGTGATGCGCAGTTCGACTACGCCAAACAAGTAGCATCTCAAGAAGATGAATCGCTGGCTAAGGTGCGGCTGGCTGACTATCTCCGAAAGGAAGACCTTGAGCAGCAACCTGAGAAAAACGAAAAAAGAGTTTCCCGTTAGAGGTTTCGGTCAAATACAAAAATCCCCTTCGTTCCGCTGATTAAGCGGCTTTTTTTGCTCCTTGTTTGGAGCGGGGGAATTAAAAAATGTCGATCCTGTAATTTTAAAAACCGGAAGCCCCCTCTGAGCCGGGGTTTTGAATTGTAACGCCGACGCAATGAACCTACTCTGCGTAAAAAAATAAGGATACTTTATGGCCGCCAATAAAACCCGTTGTATCGGAATTCTGACGTCCGGCGGTGACTGCCCCGGACTCAACGCCGCCATTCGCGGTGTCGCCAAAGCTGCTCTGCATAACGGCACAAAGGTCATCGGTATTCAGGACGGGTTCCGCGGTCTGGTGGAAAACCGCACCGTTGCGCTGGAAGATTCCACGGTCAGCGGCATCCTGACGCACGGCGGAACCTTTCTGGGCTCCAGCCGCGACAAGCCGCACAAAATGGACATGGGCGGAAAAATTATGGACATGACGGATGTTGCCGTCGCCAATCTTAATAAACTGCATATCGACTGCCTCGTCTGCCTCGGCGGAAACGGCACGCAGAAAAACGCTTTGCGGCTGCACGAAAAAGGCGGCGTTAATGTGATGACTCTGCCGAAGACCATCGATAATGACGTAGCCGAAACCGATATCACCTTCGGCTTTGATTCCGCCATGTCCATCGCCACCGAAGCGATCGACCGGTTGCATACCACCGCCACCAGCCATCACCGCGCCATGATCTGTGAAATCATGGGACACCAGGCCGGCTGGCTTCCGCTCGGTGCGGGGATCGCCGGCGGCGCGGATGTTATTCTGATTCCGGAAATCCCTTACGATCTGAAAGTTGTTGTCGAACACATCATGACGCGCCGCCACCATAACAAGCGGTTTTCTATCATCGCCGTCGCAGAAGGTGCTGTTTCAAAAGAGGAAGCCGCGGAAAGCTCATCCGGAAAAAGAAAACCAGAAATGCCGCTTATCCATAAGGACAAAAACGGCCTTATGCTGGTTCAGGAACCGAAGGCCAGCCGCATTGCCCGCGAAATCCAGCAGCTTTCCGGAGTAGAGGTCCGCGTCACATCACTGGGCCACATCCAGCGCGGCGGAACTCCCACGGCATACGACCGCCTGCTTTGCACCCGGCTGGGCACCAAAGCCGGCCAATTACTGGCTGATGGCATCTATAATGTCATGGTAGCTATTCGCGGACAGGAGTGCGTGTCTGTGCCGCTGGAAAAAGTCGCCGGCATTACCCGCACGGTTCCGAAAGATCATCCGTGGATTGAAACCGCCCGGCTGGTTGACACCTGCATGGGTCAGTAGCCGGAGTTGCGCAATGAGCTGCCTCAAAGGAAAATCTGAAAACAAAGCAAAATCCGGGCGATTCAAATGCGGAAAATGCGGCGCCGTAAGCAAAAAAGAAAATCACCTCTGCAAGCCGAAGAAGATTAAGAACAGCGACACCTGACGTCGCCCGTAAAAATATTAAGGAAGCTCTTCATGGAATTCAATCTGACGACTCCCGCGCTCCTTTTTTCAGCGATCTCACTTTTATTGCTGGCCTTCACCAACCGGTTTCTGGCGCTGGCGGCTCTGGTTCGCGAACTGCACAGCCAGTACCAGCAATCCAAGGATCACCTGATCCGCCTTCAAATCCAGTCTCTGCGCAAACGCATCGCGATTATCAAATACACTCAGTTGCTGGGTGCCATAAGTTTTCTGCTGTGTACCGTCAGCATGCTTATTCTCTTCTCTCCGCAACTTGTTCTGAGCGCGTTTTTCTTCGGACTGGCCCTCGTGGTTCTCATGGGATCCCTCGGGCTGTCGATCTGGGAAATCTACCTCTCCGTCGAAACGCTCAACATGCGACTTTCTGACATGGAGCACGATGCTGAGTATTAGAGCGGATTACGATTAAAACGTCGTGATGTCCAAACCCACCCCGCCCTTTGGGCACCCCTCCGGAGGAGGGGATTATTGAAGCTCCCCTCCATGGGAGGGGTGGCTGGAGCGAAGTGACAGACGGGGTGGGTAATACGGCATTTCGATGGTGAATTGCTCTAAAACCGCTACTCAGCAGGAGCCTGCTTGAAGACGGCGATTTCCGAGAAGCCGGTGTTGCCGGTTTTCGGACCAACTTTGGTCACGGTTACTTCCAGCCAGGTGATAACCCTTTCCGGAAAGTTCAGTTTAAACGGCGCGGTGCCGTCATCAGGCAGTGCGCCGACTTCGACGGTCGAACCGTCGCTGAATTTAACCTGAGCAGCAAGGACGTGGTCGAATTCGTTAGGCCTGTCGTACAGCCATACGCCGCCAACCGCTTCCGGCATTTCCCAAAGCAGTTTGACCGTCGTGCCGACCTTTCCGTGGTCGCTAGCCCATTCCGCCGTTTTATTCTCCGGGAATCCTTCCGCCACGCCGTCAATAAGCGCCGCGCGTGAATAACCTTTACTGGTACTGGGAACGATCACTTCCGCCTTGCGGGCAAGATTGGCGTCGCCCTTCAGCAACTCTTTCTGATTAGGCACCGGCCGAACGGCCTCCGCGTCAGCAAATACGGTGTGCCGCAACAGGGCGCTGCCCATCGGGACAAGGAGAACCGGTTCGCTCTGGTTTGATTTCCGGTTCAGCAGAAGACCTTTCAATGCAACCGGTGGCTGCACCCACGGGTTCGAGCCGGCATCCAGTTTTGTGCGTTCGAAAACAAAACTGCCGCAATCTTTGTTTACCGCGTAGTTCCAGAACGTATTAGTTGACGGCGTGTAATCCCAGTCTGCAAAACCGGCAACGGAGTATTGCTTGGTCTCTTTCCGATCGAACGCGATAGGCAGGGAATAAACCAGCGGCCCGCGCTGCCAATAGACACCGCTGCCGTTCGCAACGGTTTTACGAACAACTTCCGGCGCAAACTGCAACGTGACCGTGTCGCCGGCCTTCCATTCCTTGGAGAGGATGCGCCATCCCTTTTCACTCCGCACCTCGGCGCCGGAGGCGACAATCTTCATATCGCCGGCCCAGGCCGGCACACGCAACCGCAGACTGAACCGTACCGGTTTTTCCGGATTCACCGTCATTCGTACCTCATCCTCAAACGGATACATGGTCACTGTTTCTATTTTTACAGCCGTATTACTGATCCGGGTCTGCACTTCGTTCGGCGCGTACCCAATGGCGGCGAGCCCTGAATCATCCGCCTCTTTCATCCAAAGACCTTGCACCAGCGAAGGGAAAAATTTGACTGCATTCGGCGAACAGCAAACCGCCACATCTTCATGCGTCGGCGAAAACTTAAACCGCGTACCCTGACCGGTAGCAATGGTGGCTTCGTGCTGGTTGTCGCGCGTGCAATACTGAGCCGCTTTACAGTCGCGCAGCCGCGAACCCTGCGCCGAATTGAACGCCAGCACTTCCATCCGGTCGGCCAGGTCGGCCCGTCCCGTTTTCTGCACGCCGGACTTCAGGCTGTTGAGCAGTTCCAGCATGGTGCAGTATTCGCAGCCGATGTCCGGACTGCCCAGCCGCTCCAGAATATCCTCATCGCTGATGCACGCTCCGCCGGCACTGAGATGCCGGTCGGTTTTAAGAAAAATGTTGTCCACGGCCGGCCAGTATTTTGCATCGCCGGTGACATAGCCGACGAAAAGCGGCACCCGCAAATGCTCCATGACATGCGCGCCATGTTTGATAAAGAGGCTGTCGGGATTGGAGAGGTTGCGGAGCTGAATGTCGGTATCGAACACATCGGTACGCTCGTTGTAACTGTCATAAAGAAATCGGGCGAAATCGGGATAGGATTGATCGCCCGTTAACCGCCACAGCCATTCACAGATGTCCACAAACATAAAGTTATGTCCCGGTCCGCCGCGAACAACACGCGTCGCCCAGTAAGGCCGATCCTTGCCGTATTTAGACATCGTCAGCTTGGTCGCACGCTCAACTGCGGCGAGCACATCCGCCCGACCGGTAAATTCATAGTAAGCCAGCAGGCCGCGGAAAAGACAGGCCTGCGTCCAGAGTTCGCCGTTCTGGCCGCCCGCCGGCTGCTGATAACGCACGCTGGCCGGATACATGCCCAGATATCCGTCCGGCTCCTGAAACGAAAGAATTCTGTTTACGGTATCGTCGGCCAGCTTTTTCGCCGCCGGATCGCCGGACAAGTAAGCAAGTTGAACAAGACAATCCAGCCAGTTTCCTGTTGTTTCCCCGTTCCACCACGATTTCTCCATTTCGCTTTTATTCCGGGTATCAAAGGTGGGCACATCGACGCGTGACTTTGCATTGGTGGTCAGCTTGTCGAGGCGGACGGCAAACCCGTCCCTTGCTTCGGTCACCAGCTGCTCCTGCAACCAGCCGCGCGGCTGCACTTCGCCGAGGCGGAGATTTTTAAATTGTTCTCGCGGTGCATCGGCAGCGGAAAGTTTGCCGGTGATAACCGTCGTTGCCAGACAGAGAATCAGTAATAGCCGTGTTTTCATTCGCCGAACTCCTTGTTTAAAACCCTCGTGATTGTAGAAGCTACCACGGCACCGACAGAGCCGCCATAGCCGCAGGTTGCGACAATATGCACAAAATTCTCCTGCTCCCGGTACTATTCTTTTTGCGCCGCCCCTTTGGTTGCGTAAGGCATAGAATCTTTTTCGCCGTACTGCTGGCGCAACTTTTCAATTTCTGTTTTCAGCTTCTTCACCACGTCGGCGTATTCCGGATCGGCATAGACACTGCGCATCTGCGCAGGATCTTTCTTCAGATCGAACAGATCCCATTCGTCGGCTTCAAAATAATGCACCAGCGTGTAGTCCTTGGTCCGCACGCCGTTGTGCTGCGGAATGCCCCAGCCGGAATCGTAGTAGCGGTAATAAATGCTCGTGCGCCAATCGGCGGGCGTCTCGCCGCGCAAAATGGGCAGGAAAGAACGTCCGTGCAGACTGGACGGAACAACGCCTCCGGCCGCCTCGACGAGCGTCGGCGCGTAATCAATATTCTGAATCATCGCATCCGGCCGGCTCCCCGGCATGACGACACCCGGCCAGCGGATGATGAACGGCATGTGAATGGATTCTTCAAAAATCCAACGCTTATCGAACCAGCCGTGCTCGCCGAGATAAAAGCCCTGATCGGAGGAATAGACCACTACCGTGTTCTTCTCCAGTCCGTTCTTCTCCAGATAGTCCATGATGCGGCCGACGCTGTCATCGACCGATTTCACACAGCGCAGATAGTCCTTCACATAGGTCTGATATTTCCAGCGCACCAGATCCTGCCCTTGCGGATTGAGGCGGCGGAACTCCTCATTCCGTGCGCGATACATTTCCGGAATTTGTCCGATCGGTTTTGCCGGCCATACCTTCAAGTCGCCGGGAAAATTCATATCAGCAGCTACGGTCAATTTCTGCTTTTTAAGCAGCGACGCGCGGTTGGCGTAGTCGTCAAACAGTGTGTCCGGCTCCGGCACCGTCTCGCCGTCGAGCAGCGCGGCATAGCGCTCCGGCGGAGTCCAGTCGCGATGCGGCGGTTTTTGATGCACCAGCAGCAGAAACGGTTTGGCCGGATCGCGCTTATCCAGCCACGCCAGCGAAAGGTCGGTGATCGCATCCGCCACATACCCTTTGCTGCTGACAGGGCCGGTCGTGCTGATGAACTTGGGGTTCACATACTCGCCTTGTCCGGGAAGCAGGCACCAGTAGTCGGTCTCCGAAGACGTCTTTTCCAGATGCCACTTGCCAATCACAGCGCTTTGATAACCGGCGGCACGAAAAGCCTCCGGGAATTTCCAGATACCGGCGGCAACGCCTTGATTCAGACAGCGCACGCCGCTGGCGTGACCGTGCAATCCGGTCAGAATAGCGGCCCGGCTCGGGGAGCAGATTGAGTTGCCGCAAAAGCTGTTCTGAAAAAGCATCCCGTCCGCCGCCAGCCGATCGATATTCGGTGTGATTTTATGCTCGCGGCAAAAAGCCGAGAGTCTTAGATCATAAGCACCGATAGCCTGCGGCGCATGATCGTCGCTCAGAATAAAAATAATATTAGGCGGCTGGGCTGCCACCGCTTTTCCAGGCACCGGGAGACTCAATGCCGCAACACTGAGGCTTGCCGCTTTCACAAACTTACTTCGGACGGGCCGCATAACCACTCCTTATTATTTCAAAATCGGTGGAACCGCTTCTTTCGCGTAAACATCCAGCCGGGTGCAAAGTTCCCGGACTTTTTCAGGGAAGCTTGGGGCCAGATTGGTTTTCTCGAACGGATCCTGCCGGATATTGAAAAGTTCATATTTATCGGGAGCCTCGCGGTCAGCCTGCCGCTTCTTCTGCCGCTCTTCTTTGCTCAATGCGGAGTCGCCCTCTTCATCGTCTTCTGTTGTGCCGTTACGTACGAGCTTCCAGTCGCCCATGCGGACCGAACCTTCGCGTCCGACGGTATTGATAAGAATATTTTCGTGCGGTGAGGGTTTGCCTTGCGCAAGGGCCGGCCAGATGTCGCGGCCATCCAGCGGAAGCTTCTGGTCAAGTGATGCCCCCGCCAGCTTCAACAGCGTGGGATACCAGTCCACCATATGCAGCGGTTCGGTGACGGCAGAGCCCGCCGGAATATGGCCGTCCCATGCGGCGCAGGCAACGACGCGCGTGCCGCCTTCATAGAGCGAACCTTTTCCCGCGCGCAACGGCCCGTTGCTGGCAAGATCACCTTTTGTAACCAGTCCGCCGTTATCGCTGCCAAAAATGAAGAGCGTATTTTTGCGCAGCCCCTGCCGTTCAATGGCGGCCACAATCTGCCCGATCGCTTCATCCATTTCAGCAACCATGCCGGCGTAAACACTGCGGGTCGGCCCCAGATGCGCATAGGGTGCCGAATATTCCGGTGCACACATTACAGGTGTGTGAGGCGAATGGAATGCAACATAAAGAAATAACGGCCTGTCTGCGTCGCGCTGTTCAATCCGCCGAACGGCTTCCTGGGCAAAGAGCGGTGTGAGATAGCCTTTGTCCGAACAGACCGTTTGGTCCCGTATCATGGCGTTGTCCGCCGTTACCAGATGGGAAAACTTTTTATCCGGCTCGGCCAGACGATACTGGTGATCGAATCCACGTTGCATCGGCTGATAGGCGGGCAGGAATTCGCCGAGGTGCCACTTGCCGCAAATGGCCGTCTCGTAACCGGCTTCGTGCAAGGCCTGTGGTAACAGACGCTCATCGAGCGACAAACCAACCTTCGAGCCTGGACGAAGCACGTTAAACTGCCGTCCGTAGCGGATCGGGTAGCGTCCGGTCATCAGGGCTGAACGGGAGGGCGTGCAGACAGACAGTGTGTAGAAGGATTCCAGCCTGACGCCTGCGGCGGCCAGCTTGTCAATATTCGGCGTCTTGATATCCGGCCCGTGGAACCCCACATCCGCCCAGCCAAGATCATCCGCCAGAATAAAAACAATATTGGGTCGAGCTGCTGTTTTGGCCGGCTCCGCTTTTCCAAGCATTGGAAAACCCAGTGCCACAACACCAAGACCAGTCAGTTTTAATAGATCACGTCGAGCATTCATGCTACGGAACCTCCGGTTCACTATTGTTCTTTTTTTGCCGCCTTGCGGTTTTTCCGGGAAGGCTCCTTCGCTACGCGTTCGGGCCAAGGCTTATTTTCCTTAGGCAGCCATTTGGCCATATCAGCTTTGACGGGAGCATATTCCGGGTTCTGGGCGAGGTTGTTCCATTCCAACGGATCGCGATCATGGTCGTAGAGCTCTTCTCCGCCGTCGGCGTAGCGGATATAACGCCATCTTTCCGTGCGCACTGTATGATTATTGAAAAGCCAAGTGGTGACGGCGGGCTTGTCCCACGGAGCGTCGGGCTTGGCGAGCAGGGTGCGGATGCTTTCTCCTTCACCCTGTTTCGGTGGCGGCAGACCGGCTAGATCGCAGAGCGTCGGGTAAATCTGCATGTAGTCCACGGTACGGTTGCAGACACCGCCGGGTTTGGTGACGCCGGGCACAATCCACATGTAGGGCGCACGGGCGGACTCTTCCCACAGCGCGAATTTGCGCCAGTGCTGTTTCTCGCCGAGCATCCAGCCGTGGTCGCTCCAGAGGCAGATGATCGTGTTATCCTTGCTGGCGCTCTGGTCCAGGCCGTCAATCAGCCGGCCGACCATTGCGTCGCAAAAAGTAATAGTGGCAAGGTAGGCTTGCACGGCTTCTTTCCAGCGTCCGGATTTCAAGACGGCGGCGTGATCGACGTCGGGAGCGGCCATTGCAATACCGGCGGACGGTACGTCGTCGAGGTCGTTCGGCAGAACTTTTGGCAGCTCGATTTTGTCGAGCGGGTACATATCGTAATACTTCTTCGGTACCGACCACGGCATGTGCGGCTTGACGAGTCCGCAAGCGAGAAAAAACGGCTTGTCGCGCGGTTCGCCGAGTTTTTGCAGGATATAGCTTACCGACCGGTAGTCCCCCATATCCTGGTCTTTGCCGTCGAGCGCGCCGAACTCAAGACCCCCGATGCTGTCCCAGCCGTGCTTGAGTTGGCCGGCGCTGCCGTCATCGTTCTGGGGATCGTCCTCGTTGCCCAGTCCGTCTTTTCCGGTTTTGTAATCGTCCCAATCACTGGACAGGAAGCCGGAATGAAAAACTTTCCCGGCCCCGGCGACGTAGTAGCCGTTATCCTTGAAGTGGCGCGGCAGCGTGACGGTTCCCTCGGGGACGAGATTCCGGAAGTTGTGACCGTTGCCGTATACCGCTGTAGTGCCCGGCCGCAAACCCGTCAGCAAAGCCGAACGCGACGGATTGCAGCAGGGTGAGGCGCAGTAGCTGCGGGTAAAATAGACGCCGCGTGCCGCCAGCCGATCGAGGTTGGGCGTCTTGACCTGTTTATTTCCGAGGTAGCCGACCCAGTCGCGCAGGTCGTCAATAGCGATAAAGAGAACATTGGGCCGATCCGCCTGTTTGACCGGCGCCGCTTTTCCAAGCATTGGAAAACTTAATGCGGCCATTCCAAGGCTGGCCAACTTTATAAAATCCCGTTGCGTATTCATCATGATCAACTCTCCCTATTCCCGTTTCAATCTCTCTACCATCCCGCCGTTGGGCATTTTCTGCTGAGAAACCGGCGGCAGCTCTTTGTTGCCGGCCCACGTCCGGTAATTGTCGAAGACCTCACCGTTGCCGAGCACGCGCGGGTCGCCGGTTTTGATCAGATACGCATTCAGCCGGTCGGCCATTTTCTTTTTCACGGCGGCATATTTCGGATCGGCGGCGAGGTTGGTGAGTTCGTACGGATCTTTCTGCATGTCATAGAGCTCCTCCGCCGGGCGCTGACCGAACGATGCGTCATAGAGCCTCTTCAGCTCCGGACTGTCGTCCTTGTGAGCAATCATGTATTCCATGGACGGCCCGCCACGACCGTAGTTGTCGGGATAACGATCCGTGGCGAAATTCCGGATATAGGAAAACTCTTCCGTGCGGATGGCGCGCATCGGATAACTGCCGACGTGCCGTTCCAGTCCGACAACCACTGCGTCGCGCTCCGGCTCAACCTGTCCAGATTTTCCTGACAGCAGCAACGGCAGCAGACTTTTACCGGTCATCTCTTCCGGCACAGGAAGTCCGGCGGCTTCGAGAATGGTCGGAGCAAAATCGGTGAAAGAGATAAAATCATCCACCGTCCGACCGCCCGGCACGCGCTCCGGCCAGCAAATGGCCAGCGGCTGATGCACGCCGTAATCATAGATCTGTGTTTTGGCGTGCGGGAATGGAATCCCGTTGTCGCCCGTGATGAAAATCAGCGTATTCGTGTACCGGCCGGATTTTTCCAGTGCCGCGATCGCTTTCGTAACATCAGCGTCGAATTTCTGTACTGCGAGGTAATAGTCGCAGAGATCGCTGCGAACTTCGGGAGTGTCCGGCAGGAAGCCCGGCACCTGCACGTCGGCCGGATTAAGTCCGGCAGCTATGCCGGAACCTTGTTTGTAAATGCGGTGCGGATCAAAACTTCCAAACCAGAAACAAAACGGCTTATCAGCAGGCATTCTCTGAAGGAATCCCGCAAAGTCGCCATCGCCTTTGCCCATAGGCCTCCCGCAAGGTTCTTCGGTTCTGCCGCCGGCAGTAAGATTCCCCGGCCCCCAGCCTTTGGAGCGCGAGCCGGTCACATAGCCGGCCTTTTGCAGCAGCTCCGGATAAACAGAAAATTTTGCCGGTAGCGTGCCCAGCAAATTAGCGCCTTCTTCCAACCGCCAGAAATCCTGCCCGGTAAGCAAGGCCCCGCGCGACGGCATACACGACGGCGCACTGCAATACGCACGGTTGAAAAGCACGCCATCTTTCGCAAGGCGCTCCAGCGCCGGTGTCTTCACCATCTTGTCGCCGTAAAGCGGCGAAGACGGCCAGCCCCAGTCGTCAGCCAAAAGAATAAGAATGTTCGGCCGCGCATCCGGCACCGCTTTTCCGAGCATCGGAAAACTCAATGCCGCCATTCCAAGACCGGTCAGTTTCAATAGATCTTGTCGTGCTTTCATGCGGCAGGTTCCTCTGGTTTACTGTCGGCCTTTTTTTTGATCACTTCCACCGGGACATCGTTGGTTTGTTTCGGGCCGAGCGTACTGCGTCCGTCGTCTATCTGCTTTTTCAGCAATGCCGTCAATTCTGTCACGAGCTCCGGATGCTGCGCGGCGAGGTTTTTAGTTTCACCAACATCTTCTGCCATGTTGTAGAGGCCGGCCGGAACTTCCGCAATCAGCTTCCAGTCACCGCGTTGAATGGCGAATGCGCCTGCGGAAGAGTGGGTGATCACCGCTTCACGGACTGACTGTTCCGCACCTTTGAGCAGCGGCAGAAAACTAAAGCTGTCCTCGGCGGCATTGACCGGAATTTTTGCGCCGGTAATTTCGGCACAAGTTGCCACGACATCAACCAGACTGATTAACTGTCCGCACTGACTGCCGGATTTGACAACACTCGGCCAGCGCGCCACGAACGGCCCGTGATGGCCGCCATCCCAAATGCCGGCTTTATAACCGCGGAACGGACCGCTCACGCGATGCCCGACTTTCTTGAACGGCGCAACCGTTGAGCCGTTATGCCCGTTGTCCGAACAGAAGATCACCAGCGTGTTTTCTGTTAGCCCGTTCCGCTCCAGCGCGGTCATCACTTCGCCCAGCGCCCAGTCGGTTTCCATAATCAAGTCGCCGACAGCACTGATGCCGCTCTTGCCTTTGAACCGCGCCGACGGTGTGAACGGCTGGTGCGGTGTAGTCAGCGGGAAATACAAAAAGAACGGCTGTTTGGTTTTCGCCCGCTGATCAATGTACCCGACCGCTTTCTCTGCCAGCGTCGGCAGAATATTTTCAAACTTCCAGCCCGGAGACATCGCGCCGTTTACATTGACGCCGGCGGCGACAGCCATCGCGCGCGGGATCGTTTCGGTTGGCGGAACGGTGACTCGGTCATTTTCGATAAATGTGTACGGCGGGTAGTTAGGCACATCCGTGCCGAAATAATAATCGAAACCGCGCGTCACCGGCCCTTCAGTAATCGGCTGATCAAAAATAACGTCCTTACCTTCTTTCGGCCAGCTCCAGCCCAGATGCCACTTGCCAATACAAGCGGTGTGATAGCCCTGCTGTTTAAGCATTCCGGCGACCGTCAGACGATTCGATGCAATCAGCGGTTCGTCAAACGGCTTAATCACGCCGGCCTGTAGCGTACTGCGCCAATTGTAACGTCCGGTCAGCAGGCCGTAGCGCGTCGGCGTGCAAACCGCTGACGACGAGTGCGCCGCCGTGAACATCATGCCTTCGCGCGCTAACCGGTCGATGTTGGGCGTCGGTATCTTGCTGAACTGCGGATCAAAACACGCCGCATCGCCAAAGCCAAAATCATCGGCCAGCACAATCACGATGTTGGGATTGTCCGCCGCTTTCCCGACTACAGGAAGAGTCAGCGCTGCGACACCGAGGCTGACCCGTTTCATAATGTTTTGTTTTTTATTCAGCATGACTAATCCTCGTTTTATTTTCCGACGTAAAGCGGCACGACGATAAAATCATCGTCCCGATGCGGAAATGAATCCCACGGCAACCGGTTGGTTTGACTTCCCCGAACTTCTTCAATCAAGACATACGGATAAGGCGTTTCGGTGCCTGTGGTCGCTTTACCCGTAGTCGAGGCCACGACACTCACATGCGAGTTATCATTGATGATCGCCGGAACCGTTTTTTCCTTTTGCCGCCAAAGGTTGAAAATTCCATTGAGCACTTCCGTTGATCCTCCGCCCGTCGTTTGGAAGGCGCAGCCCGGGCCTTCGGATTTGAAGCCCAGCACCCAAAGGCTTGATCCGTTATTGAGCACTTCCGGATTGCCGCGTTCAGGATTGAGCTGTCTGGCCCAGACTTTTTGTCCGGTAAAGCTAAAGCAATTCCGGATCGGCTCAAACTGATCGGTGCTGGCAACGTTTTCGATGAATACTTTTCCGCCGGGAACGGAATTGCGGTACATGGCGCCAACCTGAGTGTGCATATCCTTAAGTACCAGCGTGCGCGTCGAAGCGTGATCGATGAGATAGTGCTGGCCGAAAAACAGTTCGAAGGTGAAAAGATTCTGAATGACCAGCGGTTCTTTTCCTTCGCGAATCCGGAACACGCCGGAGTTGGTCATATTCTGTAGCTCGCCACCGGCGATCATGTCGCAATACATCATGTCAATCCGGCGGACGGATGCCGGCACGTCGATTGTGCCGTTGATCAAATAAGTTCCCGGTTGAAAGTAGATGGTCGACTTACCGGAATTCATCGCGCGCTGAATGGCTTCCGTGTCATCCGTAAAACTGTCGCCGCGTGCGCCGAATTGATCCACACCCGCCCACTGCTTCGGATCTTTATCCCACGGGATTTCCGGCGTCTCCTCAATCGGCAGGTTGAGAGATTTCGTTTGCTGGTTCGGGAAAAGCGTGAAGGCAGAGTGCGACATATACTCGCTAACGTTCGGACCTTGCACCGGCGCCGTGTCGCCGTACCGGATGGCAGTCTTGTAACCGGCGACTTTTAAGTTGCGGGCGAACAAAAATCCTTTTTCGCAATCAACGGCCGCTACGTCAGGACTGCCGCCGGAAAAATTACTATCGATCAGCGCCATCGTCGCCGACGCCCCTGTAATGGATACGGCGGGAACACGGTTGCTGCTGGTCAGACCGCGCAGAGAGACGTTATTGCTTTCCAGACAGAACCCGGCGACCCGCTGGTTGCTCACCTGAATGTTTTCAAAGACGGAATAGAGCCGAGGCTGGGCGACTTTCACGCCGTAATTAAATCCATCGACATCCAGATTCTTCACCAACACGCCACTGAAGTTATAGGTCGATAGAGAAAGACCGGCATAACCGGCCCTCCCCGGATCCAGCGAACGGACGGTTACGTTGCGGACAACGCCCGAGTTGTTGGAAAAGAACTCCAACCCGGATGCGCCCGGATTCCCTTCGCCCACTTCAATGGTGATGTTCTGAAAGGAGTTCTGCATCGCCACATTCGACCAGTTTCCGTGGGTGAAACTGACGACGGCTTTATTTGTTTCCGCCCCGAACCCCGGCGAGTGATCCTTCAGGCGGATAATCGTTCCCTGCTGGCTTTCACCGAGAAAATGCATGCAACGGTTGATGTCCGTATATTTTATTTTCATGTCGGTGAAGCTGTAGACCAGCGTGTTACTGACGAGATAGGTGCCGTTGGGGAAATAGAGAATTTTCGCCGGCACCTGCCGCGCAGGGAAAACACCGTGGCAGCGCTCGAAGCCGATCAGCGCCTTCGGGTTGGCTTTCCGGATGCTTTGCCGTTCGGCAAAGCTCAGTTCCGTGGCGGTATAGACGCCTCTCTTTTCGTCATGATAAACCGACTGCTTCTTTGCTCCGCGAACAATCGGCAGGGCTTCCAGCATAGCATCGCGGTCTTCGCGCACCATGTCGTCGATGGCGCGGATCAAAACCTCCGTGCAATCAATCTTACCGGTGTTGTCGGCGAAATACGGTGCCTTCGTCACATCGATAATGCCCTTCACCTCCGGCGGATAAACGAACTTTTCGGTTTTGGTGCCGACTGCGGCGAATGCCGCAGAAGACGTTATTACCATCGCAAATAGAAATAGTCTGATAGTTGTTTTCATAGTTGGTTATGTCCTTTTGTGTCATTGTTTTTCAAAAGCTTTTTCTGTCACCGGAAACATAGAAATACGGAACCTGGTGCAGCCATAGGGCACCAGGCAGATGCATTCCTCGTTTATTCCCGTCACCGGCGCACCTGGCAAAGGTTGCGTATCGGTCGGGTCCCAGTCAAACGTTCTCGCAGGCACTTTTAGTGTAACCGGCGAAGACAACGGCCAGTCCCATTTCTCCGGCATGGCGGTGCGCTCCACGGTAATGTTCGCGCCGGATAGCGTTACGTCGTTGTCTAAAGCATATTGCCACCGCTCGCCGGGCGCGGGCTTGTTCGGTTCTAGGTCGGCGATGGGCAGCGCGAAGAGCAGCGGTCCGCACGACACACTGGCATACGGCAAGCGGCGCGGCTCAAACATCACTTTCGGTTCAAACGAAAAATAGTTCGTTCCGGCGGCAGAACCGGGATATTCCGTTTCAAACCCGTGAGTCACTTGCGGCAGCATCGGAAATTGCAGTTCAACCACATCGCCGTTGCTCCACGTCCGTTCGATCTTCGCAAATCCCTGGCGATCCGGCGAGGCATCAACACCGGAACCGTTCACGGCGATTCGCGCCGCCGCACACCACGCCGGTATGCGGAGATAGAGCGGGAAAGAAGTTTCCCTGGCGAGTTCCACGGTCATTCGGATGGTTTCCTCGAACGGATAAGCTGTCGCGCAATTCAGCTTCACCGGCACGCCGGAACCAACCTGCGCTGAAACGGTGCATGGGCCGTACAGCGTCGCCGCCAAGCCACGGTCGGGCGTTGCCATCCACATATACATGACATAATTCGGAATGACGCGGTTGATGGCGCCGACACAGCATAAGACATTTGAATAACCGAGCGGGCCGAAAAGGTTTCCGCCGACACCCGGAGCCCGCGGCTGTTCTCCGGGTAATGAACCGGCGCGTATGCGGTTTGGCGATTGGTAGTAACTCATCGTTTGGAAGTCGCGGGCGACCGGTGCGGTGCCGGCGTTGAAGAACATACGCTCGATGCGGTCACCATAATCGCGTGAACCCAGAATCCGGTAAAGCCATGTCGTAGTCCAGAGATCGGCAACGACCGCGCAGGTTTCTGTTTTTCTAAACGCACCAATACCCGACACCCATTCCTCTGCCGAGGCAACTCCGTAGGGCAGCGTGTGCTGCTCGTCGAGCCACGAGAGCGCTTTGAGCGATGCCTGCAAATAGTTCTCGTTGCCCGTCCACGGATAAAGCAGTGCCGGCAGCCGGATGTTTTCATAGGCGATCACGCTATGGCCGACTTCTATTTTCCCGGAGAGCCAGTTACTGATGGCCGCCGCCGGTTCCGGCGCGGCGACCGCTGACCGTACACGCTCTAGAATGCGCCGATCACCGCTGAAGGCATAAGTTTCCAGCATGGAATCCACATTGCAAAGTCCACTGACATCATCAAAACGCAAGTGTCCCATCGGAACCGGGTAGTTGCTGTAGGCTTTTACCAAGGCATCCAAGATGCGCTGCTCGCCCGTCGCCGCATAATAGGTCACCAGAGCGCGGCCCAGCTGGGAATGCGCCCAGCTTTCAAACCCCTTCGGTGTATCTTTTCGCCAATAGATAAAAGATGTTCCATCACGGTTCACGCCATCGATAACCGGATCAAGCCGCGCCTTGATTTTTTTCAGAAGTGCTTCGTCATGCAAAACCAAACCCAGCCCCAACGCACCGTCCATCCAATAGGCGGATTGTTCAATGGGCCAGCCTACGCCATCCGGACGCGCACCGACGGCTTGAATAGTGCCCGGCTTCCAGCCGTTTTCAAAAACCGTGTGGCGTTCATCCAGATGCCCGGTGATGCCGTCCCTCGCGGCCAGCGCCCAGTCCCGCAGCCAGCCGGACGGCTCCACCGCGCCGGGCTTGAGCGGCATGAAAGCATACGGCTTCTGCGGGCTCACCACGCGATAACCGTTCAAGTACACCGGTGCCGAATTGGCAACCTGCGGCTCCGCTCTTCCAAGCGTCGCGAAAACAAATACCACAACGCCAAGACCAGCCAGATCCATAAATTTTCGGCGTTTATTCAGCATTACTAATTCTCCAGTACACGGAACTCCCAAAGAGACACTCCGAACTGGGTGGCGCGCTTCAGACTGCGCATCCGGATCCACTGCGTCTGCACCGGCGCGAATTTAACCAGTTCTGTTTTACCGGCACCCTGAGAATTGCGGGCGACTTCTTTCCAGCCGGAACCGTCTGTCGAAATTTCGATCACGTAATCCGCCGCATTTGCCTTTTCCCAAAGCAGCTCAACGCCTGAGACCGTCATGCTTTCGCCGAGATTCACCGCCAGCCATTGGCCTTCTTTAAACTCCGAAGACCAGCGGGTATCGGTTTTGCCGTCCACGGCGAGAGAAGCAGAATAATTTTTCCCGCCCAGACTTAATTCGGACGAGGCCGTCGCCGGCTTATTCAATGCCGGATTTTTTGCGGTCACCGTGACATCACGCAGGCTGCAAACCGGAGTTTCACCATCGCGGATCAGAGCCGCTTCCAGAGTGTAATCGCCCAAAGTCAGCGGCATCGTGAAGTCAAACTGAACTTCCGCTTCGCCCAGCGCCGGAATGACGGCGGGCTTCACCTGTTCCGCGAGAACCGCCGCTCCTTTCAATATCCGCAGCCGCATGGAACCTTTCCACTCCGCATCCAGATCGTTAATGGTCACTACGCGGAGGTTTCTCTTTTCCCCGGCAACAGCGGAATTCCCCCAGAAATCCAGCATCAAACCGACCGGAGCAAACGCATCGCAGACGTAACGGTAAAAGTTTGGCTCAAAAACGAGGTTCTTCACATCGATGAAATTATCGCTGGTCTGGCCGTCGGGCCGGCAGTAGCCCAGTGCGCAGAAATGCAGCACACCGGCGCATTTGCGGTGCGCGCGCCAAAATTCTGTTTTAGCCGCCAACGTGCGGGCATAATATTGTCGCCGTTGCTCAACCGTGGCGTTCTTCCCGAAGAGACGCTCGTAAACATTGGTCGTAAGCGTCGGCAGCGACCCGTCGCGATTGATCCACAGCCAGCCGTATTCGTTGATCAGATACGGCGGTTTGGCCTTGTTTACAAACGGCTTGGTGCCGGTTCCCGGACCGACATTCGGAACACCGTCTTCCGTGGAAAAATTCGGGATCCCCTTGGTGTGGCCGGAGCGATACGGATGACATTCCGAGATGTCGCCGGGCCGCTGCGGCGTAGCCCAGCCGTTGTCCCATGAACGGCGCGAGAGATCGAGGTCGCGCACCGCCATGATTGTCGGAGCCAAAACACTTTCATTAATGGTCTCATTCTGCGCATCCCAAATAGCCACGCATGGATGGTTCCAATGCTCACGCATCCACTCGGTGTATTCTGCGGTAAGATCGGCGACTGTAATCGCTTCGGGCCAGCCCTTTTTCGCGAAGCAGTTCCAAACCGGGAATTCGTCCTGGATGAGGATTCCTTCTTCGTCGGCAATTTCATACCAGCGCTCCGGCGGGAACCCGATGGTGTAGCGCAGTGCATTCCAATGCATCTCCTTGAACTTGCGGTGCAGATTGCGCACCCACGTCTCATCCCAGGGTAGCGATCCGCGTTCAGAATCTTCGAAGAATCGATGGATGCACACATTCGAACCACGCAGGAAATATTTTTTGCCGTTGAGGTAGGCGTAACCGGATTCAGGATCAAACCGGATGGTGCGCAGGCCGAACCGCGTCACGTTGTGATCCGCGCCGGTGTCCACCTCCAGCTCGTAAAGGAACGGATCTTCCGGCGACCAGCAGTGCGCGTTGCGAACGGCGACGACGACATCAGCCTTGGTGATCTGTCCGTTAACGACAATCACCGGCCCAGCTACTGCTTCGCCGACGATTTGGCCGGACTTCTTTTCCCGAACCGTACACCGTGCCGCCACGGTCTCGCTGCATTTGCCGGCATTGGCCAGTTCGATCACCGCACGCACGGATTTATTTTCCACGTCCGGTACAGTCTGCACATTAACGATGTGCGGCGTTCCCGAAAGAATCAGCTGCACTGAATCATAAATACCGGGAATGTAGCGGCTCTTCTCAATGTCGTAGCCGTCTGTGATTTGAGGCGGAACCTGCGCCAGCGATGCGCCGACACGGATAATCAGTTCGTTCTCAGCACCGTCGGCTTTCAAGTAAGGCCGCACATCAAACCAGCCCGGAGTAAAGTTGGGCGCGTGCTCGCCGACAACCCGACCGTTGACGAATATCTTGGTGCCATAAGTCGCCTTATTCACCTTGAGTTGCACGACAGCAGGCAGAGGGCCATCGAGCCGAAAGGTGCGTCGATACCAGAATGCTTCGCGCCGCGGGTCGGCAGGCCGCGCGGGATTTTTGCGGTTCTCAAGCGCAATGGTACTGCCGGGCAATTCAAACGGCAGCACGGCCATATCTGCCAAGCCGGGAACGGGAATTGTATGGCCGAACTGCGCGGGAGGAACGTCCAGCTTACCTTCTTCAATCTGCCATTGCCCGTCGAGAGATTGCATGACCCGTCCAGCTGAAACATGAAACAGGCCGGTCAGGGTAAGAATCATAGCGATGGTGAATAGCTTCATGAGGCTTATTCCTTTTATTTTTTGCCGTTGAATTCCCGGACGGCGTCGAGCATGGCGACGATGTTTGCTACCGGCGTTCTGGCCTGCACGTTATGAATGGCATCGAAAACGAAGCCGCCGTTGTGCGAGAAGACCCGGCAGCGCTCCAAAACCTGCGCGCGCACTTCGGCGGGCGTTCCGAACGGCAGAACGTGCTGTGTATCCACACCGCCGCCCCAGAAAACCAGTTTGTCGCCGTAGCGGTCTTTGAGCGTCTGCGGATCCATGCCCGTCGCCGAACATTGCACCGGATTGATGATGTCGAATCCGGCATCGATGAAACGGTTCATAAAGTTTTCGACGGCACCGCAGGAGTGCTTGAACGTTTTCCAGTTTGTGTTGGCGTGTATCCAGTCGTTCATCTTCCGGTAATACGGCATCCACAATTCATCGAAGGCGGACGGCGCGCAAAAACTTCCGGTCTGCGTACCGAAGTCGGTGCCGCACATGAAAATCACATCCATTAAATCGCCGAGTACCGGCGCGGCTTTGGCGAGATTGGCCAGCGCGATCTCGGTCTGGCGGCTGAAGATCTCGTGGACAAGTTCCCGGCGGGCCGCAGTGGAAACATACCACTCTTCGATATCACGAATCCCTTTGGGCGCTTTCATAAACGGCGCGGGAACCAGCGCAATGTCGCCGAGCGCCGTTCCGCCGATACCGCCAGTAACCGCCCGTCCGGTGGCGGCGGCTTTTTCCGCCGCCTTTCTGAGCTGGTTCAACTGTTCATCCGTCAGCAAAGCAAACTCTTCCAGGTTGTCGTCAGCATTCAGATTATCTTCATCCAGTTCCGGCTGTCGGACGATGCTGTCGAAAAAATAACCGCTGCGCGGCAAATGTCCGGAAGGCTTCACCGACGTGTCGCCTTGCGGGTAAACATAAAAGCCCTTGCTATCTTCCGTCAGATTAAACTGCCCCGGCACCAGTACGTCCTGTCCCCACGGCGTCCGCCACTCTTTCCAGTCAGCGGCTGGAAACCCGAACATGGTGGAAAGCGAATCCATGGCGACCACGTCGACACCGATCGCGTCAAGCAGATCATCTTCCATCAGCCCGAGCATCTGATACGGCTCGTGGATTTTGACCGGCTGTTTTTTCAGACCGTAGTAGTCGCGCAGCGCCGCCACGCAGGTGCAATGCATTCCGGTTACCGCCGTGGAACCGAAGTCCACCGGTACCGGCCCGCTTTCGTGATTCAGTGCCTTCAATACTTTTTCGCGTGATGTCATGATGATCCTTTGTTTTATCCGAACTTCTTCGCTGGTGACGGGTGACGAAAGAATTGGCGGGCACGTTAGTTTGTCTCGGTCGCATCCGTGATCGTCAGACTCAACCGCATTTCTTTACCCGCCGTGCCGCCCTGCGCGATGCCGTATCCGGCGTTCGCGCCGGAATCCGCATCCGGACTCATCCGGAAGATCGCGAAAGTTCCGCCCTTATAGTCGGGGTTCGCCGTGTAGAAACCCCGTATCCATTCCGTAATGTTCTTATTCCCTTCGGACGAAGCACTGCAAGGGCCGACGACGGCTGATGGAGTCATAATATCATCCTGCAAGCCGACACTGCCGTCCTGATCCGCGGCAAAAGGTCCTTCGTAGTATTTTGCGGGAACCTTTTTATCAAAAGCGATGCCGTATAAATCCGCATTAAACGATGGCGCTCCGGTTACAGAGCTTACATAAAAAGTCAGCGTGGCCGCGCTGACCGTTTTACCTTCCCGGAGAACCGGCAGCTCAAACATCAGGGTTGAATTCTGTCCGTTTGTATTTCCCGCAGGGTAATTTCCGGCACGCATGTTCAGCCCGTTGGGCAGTGCGCCGGACTCAGAAATACTGCGGTCATTGGGAGACCCCGGAATATCAATTACTCTGGCGGCAAAACTGTACCCCGATATTCCGATTACCAGTCCGATAATCACCCGCGTTACTTTCTTCATTTGGCCTCCTCCTGCTTTGTTTAAGTGTTCCTGAGAAATCCTCACGCCGCGCAGAAAGAAAATGCCCGCAGGTTTTCTTGCGTGGTTCCCGGCGTAATTTCACAGCCCGCCGAAACGATACAGCGGCTTGCCGCCTGCGACGAATCTTCTTCCACGCTTTTCCGGATCGTCCCGGCGTTTTCATTCTGAATGACGGCAACCGGATCGCACTTGCCGCTGAAAACCTGCCGCGCGCCGAGCAGCGGCGCAAACGGAGCCATGGACGCAACCAGATGGTCGATATCGATGATGTCCGCGCCGGTACGAATCATATCCGGAATTAGCGCGGTCGTGTTGCCGCAGATATGCAGCTTCGCCAGCGCACCGAGAGAATGAATATGATCGATCATCCGCTTTTCCCGCTCGAACGCGAACTGCCGGTAGAGATCCGGCCCGATCTGTGAACAGAAGGCATCGCCGATGCCTATGCAGTCGGCTCCGGCCTGCACCTGCGCCGTGATGAAGTTCAGCGCGGCTTCCGTGATCACTTCCATCGCGATATGCACGGCATCGGGATCGTCATACAAATCAAAGGCCGCGTTGGAAACGCCGCGCAGATCCGCGTATTCGGCGACAGGCCCTTCCACCCAGCCGACTTTAAAGAAACGATCACCGGTCAGATTTTTAAATTCCGCAAGTTCGCGAACCCGGTTCATCAGCCGCCGGTGATCTTCGACCCGATAGGGTTTTAAAGCACGCACCGCATCCATATCCGGCAGGTGTCCGCTCCGGTCCATCGGCAGATTGTCTTCAGGATATTCCACCTGCAAACCGAAGGCTTCCGCCTCACAGTAGGGATCGGACAGCACCGTCAGCCAATCCATACCGAAATCTTCAGCGCTTTTAATTACGGCCGGACACTTGGCGCGAAAGTCCCGGCAGAAGTCGCTGTATTTCACTCCGGCATACTGCGCCGCCCAGCGCATCACAATCGGATGAAACGGAATACGGTCTACCGGCTCTCCAGCAATGAATTTCAATGTTCTTTCACGCGACGTAAGCATTTTTATAATCTCCGTTGGTGCAAAAAGACTATCAGGCGGTAACGGGCGATACCATAGCCGCAGGTTGCGACAATATGCACAAAATTCCCCTACCAGCGGATTCGTGTCATCAGGTCGGCCGGCAGAGGATTTTTGAACGGCACCACTTTTCCATTGCGCAACTGGGTGCGGAAAGATGCTGGCGAATAGCCGTAGGTCTGCGAGAAGCGGCGGGAAAAATAGAGCGGATCTTCAAAACCGCAGCGCTCCGCAATCTCTTTGATGCTCAGGTTGGTTCGCATCAGTAGCGGACGGGCGGTCTGCAGTTTCAGCAGAGTAAAAGTCTGCATGGGCGAATGTCCCAGACTGCGGGCAAAAAGACGGCAGAGATGCTTCTCTGTTACATGCGCCTGCGCCGCCACTTCGGACAGTGCGAGCGGACGCATCGGGTTTTCTTCGACCTGTGTTCGCATCATTAGTAACGCCCGGCAAACCGGCTCCGGTCGTTCCCGTTCCTGCTCGAACGAAGGTCTTCCAGAACGGCAGTCTTCCATAAACATATCAATCAGCACCTCCACCAGGCGGCAGTCCTTGGGCGCAGGACGAACGACAGGCCAGTCGTCGTGCTCGTAGATGCGTTGAAGAACCTGCTGAAACAGGCTGACGCAAACCGGACTAAGCGCCGTTCTGGCCCGCGGCCAGTCACACATATCGGGCCAATCATCAGGATAACAGGTGACGCCGAAATGAAAAAATGCGTGCCGGGTCGGAATCTGCGGGTCCCAATAATAGGTTTCCTGAGCGCCGGGCCGTCCGAGAATAAAACCGCCCGGCGAAACCGTATGGGTCACTCCATCCGAAATGCAGGTAACCCAGCCCTCAATGACATAGACCAGCTCACAATCCGACAGGACTCGCGGGCCGAATACTTTACCCGCAGGATGGACGCTTTCCCCGCCGTGCAGATAGGCTAACTCTAAACGTGAACCTCTCTTCGGCTGTGAAAATTCGGGCATGCCATCTCCGGTGTTTTGTCCGGTGCAGTATAAACAAAATTCGCCTGGAGTCCAGTTTCACACCGCGCGACTCACACAGCTCGCGGCGCGGCATTTTTCGCCGATCGCTTTTCCCATATCAAACGCCAGTTCCGGCTGCCAGGTGGCGGCCAAGGCTAAAGCCAAAGGAAAGGCCGTAGACTGAGAAAGTGAAGAACGGTCGCGCTCCACCTCCAGGCGCAGGTGCAATCCGGAGGTGGCGTCATTCAGCAGAACCGGCGCGAAACCGAACCGCTCAATGCCGGGAAAGAAGAAAAAATTAAATCCGCTGGTTATTCCGATTTTTTCCCGGACCGTCATACGGGCAAGCATATCTTTCACCCGATCTTCCGGCTGGGC
>Ga0247844_1003106_pt1 | contig 25233 bp, 20 predicted proteins | sample LaCtaG_FD_192421 | JGI IMG/M metagenome (GOLD analysis project Ga0247844, IMG submission 192421) | Freshwater microbial communities from meromictic Lake La Cruz, Castile-La Mancha, Spain - LaCruzMarch201714.5m_1 | ecosystem: Environmental > Aquatic > Freshwater > Lake | place: Spain: Castile-La...
CCAAGCCCTTGCCCGGCAACTTCTATGGCATGAGCGTGGCAGAATCAGTGGTGCCACAGCAGGAATACGCCACATCAGCGGCCCGTGCCGAGATCTTGCTGGGCCTGCTAACTGCCACACCCAGAATGGGCGTCAAAGCCGACAAGGTGGACTTCCAGATGCTGCAGGATGGCGAAGCAGCCATCTTCCTATTGGACTCAAAATTCGACCCAGCCACGGACATATACCAGGTGCCCCCGCCGTCAGGCAATCTTGCCTTCCTAGAGCAATCCTTGACGCGGCTACAACAAGACACCATGGCCATGGTTGGCATGACCACGCCACAGGACACATTCAATCCCGAAGTCATGGCTGCTGGCAACTCCGGAATCAAACTGCAATTGGCACTCAGCCCCAACCAGATCATACAAGACAACACAGTGCGGTGTGCCGCAGATGGCCTCAAAGACGCCATCTGGTTGGTATGGCGGACCTTGATCCAGTATGGCGACGACTACGGCGTGAAGAAACTGGCAGCACAGTTCCATCCCGACGGGGAGCCTGTGTATATGGACTACCAATCCTGGGACGACATGAACTTCTGTGATAGGAAACTCATGCAGATCGAACTGGCCCTGGGCATGCGATCAGAAGAGAACCAGTTGGCACGCATACAGATCATCCAACAGGCACAGACACAGTTGTATGGCAGCCTGCAGCAGATGGCACAGGCCGGCACGCTCACAGAAAAGATGGTGCCCAAGGTCAAGAAGCCCTATGAAGATATCCTTTATGTGCTGGGCGTGAAAGATGTGGATACATATCTACCGTCAGACGAAGAAATAGCACAGATGATACAACAAGCACAGGCCGCAGCAGGTCAGAAAACACCCACGCCAGCCGAAGAGAAAGACACTTCAGCCGCAGATCTCAACAAGGCCCGTGCCGAAGAGATCCGATTCAATCTCACAGGGCAAAGCCCCAATGATCAGTTGGAATACATGAGCATGGCCATGGGCCAGCCCAAGGTCTACAACGGATGATCGACGAAGCCACCGTGCAGGCCTACAACAGCAGGCTCACTGTAAACATCGGTGATCTTGCCCAGTTAAGCACAGCCCGACAAGATGCTGTGAAATCACATGGATCGCGTGCCGAGGCTCTGCTGAAAAACGCAGACCTGGCCATGTTCATCCACCAATACAAGTTTGAAGTCGCAGATACCCTAAGTGCCATCACCGGGCATGACTCAGACTCCAATGCCAAGAGAGTGGCCTTGTCAAACCACCTCACTGGCATAGACCAATTCGTAGCCAGCCTACAACGGGCTGTGTATATGAAGAACCGTGTGGTAAGTCAGCAGGAAGGTCCTGCCCGCACCCCAACGGACCCACTCAAGGAAGTGTATAAACCATGACAACAGCAGAAATCGTTGCCCCTAACACCGTTGACGGTGCGGCCCAGCAACACAACGCGGTTCCCAGTCTGGACTCAATCTCCCAAAAGATGACCGCCATGCGTGAAAACGCACAGCGTAATCGTCAGCAGGCGACCGGACCCACCGAGACAGGTTCTTCGGAGCAGGCAAACACCGAAGCCCCTGTGGCACCAGAATCCGCAGAGCATGACGCGGAGCCAGAAATCGCAGCCACTGAAGAAGATATCACAGCAGCCACTGACAACGCTGACACAGCCCAGACTGAAGAGTCTGTAAGCACAGCCGACTCAAATACCACAGCACAAGAAGTAATTGATTTCCTGGAATTTGCGGAAACCAATCCTCAAGCCCGATTCAAGTTCATGAAGAATGGCAAAGAGGTCATCATTGATGCCAAAAAGGCCGCTGCCATACTCGGACAGGGTGGAGCGATACACGAAGAAGCCAGAGAACTCAAGGTCAAGAAAGCCGAGTTCGATGAGTATGAACAGGAACAGCGGGCCAGACATGAAGGATTGTCCCTGGCCATGGAGTTCACCATAGAGCCCAAACTCAAACAGGCCTATGATGAAATCGTCCGCACGCAGAATTACCAGACCACATTCGCTCAGCAGATGCAATCAACACAGGACGCTGCCACACAGGCCCGCATCCGTGCGTCGATGGAGCAGAACGAGCGATACATCCAACAGCAAACACAGGTCATAGCCAGTTTGCGACCCCAGGTTGATCAGTTCAGACACATCCGCCAACAGCAGGTGCAGTCGGTGCTGGAAAACAACCGCAAGAACTTCACTGACAAAGAGTTGAAAAACTCCTATGTCTACAATGAAGTGCGTGAAAAGGTCTCAAAAGGCTGGACCGACGCCGAAGGTGAACTGATCCCAGGAGTGAAAAACATTGATTTGATCTCCAGTGATGAGCACATCTTGAGTTTGTTGCGTGATGGACTGAAATTCCGCGATCGTCCTACCACCAAGGCCGCAGGAGCATCAATTGCTGCCCTGCAAGGTCGTAAAGGCACAGGTGTAAATACTCGATCGGCCGATCAAGAGATATCTGAACTTCGTGACCGAGCCAAGAGCGGCGACAAAAAAGCCGCTGATAACTTGTTGGTGGCACAGTTGAATAGACTGCGATCCACCAGAAGTCGATGACATAATTTTATAAGGAAAAAAACATGTCTACAGTGACCACAAGTCAGATCGGGAACGGCACAACAGCATACGGGACCGACATCGTTGTCAAGGACTTAGACCTTGATGTGAGCAACCGCGTCAAAGACGACACACCGGTTCTCAATATGTGTATGACCAAGAAACGCAAAGTAAACTCCACGCTGCCGCTGTGGACGGACGACATCTATCGTCTGCCCGCTGTGCAGGCCGTGCAAGAGGGTGCTGCTGTTTCCGCGGCCAACGCAGAAAGCAATTCACGCTACAACCTGGGCAACTACACGCAGATTTTCCAGACCACTGTGGCATCAACTGGCACAGCCCGTGCTGTTGAGCAGTCAGGCGGAGATCCACAGGCATATCAGGAAGTCAAGCAATTGATCGAAATGATGTTCGATGTGGAACTGCAACTAGTGCGTGATGACCAGATCGGAACCAAATACGGCGGCCAGTCAGGCTCGGCCGGTGGCGTTTCAGGTCCTCAGCAGATTGGTCGTAGGATGGGCAGCCTGGCTTCATTCGCAGGCACGCTTTCGTTCAACCCGTCGGGTGCGGCCATCGCCAACATCACCACCAACACCAACAACGAGTCAACAGATTCATCCGCAGCCAATGTGGGTAATCTCAACATCGCTGCTGATGGTAGCCAGTTCTACACAGGCACATTCGTAAACCAATTGTTCGCTCCGGCGATCTACAAGCAGTTGGTCACAGTGGCTGAACAGCGTTATAACGCCAAGATCCGTTGCATGGTAGTGCCCACAAGCCTACGCACCATGATCTCGGATCAGATCGGAACATCAAACACTTCGATCAACCGTCGTAATGTTGAGAAAGGCGACACGGTATCAACTTATGAGGGCGACTTCAACTACACCTACGAGATCTTTGATTCCTGGATCATGGATCAAGCCGGTGGCGACTACATCTACTTCTTGAACGAAGAAGTGTTGCAGTATGGTAGCCTGCGTGATCTAGGACCCAACAATGAAGTGTTCAGCAATGCAGACGCATCGCTGGATCAGTTCATCATGGAAGGCACCTTGATCGTTCGCAACCCAGCAGGTGTTGGTATCCTCAACAACATCTCCACCACTGGTGCAGCAGTGACCGGTCCGCGTGGATCATCGTTTGTTCAGCGTATCAACCAAGGTTCTGGCGACTCGTATTGATCTACGAGATCACCAGTCTGGAAAAGCCCCGTTCGCGGGGCTTTTTTTATAGCATCACACAGCATATCCGCTGACCACGCTAAATATCATTATGACCAATCCTCACTACCTCCCCGCTGACGACAGCGATGTCGAAAACAACCCAGATTATCACAGACAAGACCACGGTGGCATGGTCACCAACCACAACGGTGTGGCCGATGTGCTGCTGAAAAACGACAGGCTCTACAATGCCATGAAAGGCGACTGGTCACGCACTGACTGGAACGCCAGCCGCAACATCCGCACCACCACAGGCAAGGAAAACGGCAAGTTTTACATCCGCAGAGAGCAGATGAACACACAGGCCGTGGCCCGACGCTGCCAGGAATACAGGAAGGCCGCTGAACAAGGCTACCCAGATCCCTTGGCACCCATCATGGACGATGGCAAACTGGGCTACAAGTGGATGGATCTACCGCGAGTGATCTCCATAGAGATATCGGACCGATACTTTGGTGGCATGCCCTGGGCCGTGCTCAAGCATGACCGAACACTCAAAGCACAATTTTACCGCGTGGTAGAACGCGAATACAATCAATTCGTGTGCTATCCCGGCGGACGCTTGCCCATACCCATCGAAGTGCCGTATCCGGCTGCGTCAGGACAGGGCGAGACCAAATACTTCAAAGGATGGCAATAGATGTCTTACATCATACCCAACGCCAACGGCCTTGTGACATATCTCAAAGACTTCACGGGCAGCAGCGACGACGCTGAAATTAAACAATGTATCTACCTGGCTGAACTCTCCATGCGGAACATCGAACTGCCGGCCCTGCGATCGGATCCCTATGATACTGAATACATAGGCATCGTGGGCCAGGATGGCATGTTGGACATACCAGAAGACATGAACAAGCCCATCCTGTTCTTCCAGCAAGGCAGCACATCACAGCAGGCACAGAGTTCCAGCAGCACTGGACCCTGGCTGGTGTATGATCGAGTAGGCGACAGAGACATCATCACCATGCAGTTGGTGAGCCAGTTCTATCTCAACCCAGTGAATGTGCCTGCTGTGATCCGCGGCAAGTTTTCTGAAGTGGGCCGCAAGTATAGTTTCGTGCCGTATATAGAAGCCGGCAGTTATATCAATCTCTACTACTACAAGGCCTGGCCCTTGCTGTTTGCACCGGCCACTGAACTGGTCAGTGCCACTGGCACAGTGGGATCTATCGCAGGGGCAGGACCTTACACAGGTGCCATCACAGGCATGACCGACACCACTGGACTTGAAGCGGGTGATGAGATCGTGGCCACAGATGGCACTGGTGGGGTTGGTAGTCTAGGCACAGGCACTATTATTATCAACACACTCAGCACCACTTCACTTACCTTTACTGCCACAGGTGGAACCACTCCCGTGGCCGGTGCAGTGACCAATGTGAGTCTCGTGACAACCATACAGACCAATGCTGTGCTGGAAACATTCACCGAAGGCTACATCTATGGCAGTCTCACTGAATACTATATCAAGCGGCACAATGCTGCAGACGCACAGATATACAAAAGCAAATACGATCTGGCCGTGAGCACCGTGGAAGACCAGAACGCCCTGGGCAAATGGTCTGGAGGCAACACCAAGATCACTTCGATCTTCCAGCCACGCCGGTTCAGACAATACAACATGCGATAAGGAATAGAGATGCCAGGAAATACCACCAGTCTCTACAATTCAACAGGCAGTTCGGCCACGGTCAGTGCTACCAATCTGTCCGGACTCTACGGCGGCAGCGGCGTAGTCAGTGTAAAACAACCACAACTTGGACCCACAGGACCCACAGGACCCCAGGGCAATACCGGACCACAGGGCAACACTGGTCCTACCGGAGCCACAGGACCCACTGGTCCGCAAGCCGCAACAGGCCCCACAGGACCACAAGGCACCACCGGCCCCACTGGTCCTACCGGAGCCACAGGACCGCAAGGCACAACAGGACCGCAAGGCACAACAGGACCCACAGGTGCCACCGGACCCGCAGGAGCCACAGGGCCCACAGGACCCACTGGCAACACTGGCATCGTTATCAGCAACACTGCACCGGGAGATACCACGGTGCTATGGTTGGACAATGTGCCAGGCACACAGATCATTGGCGTGCCCGCAGGCGGAACCACGGGCCAATACATCATCAAGACCAGCAATTTGGATGGTGCCATGGCTTGGACCAATGTAGGACCCACTGGAGCAACTGGTCCCACAGGTGCAACTGGACCCACAGGTGCAACTGGTGCCACTGGTGCTACAGGCCCACAAGGCACCACTGGTGCAACTGGACCCACAGGTGCAACTGGACCCACAGGTGCAACTGGTGCCACAGGACCACAGGGAATCCAAGGTGGTCAGGGAGATACTGGACCGCAGGGCACGCAGGGCGTGACAGGGGCCACTGGGCCCACAGGTGCACAGGGTGGTCAAGGTGACACAGGCCCACAGGGCATCCAAGGCACAACTGGTGCCACAGGACCTACCGGAGCCACAGGTGCTACTGGAGCAACCGGTCCACAGGGCATACAAGGCGGTCAAGGTGACACAGGACCACAGGGCACGCAGGGCGTGACAGGAGCAACAGGACCCACAGGAGCACAAGGTGGGCAGGGTGATACAGGTCCACAAGGCATCCAGGGCGTGACAGGAGCAACAGGACCTACCGGAGCCACAGGTCCACAAGGTATCCAAGGCATCACTGGTGCCACAGGACCCACAGGTGCTCAGGGTGGTCAGGGCGATACCGGACCCACTGGTGCTACCGGTGCTACCGGACCCACTGGTGCCACAGGACCCACAGGCACCTTCTCCGGCACATTCACTGCCAATGTCAACGGCAATGGATTCAATCTCAGCAATGTGGTCACTGTCAGTGCCAACAACTTCCAGGAAGGCGTCCACACCTTTGGCAATGCCACAGGCACAATCACGCCCAATATCACGCTAGGCAGCATACAGAAAATGACCTTGGTTGGAAATATCACATTCAGTTCAGTGGCCAACATAGCCACTGGCAGCAGTGCCACATTCATACTCACACAAGATGCCACCGGCAACAGACTGTTGACCAGCACCATGAAATTTGCTGGCAACAGCAAAACATTGAGCACAGCAGGCAACAGCACTGACATCATCAGTTTGTTCTACGACGGCAGCACCTACTACGCCAGTCTAACCAAAGGATATGTGTAATGTTTTCCAGTCGCGTGGGATTCTTTAGCAGTGCTGCTGTGATCACAGTCACAGGTGGCACGCTGACCACCAGCGGCGACTACAGCATACGCACATTCAACGCCAATGGCAATCTGGTCATATCAGGTGGCAGCCTGGCCATAGAATATCTCATGGTAGCAGGTGGTGGTGGCTCAGGTGGCGACACAGAATTCTCAGGTGGTGGCGGTGCCGGTGGTTTGCTTACCGGATCTACCACTCTCGCAGCCGGCACTTATGCGATCACACGAGGAGCAGCCGGCCTTTACCAACCGGGTGATAATGGTAGCAATGGTGGCAATACCACATTCAATGGACAAACAGCCTATGGAGGTGGCGGTGGTGGCCGTCAGAGTGGTCAAAACGGTGGTTCAGGTGGTGGTGGTGGTGGCCGCAATGCTTCACACACTGCTGGCATAGGAGTTTATCCCGGCAGCACCTACATTGATGCTCCCAGACAAGGCTACAATGGTCGGAACGGCTCAGCATTCGTCCGCGGCGGAGGCGGCGGTGGTGCAGGTGGACTGGGATCTACACAAAATGGTGGTGCAGGTGTCAGCAGCAGCATCACAGGCACAGCAGTGACCTATGCCGGTGGTGGAGGAGCACAACCCGGAGGCACCGGTGGCTCTGGATCTACCAATGCCGGCGGTGGAGGCACACAATTTGAAGGTGGAGTGGCCGGAGTGGTCATAGTAAGATATCTCACAGCAGGCACAGCCTAAGGAAATGAAATGAGTTTACTGAAACAATTTATCGGAGGTCAATGGGTTCCTGTGCTGGTAGGCGAAACTGGTGCCACTGGCCCACAAGGAGCCACAGGACCTAGCGGAACAGCCTCGGCAGGTGGTGCCAACACTGAAGTGCAGTTTAACGACGCAGGCAATCTCAACGCCACACCAGGCATGACCTTTGACAAGACCAGCAACGCATTTGCTGTCACTGGCAACATCACAGGCAACTACATCCTTGGCAACGGATCACAACTCACAGGCTTGCCTGCCACATATGGCAACGCCAATGTGGCCAATTACTTGCCCACCTTTACAGGCAATCTGGCTGGCAACAATTTAAATCTCACTGGCAACATTCAAGCAGACTATGCCAATGTGATCATAACATATCCTTATCAATTTGAGATACAGGGCATAGGAAATGCTACACAGGTCACTACCATCCTGGGCAGCGGCATCAATATCAATCCTGATGCAGCAAATTTTGGTATCAACATGTTCTGCGACACAGCCAATGCTCCTATTGACATTGGACAATCAACAGCCAATGCCACCGGTGCCATCAACATTGGTGGATTTGGCGGTGCCACGCCCAACATCAACATTGGTGGATTCAATGGATTCACTGCCAATGTCAATGTAGTCAGTGCCAATCTCAGCACTGGCAACATCCTGGCCACAGGTGCAGTCAGCGTCACAGGCAATATCAGCCCCGGCAACATCTTGACCGATGGTTATTTTTATGCCAATGGTGCTCCTTACACAGGTAATCCTGGAGCCACAGGTCCACAAGGATCCACTGGACCTACTGGGCCCACAGGAGCCACAGGTGCCACAGGGCCTCAAGGCACGGCAGGAACCACAGGTGCAACTGGTCCTCAAGGACCGCAAGGCGATACTGGTCCTTCTGGTAGTGCAGGCTCAACTGGAGCAACTGGACCCACAGGAGCAACTGGACCCACAGGAGCAACTGGACCTACTGGTTCCACTGGCCCCACTGGCCCGGTAGCAGGATCAAACACACAAGTCATATTCAATGATGCAGGCACGGCTGGAGCAAGTGCAGCATTGACCTTTAACAAAACCAGCAATGTGTTCACTGTGAATGGCAATGCCAATGTTGGCAATCTCAATGCCACCACAAGCATTGTTGTGGCAGGTGCTGCAGGAAATATCACAGGTGCCAATTATATCAGCGGCAATTTCTTTGTGGGAGATGGCAGTTTGCTCACAAATGTCAGTGGCAGCAGCAACAGTTTTAGCACCATCGCTGCCAACGGAACCAACATCGTGGCCGCTAGCAGCACAGACACGCTCACGATTACAGCAGGCACCAACATCACCATCACTGGCAATGCTGCCACAGACACCATAACCATCGCCGCCACAGGTGGTGGTGGCACACCAGGTGGTTCAGACACACAGGTGCAATACAATGATGGTGGTGCGTTTGGTGGCATGACCACAGTGACATTCACTGACTCTGGTGCCAACACAGGCGATCTGGCCATCGGCAATATCATTTTTGCCAGCAACAACACCACTACCAACGCTGATTACCAACTCTATAACAACTGGATCAAGAACCAAAACGATCACATAGGCAATAGTTCCACGGCCACGGTATACAGTCCCGGCAGATATCTCATTGGCAAAGGCCTGGGTGGCACGCCAGGATCAGGTGGAGTGCCAGGATCATTTGGCGTGAACATGGATGTGAACAACAACATGCGTAATGCCAGAATGGCCATAGCAGATCGCTATACTCTCACTGACACTGGCGTCCGTAGCACGATCATCAATGCAGAAAACTGGGTGGATGTGAGCGGCAATGTGGGCACATCAAATGCTTCTACTCGCATAACAGGTATCAGCCAAATCCTGGGTGTAGGTGGCAATGGTGCGGGCAACCTTGTCAACAGTGATATTGCCGTAGTGAGAAATCATATTGCTACTATGGTGGTTGGCACCAACGGCAATCTCAATGTTGGCAATATATCAGTGGGCGGTATGACCAACTATAGCACTTTTATCAATTTACGACCTGGCTCATCAATTGGCAATGCAGTGGGTTTTCATTTCAATCCCAACAACAACACAGGTGTCACAGCCAATTTTGGCAATGCGTTTGGTTTAGTGTTGGGAGCAGGCGGTAATGCTGCCATACAAAACTACAGTGGTGTTTACCTGGGCAACAGCACAGTTTCTCCAACTGGTGGTGGATCAACAACCTCATACACACCAACCAACTACAGGTTCTTGAACAACCAAGATCTGCGTAGCAAGAGTGCCCTGGGACCCTTGGAAAGTTATTTTGACAGACCTTACACCTTTGTCACAACCACAGGCTCTACCAATCTTGACTGGAGCAATGGCACCAGCCAGTATCTCAAACCCACTGGCAATGTGACCTTGGCCTTCACTGGTGCCATAACCAGCACCAACGGCAACCTGTTCCACACTGTGACCTTGGTTGTGGAGCAAGGCACCACGCCTTACACCATCACCTTGCCCACAGCCAATGCCACCATCAAGTATGCGGGTGCTGTGAGCACAGTGGGGGCTACAGCCAACGCCGTGATCATGATTACTTCCACAGCGGCCAACATCAATGGATCAACCACTTACCTGACCACGGTGTCGCCGGAGTTCTCATAATGCTGGGCATAGCACTCAACGCACAACGAGCAGGCTGGGGTGAGCAACCGTTCCAGGTCAATATCACCTCAGACTCAGCGATAACACAGGCCCTGTATCAAACACCCAGTTTTAGCATCTTGACAGGTGTGGGTGGCAGCCCGCCCAATTCATCAGATATCATCCCCACAGGCAATTTTGATCTCACTGATTATGATCTCAACACTGGTTTTAACAACAAACGCAGCACCATTGTTGCCACCATGTATGCTGACTGGCCCACGGGACTTACCACAGAGTATGCTGCACTGAGCTGGGCCAACGAACTCAAAAACAATGGAACCATAGAATACTTCAACATCAATATAGAAAACAACAATGGCAACATGACATTTATTGGCGTGCAAGGTTCTGCACTCACACTAGGAGCCACAGATTCATTCATTGATCGTTGGCTCACTGTGATATGTTCTACCAGCGAAACACAAAGCAGTTTCACTGACTGGGTTCCACCGCCCTTTGGCAGTGGTGATTATATCAGGCTTGCAGTGTATGACTCAGAAACAGGTGAACTGCTGGGCAAACGAGACAATCGTGCCACTTTGCCCACACTACAGATAGAAAATTGGCCCGACACCACACCAGCCAATCATTCCGGTTCATATGGTATCACCATGAACAGTTTTGGCAGTGGGGGAAGCCCTACCTACTACAACACCAGATTGTGCAACTATTGGGCCAGTTTTGGCACCATGTTTGATCCTTTGCAGGAAACCAACACATCTTGGCTGACCACGCGACCCAGTGCTCAACTGGGCAATGCCGTGGCATGGATCAACGCACAATGGACCAATGATGAACTGGATGGTTCCGTTTATTTTGTGTCAACCAGTGGCCAGGATCTCTACAGCCAAGCCGATGACCGCGTGATGCGAACTTCAGGTTGGTCAACTGCAGACTGGGCCGCGTATCAAAGCACAACTTTAATTCCCAAGGACGAATCATAATGCCAATGTCAAACGATCTGGCCAACAAAGTAGCCAACGCCACGCTGCGTAATCAAAGTTATACTTCACCTGCCACGGTGTATGCTGCTCTTTACTCAACAGCACCCACGGTGAGCACTTCAGGCACGGAGATCACAGGCAACGGCTACAGCCGCCAGTCAGTGACCTTTAGTGCCCCTTCAGCAGGTGCTGCCACCAGCAATGTGGCTGTAAACTGGTCATGCACTGGCAACAACTGGCCCACTGTGGTGGCCTTTGCCGTCACTGATGCGTCAACCGCAGGCAACATCATGTATTTCAAATCAGTGAGCAGCAGGAACATCGTAGTGGGAGACACACTGACATTAGACTCTGGTGATCTCACCATAGATATAGGATAACCAATGCCAATAACCATTGGACCAGGAATCACAGCAGGACACGGTGTCTTCATGGGCAATGTAGATGCTGTGTTGGCTGCTGGCGGCACGATGTCCACCTTTGTGCAAGGCAATACAACATATCAATTACACACCTACACATATACAGGTTCTTCGCAAAGTTTTGTAGTAAAAAATGTTGGCAATGTCGGCAACATTGAATATCTTGCTGTTGGAGGTGGTGGTGCTGGTATTTCTAACACCGGCGGTGGAGGTGGTGCAGGAGAAGTAAAAACTGGCAATCTCTCTATCACCATACCTGCTACCTATTCTATTGGCATAGGTGTTGGCGGCACATCCCAAGGCCAAAATGGCAGCAATACCACTATATCTGGACCTGGTGTAAGTATCACAAGCATTGGTGGTGGTGGAGGTGGAGCACTTAGTATCCAATCAGCAGGAGATGGAGGTTCTGGAGGTGGAATGAACGACGGACCTGGCGGTTTATCGCTGGTAGGACAATTTCCTGGAGGCAATGCTGCCAACACCACCAGCAGTGCCAGTGGTGGCGGTGGTGCAGGTGCAGCCGGAGAATCTGTATCAGGTATTGGCAGTGGTGGAGGAGATGGTGGTGCAGGTATCACATCATCATTCACTGGTGTTTCTACCGCATATGGCGGTGGTGGAGGTGGTGCTGCATTAAGTTCAACTGCTGGATCTCAAGGTCTTGGAGGATCAGGTATTGGTGGTGATGGTGGCAGAGGTTTTAGTGGAGTAGAATATCTCACTCCCACCAGTGGTGCCAACAGCACCGGCAGTGGTGGGGGTGGTGGATACAATGATTCATATGGAGCAGGCGGCACTGGTGTGTTATATATTAGATACATCGTTGCTAACTAAAGGAAAAGATACATGGCAGCACAGATCAAAGAAGCCAAAACACCCCTGTCAAAGATGACCTGGCACCCAGATGTGCCGTCATCGGCCATGGGACCAGAAGAATACAACTCTACCTTGAGCCGCAATGTGGAAACAGATGTGCGTGGTATAAGGTCTGTGCTGGGCGATGAAGAAATACTGGACACCATCACAGGCACGCCCATCTATGTCACTGGTGGATACCGACTGGATGACTCATGGTGGTATATCGTGGGCACGGCCGAAGGCGTGTGGTGGGCATCAGACGATGGTGCTGCCTGGGTGGATGTCACACCTATATATACTCCCTTGGTTGGCTACAGCGAAGACATGAACATCACTGAAGCCTGGAATGGCACCACATTGATCATCAATGATGGAGTGAATCCGCCCATGATCTTGCTGGGCAATGCTGTGCGATTTGAAGCCTACAGCAACACACCACCGCAACAGATATTGAGCATCACCGGAGATGGCACCACCGTGGTGTATGAATTTGCCACATGGACCGGTCTGGGCTTGCCTTTTCCTGTGGGTGAGTATGTGCGAATCCGCAACTGCGTGCCAGACACCTACAATGGCGTCTATGAGATCATTGACGCCACTGACAACACCATCACTGTTTACAACACAGAAACTGCGTCACCAGACGAACTTGGCGTGATCAGACCTTACTGGGGTTGGAACTACAATGCTGACTTCACCAGCCTCAGTGCTGGCTTCGTGCGACTGTTCAACAGCCCCAATGTGGGTTCGATCCTGATCGCTGGCAACCTCACAGGCAATCTCGGTGATTCAACAGAACAATATTTTCCCAACACAGTGCGATGGAGCCAGGCCTTTGGCATAGATCAAGCACCCTCCACCTGGGAACCCAGTTTGGACAATGTGGCCAACGAATTAGAAGTGCCTGTGCGTGGACCAGTGCTGGATGGCTTTGCGGCCGGCGGCAACTTTTTTGTGCAGAGTTATTGGGACACCGTGGTGTTTTCGCCCATCAACTATCAGACCACTACCATACCTATCTTGGGTGTGCGGCAATTCACACAGGGTCGTGGCCTGCTGACCACCAATGCCTGGGCGTCAGCAGATGATCTGGTCATAGGCATTGATGCTAGAGATATATGGGTGTTTAATGGCCAGCAGTTCAAAGGCCTGGGCAATCAGCGTATCAAGAACTACATCCTTGGCAACATCAATCCTGACTACGCTGAACGCATCTTTTTTGAGAACAATACCAACAAGAACCAGATAGAGATCTACTATCCCGATCTCAACAGCACCGGCTGGTGCAACAAGATGATCAGTTATAGATATGATCTGGACGCATTCAATCCGCCCAGAGACATACCCAATGGCAGTTTTGCCACAGAAGGTCCGCTGTGGACCACCTTGCCAGACAGCAGCCTGGGCTATGATGACAGTTATAGGACCGTGGTGTATGTGCGAGGTGTAGCCAGCACTGCCTTGGTGCAGAAAGACATTGGCTTTGAGTTCATCACCGGTGCCATCACCAGTGTGTTCCGGCGAGACAACATCCTGGTGCTGCCCAACTACAGCCAGCAGGTCATGATACATCGCGTGCTGCCTGCTGTGAACAATCTCGACGATGACAACTTGGTCACAGTGAGCACAGGCACCATAGATGTCACAGTGGGTGGATCAAACTCAGTTGGCGAGCCCGTCACACTAAAGAACACCGTGACCTTGGATATTGACACAGACAACCCCTGGTGCCAGATCACGCAGAATGTGTTCAGAACCAACACCATCATTTTAGAAAACACCAGCACCAATACCTGCTGGATCTGCACAGGCATCACCTGGCAGTTCACAGAAACACAGGACGCTGTGTAATGGCCAACTTCGCGATCACCGATCAAGAAACACTGACCAGTGTCAACTACTTGTTGAGTGGTCCTAGTAATATTGGCAACGACTTCACAGGCAAGAGCGGTGGTGAGAACGATCCCAACTTGAATTTTGTGTATTGGCCTGGCGATGACATACCTCCGTATTATTCCACAACTGTTCCTGCCACTCCACCACCTACCTTCAATTACATCGCCACAGACATGTTTGTGCCCATAACTGTGCAGGATTCCACGCAAAAGATTGTGGTATCAACGCAGACCAGATTATGGGCAGATTGGACAGCGTCTGTTGTTGACAGTGAATATAGATTTTACATAACCTTGGCCAGATATCGTGTAGTAGATGGGTTTTTCCAACCCTTGCCAGCCATTGGCAATGATGTGCCAGGAGGCAGCAAGACCATGGTTGAGAACAGCATCCTGCTTACCGCTTCTGCCAATAGTTCTGCAGGAGGAGAACTTATTACCAATGGCAGTTCTGGTATGGTTTACGCTAACATCGTTGACACACCTGGCACCATTGGCAATTATTACTACTGGCTGCTGATCTATCTCGAACCTGTTTCTGGCGATCTCGCAGTGAACTGGATCGGTGGTGACATACGCAGTATCAGTGCAAGTTTGGTGAAACCATGACATACGAATTCATCACACCATCAGGTGCCACGGTATCCACCGGCGGGCCCGACTCTAGTAGGTTTTACAAAAAAAACAATGTGATTCGCGAGAGGCCGCTGCCACCGGGACCTGTGGGTCATTATCGTTGGGACAACACCAACGAGACCTGGCAGTTTGATGCTGTGCTTGCTGCAGCCGGCGTGCGTGCCACAAGAGATCGATTATTACTGGCAGTGGATCGAGTGAATCCCATATGGTATGCAAGCCTTGGCGTAGAACAGCAGGTTGCTTTGCAAGAATATCGCCAGGCCTTGTTGGCAGTGCCGCAGCAACCAGGTTTTCCAGAGTCAGTGACCTGGCCCACCAAGCCACCTTGGTTATAAAGGAACGAGTAAATATATCATGGCCGTCACAACTTCTGATCCATTAAAGTCATACACACAGGCACAGATTGACGCTGCGGCACGACAGATCATCTCTACCAACCCTGCCTACAAGAATTACAACACCGCAGGTCTAGTAGCAGCCGCACGCAGCAAGCCCAGTCTCATGACGGCCATGACCACAAATCTCAAGGCCTCTGCTACCAAACCTGCTGCTCCGGCAGCACCAGCCACACCCGCAGTGTCATTGCCAGATCCCAAGACCTTCAGTGGTTGGTCCACACAGGCAGGTGGCAAAACTTTTTATCGCAGTGTGCCTGGATCAGGTGAACCCACAAGTTGGCTCATGGCTGGTGGCACTGGCAACAAAAATCTCATTCCAGTAGATACCAAAGGGCAACCTACCACTACCAAATTTACCAGCACAGACAACACTACATTGTCCGCTTGGACACAGAGCACAGCCAGCAAAACTCCGCAGCAGATACAGGCACAGGTTGACGCACCCGCACTGGCCAGACAGAAAATCTTGGATGAGCAGGCTGCTGCCAAAGCCGCTGCAGAACGAGCCGCTGCCCAACAAGCGGCTGCTGCCAAAGCCGCTGCTGACAAAGTAGTGGCTGACAAGGCCGCTGCGGAAAAGGCCAAGGCCGCAGCAGAAAAACAACGCTTGGAAGAAGTGGCCGCACAAGGTCGCCGTGAAGCCGAGGCCGCACTGGCCGCAAGATTAGAACAAGAACGACGCGATGTAGCAGCACGGGAAGAAGCAAGCAGGGCTGCTGCTGCCAAAGCGGAAGCAGATAGATTGGCCGCAGAAAAGGCTGCTGCAACACCAGTGGCTCCTGTGCCGCCAAAGTTAACCATCGCACAACAGGCACTGATACAACAGCCCATCAGTGATCGTTTGGCCCGTGTGACCACGCAAGAAGAACTAGATGGTCTCATCCGACAGGCTGCTGATGCAGGTGCTCCATTCAATGAAGGTCAGATAGCCAACTACCGATCAGCCATGGGCAGTAGAGTAGCCCAGGCTGAACAACAACGCATACAAAATCTACGCACTGACATCGTAAACAATCAATTGCCAGCGGCACAGACCGCAGAGCAACTTGACAGCATCGTCGAGGCTGCACAGGCACAAGGTGTGTCAATTGATCAACCCACCATAGACAAATATCGTGGTGCTGTTCAACGCCGTGCGGACACTGCTGTGGAGATAGCCAATACCATCAAAGGCACTGGCCTGGGAGACACTGGTCGCAGCATCTATACCAGGAGCGGCATAGAGATAGCCACTCTGCCAGATGATCCTGTGTCAGGCACCCCAGGCGGTTATTATCTCTACAATGGCCAAGGTTTCCAGCAGTTGGATGCTGCAGGGCAGGCCACGGGTGTTGTGATACCCAGAGACGACTTCAATCAACTACAACAGACCCGCGTGGGTGGACTGCAGGAATATCAACGCTACCAAACTCAGTTGGCCGATCAAGCCAAACAAGCGGAACAGATCAAGAACTTCGAAGCCAACCTGCCCAAACCTGGGTCGGAAAAATTCAACTATCTCCTGGCCAACAGATTTGTAATGACCGGTCCCGATGGCCGAGACTATGAATTAGTAGCCAAGAACGAAAAGACCAACGAACCCGCACACTGGATACGCAGTGTCAGCAACAAGCCCATTTATAGCGATGCAAGGGGCGTGTATGAACGCTTGGACGCACCGGGCACCACCACTACCAAGGGTGATGTCAACACCATGTTCACGCAGAATGCTGAGATCGTCAATGCCAGACTGCAGGCCGAACGAGCAGCCAAGATAGCCGCTGCAGCCGAAGAACGCCATGGCACCAAGGGTCTAAAGAAGTTTTTAGGCCAAGTGGCCTTGCAGATAGCCAAGTATTACCTCACACCATTCATCGCAGAAATAGGAAGCAGTTTGGCCAGCGAAGCCTTGGACACGGTCAGCAACCTGGCCAGCACAGGCAGCACAGCCACAGAGATCGGCAGCACACTGCAGACCCTGTATGACATACCAGCAGATTTGGCAGCGGAAGTGGGCCAGATGGCCAACAGCACAGTGATCGACACAGTGAACACTGGTGCCTTTGACATCGGTGGCTTTGAAGGCCTCGGCGACATGTATAACTCCGTGGCCGGAGAAGTAGGCACAGGTGCGTTTGACATGGCCGGCTTCGAAGGCGTGCCAGACATCTATGGTGCCGGTGCCGACACAGCCACGGGTGCGTTTGATCTTGGTGGCATGGGTGATGTGTTTGGAGGCACCGTGCCATCACCAGTGATCCCCGATGACATGCCGTTTGACACAGGTGCGTTTGATCTGGGCGGCATGCAAGACATACCCACACCTGTTGCTCCACCCACGGACACAGGTGCGTTTGATCTGGGCGGCATGCAAGATATACCCACACCTGTTGCTCCACCCACTGACATACCGCAGGTGGATGCGTTCACAGATGTGCCAGCCAGTGTGCCCACACAGGCACCTTATGATATACCCAGCACTGGTCAATCCGACCTGCCAGCAGGTTCGGTGTTTGAAGGACCCAATGGACCAGAAGTAGTATTAGATTCAGGCAAGACAGTTTCGCAAAAAGATTATACTGATGCCATACTCAGCGAGCGTCCTGTATCTGTAGATGGCATGCAGCAGGTAAACTACACTCCAGAACAACTCCGCCGCATCGAAGAATTACAGGCACAAGGATATAGAGGAGCAGAAATCACTGAAAGGCTTGACGCTGCCACTGGCCCTGCTCCACGCATTAACATTGAAGGTGTGGCACCGCCGCCAGCACCACCAGAGATCACCTCGGTGAATATACCAGTTGGACCCAGTCCAGCCGATGTGATTCCTGTGGATCTCACTGGTGCCATCAGTCCTGAACTGGCAGCAGTCCTAGGTGGTGGAGCCTTGGCTGCCGCTGCGTTGGGCGGTGCTGGAGCCGGAGCACCTGCTGCTGGAGCCGGAGCCGGAGCACCTGCTGCTGCTGCACCTGTGGCACCACCAGCAGCAGCACCACCAGCACCACCTGTGGTCGAACCCATACCGGCACCTGTGGCACCACCAGCACCACCCGTGGTAGAACCACCTCCAGTGGTCGAACCACCACCTGCACCTGTTGCACCACCTCCAGTGGTTGAACCACCACCTGCACCTGTTGCACCACCTCCTGCGGCACCACCGCAGCCGCCTGTGGTCGAGCCACCTCCGGTGACAACAACCCCACCCACAGTGGAAGCACCTCCGGCTACTACAGCACCCACTACACCGGCTACTACAGCTCCAACTACACCGGCAGGGCCGCCATATCCCGGAGTGCAAGATCAACTGGTAGCACCAGTAGCACCAGTAGCACCGCCTTCGGCTCCTGGAACCACACCTGGAACCACACCTGGAACCACACCTGGAACCACACCACCGGGCGAAACTTTACCAGTGCCACCAACCGTGCCAACAACACCTGCTGGACCCACAGCACCTCCACCGACACCAACACCTCCACCGGCACCGCCGGAACTGCCTGTGGTAGAACAACCGCCAGTGCCCGAAATACCCACTGTGGATGTCACGCCACCCGAAGTGCCAGTGGAACCACCACCACAACCGCCGGGGGATCAGGCTCCCATAGACAACCGAGACTTCCCTTACGATCCCAATCAACGACCCGGTGATCTTTACAAGGCCTTGATGGACATGTATGGTGAGATACCTTGGTGGGCCAAACTGGGAGCAGGACTGGCCTTGATGGCAACACCACCAAAGATACCCACACGCAACTACGGTCCATTGCCGCCCACGGTGTTTGGCACCACAGGACAGATGAATCTGCCAGGCGTGAATCCCGGATTCTTTACCTCACCCACGCCATTTTATCAGACCACATCTCCGGTGCAGGCACGCTACTACTATGGCCAAAGGCCCTTGCAGACTGGTGATCAATTCAGCCAGCAGGCCTACAACACCGTGCCAGGTGCACCAGCACAGCCGTTTGGACTGCAGGAGATGTATACGCCCACAGATATCAATCAGTATTTGAGATCTTTGAACAGCGTGGCCGGGCCCATGGCACCGGCAAATCAGGCTAATACACAAACACGCTAAATAATGAAAAGGAACTAACTCATGTCATTTGGAAAAGGCGGTGGCACTTCATACACCACACCAGAACTAACACCAGAACAGCGTGCCCAGATACAGGCACAGAATGAATTCTTCACTGGCACCATCGCTCCCACTTATCAGGGTGCTGTGCGTGGAGCCACTGATCTGTATAATCTCGGTGCACCAGGTGTCACACGAGCAGCACAGAACTTGGCCGGTGCTGCAGGTGCCGCAGGGGAGACCTTGGGTGCCACGGGTGAGTCAGCCTTGCGGACCGGTGTCACTGGACTGCAGAGCCTGTTTGGTCCAGACTATGAACGACAGCAGTTGTCAGCGGCCATGGCACCAGCACAGATGCAATACGAACAGAACTTGGCCAATCAACGAGCACAATTTGGTGGCATGGGCAATCTTGGATCAGCACGCCAGGCCTTGGCCGAACGCCAATTGGCTGGCAGCACACAGGCCACGCAGGCAGCCACAGCAGCCAACATACTCAAAGACATCGCTGGTCAGCGTGCAGGTGTGGGAGCCACACTGGCACAACTGGGACAGGGCGGATTACAGCAGGCCTTGGGAGCACAGGCACAGGGCGTGGCAGCGGCCATGACACCACAGCAGTTATACAACCAATACGCTTCGGTGATCTTTGGCACGCCATCAGCATCCTACTCTCTGGGTCCCACAGGCCAACGCACCGAAAGCAGCAACTTCAACATGGGCATAAGGATCTAACAAACATATGGCATTCATGGACATGCTGGGGCAATACGCCACTAACCGATTTAACAATGCCGTGAGCAATCTTGGCACGCAATACGACAATGCCACACAGTTCCTCACAGATCCGCAGGCTGCCATGCAACGCAGATTGGATGAAGAAGAAGAGGAACGCCGTCGTCGTGAAGCCTTGGCAGCACAGGCCCGTGGAGAAACACCCACACCAGTGAAACAGACCATAACCACTGATCCCATCACAGGCGAACAGAAGATGAAGATTGAAGGATCGGTGCAGGATCTATCTGCTGCCAATCCAATGACACCCACAGTCACAGGTCCTGCGGTGCCTGGCATGATGGATCAAACAGGCCCAACACAAGATGAAATCATGCGTGATCAGGCCATGGCACAACTGGGTGGTTTAACACCCGTGGCACCAACGCAGATGCCAGCCCAGGCACAACCCCAACCACAACCCCAGCCAGAACCAGAGCCACAACCTGTTGTCACGCAACCACAACCACAACCTGCTGCTGTAGCACAACCACAACCACAACCGCAGCCACAACCTGCAGTGGCACAACCACAACCTGCACCTGCTGCTGTAGCACAACCGCAGGCAGCAGTGCAACCAGTCATGCCAGATCAAACAGGTCCATCACAGGATGAAATCCGTCGTGATCAAGCCATGGCACAGGTCATGGGTCAAACACCAACACCCCAACCACAGGCCATACAGCCCAGGATCGCATTTGGTGAACCCATACCAGAACCACCCACACAGGTAGCACAAGCAGGCACAGGCACACGCACAGATGTCACAGCCGGAACCACAGGAGCAGTGCCACCTGCTGCTGGAGACTTCAGCGATCGTTTCCGCGGTATTATGAATAATCCACGAGAATTGGCACGCATCATTGCAACCAGTGACAATCCCGCAGAACAAAAAATTGCTGCCCAACTCATGCGTCTCAGTGACAAAGAAACACAAGAGCGTGAAAATGCTGAAGACACGACTAGCAAAGCACTGCAAGGTGATCCAAAGGCACAGACGCAACTGCAAAAAGATCTCCGCAAAGAAGATGGCAGTTATATCAAGGCCTATATGTTCCGTAGATTAGGATTCAACAAACTGGCCGACGAAGAAGAAGACAAATTAGGCACAGGAAAGAAAACTATTTCGTCAATACAATTAGATGGAAAACAATATTCAGCAGTAGTTGATAACAAAGGCATGATAGTGCAGGCCTATGATGATTCTGGTGATCGGGTTGACACCAAAACGGTGGCTAAATTGCAAGCCGGTGGACAAAAAACAACCACGCAAGCATATGGATTTACTGGTGGATCACTGATCATTCCTGCAGGACAGCCTGATGCTGGTCAAGAATACCGCCAACGCACCAACTCAACCACAGGTAAGATAGAAAATATTATTACATCTGGTCCAAGATCGGGTCAGATCTACACCGGTCCTGCTGGTATGGAACGGCGTGTATCTACACAAGCACAGGTAGATTACAATTCGGCCTTGATTAAATTCCGCACAGCACCTAACACTGCAGCCGCAACTGAGGCTTTGAAGTTTGCTGTTGACGCATATGGTGTTGGAAGTCCTGAAGTGCAACAAGCACAACAAGAAATCAATAATCGCTTGGGACCGGCTGCTTTACCTCAAATTATGCAAGGTGTGCCAGCACTACAGCAATCTGCGGCAGGCGGCGGCCAATCAGCAGCAGGTAGTGGCCAAGCAGCAGCAGGTGGTGGCCAAGCAGCAGCAGGAGATAAACCTCGCCCCGGTGAGTCTGCAGCATCATTTAGAAAACGCATGGCGGTTGCCGAAGCACGAGATACTGCAAGAGGTCAGGTTGTAGGCAAAGAAGAAGGAATCACAGACGCACAACAAGTCAAAAATCAACGCACTGTTGACAGTGCTTACAGTCTTATTGTTCCTATCAATAATGCCATCAAAGAAGCAACCGGCAGTTATATAGGTGCGGGAGCAGATGAAGTAGCACGGCTATTTGGAATCAGCACCAAAGGTAGCCAAGCCACAGCCAGACTCAATGTCTTAAGCCAGAAAATTTTGGCTGATATTCCACGATTTGAAGGACCGCAGAGCGACAACGATGTCAATCTTTATCGTCAAGCAGCAGGTGATCTCAATAACCGGACCCTACCAATTGGAGACCGACTGGCAGCACTTGAAACTATCGTGTCATTATTGAAAAAATATGATACCGCCGGCAAGCATGACTTCACCTTTGGTGGACAGGCCTCCGGTGGCCAGACCTCTACCGGGGTCAAATTTAGAGAAGTCCGCTGATGCGTTTAGAAATACAGGGCCGCATAGTTGAGGTGGATGACAGTTTCCGGTCGCTGTCTGATGCTGAAAAACAAAAAACCGTGGATGAGATAGCAGCCAGTTTTAGTGCTCCATCCCAAGAAATTGGATTGGCTAGTCAAGAACCAACTTCGCCAGTGGAAACTGCGGCCAAGGGTGTGGCTTCAGCCGCTGCCACTGCCTATGGTTTATCGGGTGATGTGATGACACCACGCATGGCCTATGATACCCTGGGTCGTCCAGTGGTGCAGGCCGCAGGCGAAACATTCCAGAAGTATGTGAGCGATCCTTTCCGTGCTGGTCGTGATATTGCTGCCACCAAGGCTGGATCACCTTTACCTGCAGTGAATATGTTGCGTGAAGCCGCACCTGGCATCGCAGAACAGGTTGGCAAGGTATCAAGCACTGCACCATTGACCACCAGTGCTGTGACAGGAGCACAATATCCTGCGTCAGTGCCAGATTATCGTGCTGTGCAAAAGATGGCAGGACCAGAAATTGGTCAAAAGATGACCGAAGCCTATGCCCGAGGTGGCAACAGTGCTGTGTTGGAAATGCTGGACACAGACAAGGCCGCACAGCAAATGATGAAAGATCCCAGATTCGCAGAAGCAGTTGGGGCATATCGCGGTCAGGTGCCGTCAGGTATGGGTCAATTTGGCCGCATGGCCGGCCTGGCAGGACGCACTTTGGGCAGAGTGGCAGGACCAGTTGGCCTAGGCCTCACAGCCTATGACCTTTACAACCTTGCACCCAAGATGGCCGAGATGTATCGCACAGGCGTGCAAGGCCGCGGTGGTCAATTGGGACAGACCGGTGATGAATTTGCTTTCTCATCTGGTCCAGTAGAACCTGGCTACATAGATGACATCCGCCGCAAGGCAGCCGAAAAGGTATTAGCACAATGACCACACTTGACCAACTACAACGAGTATTCTGCGACAACTTCATGACCTACTATCACAGCCATGTGGCACATGTGAACATCGTGGGCCGCAACTTTACCAGTGATCACCGACTGCTCAAAGGCATTTACGAAGCACGCCAAGAGCAGATCGATGTGTTAGCAGAGATTGTCCGCACATTAGACGGCATGATGATCGATCACTTGCAGGCAGTGATAGTGGATAGTGGCGTGGAAGATGAACCCGTGCGTGGCACAGCAGATGAATTGTTGGCACATGTGGAGATCATGCTGCAGGATCTGGTCGTGCAGTATGAGATATTAAGTGAAGTCAGCAGTGAAGAAGATCTCGAGCACATCGAAAACTACGCACAAGAGCAGATCATGGCCATCAACCGACAATTGTGGATGCTACGCTCGACCCTGGAAACCCTGCAGTAAGTCTCTTGTAAGCGATGCTGCCACGCACATCGTAGCCACGCCGTTCGTGCAGTTTTAAGAATCCCGCTTGATCTCCACGCATGGTGGTAGAACATATCACTGGTATACCTACGACCAAGGCCCAGGCTTCCCAATGATCTATCATTTCACTGCACAACCTCAGTCGCTGGCGTGTGCTCAATGCCATGTCCACATGCACGATCTTCACGGCAGCCATTTCGTCTGCGGCCCACACAGCATGCTGACCACGCTCCACCCACACATAACCGGCTATGCGATCATCAATGCGAGCCACCTTGACCAAGCATGAAGCGGGTGCATAGAATTGATCAACCACGGCACGCATAAGGTTGTGGGTGTAGACCACAGGATCAGTGCGGAATATCTCATCGGCTTCGTGCTCAAACTGCTGCTGTGTGAGATTGACCAAGTGCGGCACATCTTGACCTGTGGCGGCACGCCACACTATCATAGGGCCGTCCATCCTTGGCCTGTATACATCTCCTTTAGGTCTGCGAACCATGATTCAAACTCAGGAGCCACAGCATCAAAGGTATATCTCATGCCACGCCTGCGGCACGCCGAACTCTGTATCCTGTGCCTGCAACGGATGGCGTTCACATAGTCTCGCAGGGTATGGCATAGGAATCCTGTTTCGTTATGCACATTGATCTCTGCGAAGGAACCAAAATGCGGGGTGATGATGGGAGTGCCACTCAGCAGGGCTTCTACTACCACTCCACCAAAGGGCTCAAGGTAAGTGGTGGCAATGATCAAGGCACTCGCATCACGCATGAGATCTCGTCTCATGTCCGTGTTAGCATAGCCCAGTTCTTCCACATGTGGCGGTGTGTGCGTCCAGCCCACATCTGCAATGCGACCTTGCCCAGCGATCTTCAACTTCACACCTGCGGCAGCAGTGGCTTGTATGCAGGTAGAGATGCCCTTAAGTTCGCTTACCCTGCCCAGGAACAGTACATAGTCATCCTTGCTATCAGAATAGTCAAAGTCATCCACATCAAAGTAGTTGGGTATCACACGACTATACCAGTTCTGTGGGTTTTGGTGCCCTTCCACCATGTTGCGTATGGCATGGCTTTCATAGGCACGCCAGCGGGCAAAATGTCCTGTGCTGTAGCCCACACCAGGCTCCACTGCTATGGCTTGGG
>Ga0247844_1003111_pt1 | contig 25220 bp, 20 predicted proteins | sample LaCtaG_FD_192421 | JGI IMG/M metagenome (GOLD analysis project Ga0247844, IMG submission 192421) | Freshwater microbial communities from meromictic Lake La Cruz, Castile-La Mancha, Spain - LaCruzMarch201714.5m_1 | ecosystem: Environmental > Aquatic > Freshwater > Lake | place: Spain: Castile-La...
GTATTGTCAAAGAAGAAATCAGATCATATATAGATGATTTCCGTGATTTAGTTATGGTACTCGCTTGTGCCTTATCTAATTTCAAAATAAAATATCAATAACAAACTAACTTATATAATCTCTAATGAAAAATTTTAAGATACCCGAATTGGGTGAAAATATAAAATCGGCTTCCATTGTTAAAGTATTAGTCAAAGTTGGCGATGTGATTGAAATTGACCAAGCTGTGCTCGAACTCGAAACCGATAAAGCAACCATTGAAGTGCCTTCGGACATTGTCGGAAAAGTGATAAGCATTTCGGTAAACGAAGGCGATACGGTAACAATTGGTCAGGAAATATTTGCTGTCGATGATGCCGCAAGTGGACAAACACTTGTGCAAGAGCCTATTATTGCTCAAAAGGTCGAAACTCCTGTAGAAGTTAAAGTTGCTCCGGCGACTGTAGAAGAGAAAGTTGAAATCCCAGAAAAAGAAGAAGTTTTTGTTCCGGCGCCAACTGTAGCTGCCGATGCTCCAAAAGTGATAGTTGAAAATCAACCACCAATTGTTCCAAATGCAGCACCTGCAGCTCCTTCGGTTCGCCGTTTGGCGCGCGAAATTGGTGTGGATGTAAATCAGATAAAAGGTTCTGGGCCGGGCGGGCGAATATTGCTCGACGATGTAAAAGCATTTAGCAAAATACTACATCTGCAACGCAATGAAATTCAACACATTCGTGCCGAACAACATGCGGAACCTCTACCCGATTTTACAAAATTTGGTGAGATAGAAATGCAGGCAATGAGTAACATTCGTTACAAAACAGCCGAACATTTAAGCCATGCATGGCATACCATTCCGCATGTTACACAGTTCGACAAAGCAGACATTACCGCTTTGGAAGAATTCCGCAAAAGCTACGCAAAAGAGGCTGACAAGCAGGGAGTAAAACTCACTGTTACAGCTATTTTGGTAAAAGTAATTGCCTTAGCACTTAAAAAGTTCCCGCAGTTTAATGCGAGTGTGGACATGCAAAACAAACAATTGATTTACAAAAAATACTATAATGTTGGTATTGCTGTGGATACAGATTTTGGATTGATGGTGCCTGTTATACGTAATGCCGACCAAATGAATGTGATTGAAATTGCCCGCGAAATGAATGTATTGGCCGAAAAAGCCCGTACCAAAAAGGCGGGTATTGCCGATTTGAGTGGTGGTTGCTTTACCATAACTAACCTCGGTGGAATTGGCGGAACAGCTTTTACACCCATTGTAAATGCCCCCGAAGTGGCTATTTTAGGCGTTTCGCGCGGACAAACAGAATCGGTGTATATCGATGGTAAATTCGAACCACGCTTGATGTTGCCTTTCTCGCTTTCGTACGACCATCGCATTATTGATGGAGCAGATGGCATTCGCTTCTTGCGTTGGATAATTGATGCGATTGAAAACCCAATGAAATTAATTGTTGAAGGATAGACCTCTCCCCAACCCTCTCCAAAGGAGAGGGAGAAACTCAAAAAATAAAATTTTATTAAAATGGAAAATTCAAATAAAGAATTAAAACTTGTAGTAATTGGAGGAGGCCCAGGAGGTTATGCTGCAGCGTTTTATGCGGCCGATTTGGGAATGAATGTTACTTTGGTGGATTTGGAAAAAAATCCGGGTGGCGTTTGCCTTTATCGTGGTTGCATACCTTCCAAGGCTTTGCTGCATGTGGCAAAGTTGATAAACGAAACGAAAGAGGCGAAAGCATGGGGAGTGGATTTTGGTGAACCAAAAATCGACATAGACCAACTTCGCGCCTTTAAAGATAAAGTGGTAGGTAAACTTACAGGCGGATTGGGCGTACTTTCCAAACAGCGAAAAATCAATTTTGTGCAGGGACGTGCCAAATTTGCATCGTCGAAAAGTATAGTTGTTACCAAAGAAGATGGTGCTTTGCAGGAAATTAGTTTCGACAAAGCAATTATCGCCATCGGTTCGGTGATTGCTACCGTTCCGTCGTTACAAATCGATAGCAAACGCTTGCTTAATTCCACTTCGGCACTCGACTTGCCCACCATTCCTAAAAGTTTGTTGGTTGTGGGTGGCGGTTATATCGGTTTGGAACTTGGCTCGGTATATGCCGCGCTTGGAACAAAAGTTTCGGTAGTTGAGTTTATGGACAGAATACTTCCCGGAGCCGATCAGGATTTGGTTTCGCATCTCAAGAAACGTTTAGACCATTCGTTCGATAAAATTATGTTACAATCGAAAGTAACTGAAATAAAAGAAGTGGGCGAAGGTTTAACTGTAAAAATCGAAAACAAAGAAGGTGTGGTGGAAGAGCAACAATACGATTATGTATTAATGTCAATTGGTCGAAAGCCGCAAACTGCTGGTTTAGGACTCGAAAACACACAAGTGCAGGTGAACGAACGCGGTTGGATTATAGCTGATAATACACTGAAAACCAAGGATGAACACATTTATGCCATTGGTGATATAGTTGGGGAACCAATGTTGGCGCACAAAGCATCGCACGAAGCACGTGTGGCTGTGGATGCTATTTCGGGTAAAAAAGTAGCTTTCGAACCATTAGCAATTCCGGCAGTTGTTTTTACCAACCCCGAAATTGCATGGGCAGGTCTAAACGAGAATGTAGCAACTGCTAAAGGTATAAAATACGAAGTTGCCAAATTCCCATGGGCAGCCAGCGGGCGAGCTACCACACTCGACCGCAGCGATGGCCTAACAAAAATCCTTGTCGACCCCGAAACTGAACGCGTGTTGGGAATTGGTTTGTGTGGTCCCGGAGCCGGCGAAATGATAGCCGAAGCAGTTTTAGCCATCGAAATGGGCGCAACGGTAAAAGATCTAGCGCTCACCATTCATCCACATCCAACGCTTTCGGAAACGGTAATGGAAGCAGCCGAATTGTTTTACGGACATTCGTCGCATATTTACAAGCCGTTAAGGAAATGACAGTTTATCACTAAATTTAGTTTTATATAATTTTTGTCTTTGAGAACAAGAAGTTTATTAAGTTCAATTTTTCTTGAAATTTTCAGCATTGTACGCAAAGTCCACACGTATGAAGAGCTCACAGCGATGGGTGATTTTGGATAGTTTGATATTTTAATTTTGTTGTAGTCTATTGATTTAAATATTTTACAAAAATCTATTTAGCAAATAATCAAAATTTTGTATCTTTGCACTCGATTTTAAGCAGTTGTGATAAATCCAAAGATTATTCAATCAAAAAAAATATAAAAATTTAGAGTCAAAATGGAAGATTTAAATGCCGTTGTGCAACAAGTAGTTCAGGTATCACCTATCATGAAAGTATTCAGAATAGCTCCACTGGGTTGGGAATTACCCGATTTTAAACCCGGACAGTTTGTGGCTATTGGATTACCACCAACGAGCGAAAAATGTGCCGAAGCTACCGACGAGCCTGTAGAGCCCGATCAAGAAAAGCTTATCAAAAGAGCTTATTCAATTGCTTCGTCCAATTTATCGAAAGATTATGTAGAGTTTTACATTACTTTGGTGCATTCAGGTGCTTTAACTCCTCGTTTATTTAACTTGAATATTGGTGATAATATTTGGTTGGGAAATAAATTTGTAGGTATGTTTACGCTCGATCAAATTGCCGAAGATCAGAATATTGTACTGATTGGTACTGGCACTGGTGTGGCACCTTATATGAGTATGTTGCGTACCGATGCATTGCATCGCAAAGGCAATATTGTGGTAATACATGGTGCTGCTAACTCGTGGGATTTAGGTTACTCGTCGGAGTTAAACTTGCTGCAAGTATTGTCGCCAAAATTCAAATATATCCCAACTATTACTATGCCTAATCGCGAATTCACTCCTTGGGCTGGTCGTACACAGTTTATTCAGGAAATTTGGGAAGAAGGTGCAATCGAAAAAATGTGGGGTTTTAAACCTGCTGCCGAAAATACACATGTTTTCCTTTGCGGAAATCCTAACATGGTAAATGGTATGGTTGAATGCCTCGAAAAAGAAGGATTTAAAGAGCATACACGCAAAGAAGTTGGACAAATTCACGTTGAACGCTTTAATTAATTAGTTTTAAAGTTATACCAACAGTACATATAAAACGAACCAAAGTCGTTTTTATGTCTACTGTTGTTAATGCCGTTGCTTCAAACAAATAGAATCAATAAGACGAAGTCGAAATTGGGCTATATTGTTTGTGCAAACGGTATTATTTATTTGTAAGTCTTTTGTCGGATCCTTTCCACGAACAGCCTAAACAATATAGAATTGTTAGGTCGAAGCCTTCGAGTGATTGGTCGGGATGGAGCGGTTGAATTTCGTGGTTATCGGTCACAATAACTACAACCGAATCGCCGGCCTCATTTTTTACCTGAAACCGTCCTATTTTACATTGGGGGCAAAGTAGTTTTTTCATATATTATTCATCGTCGTCAACTACAACCGTTTCTTCCATAATACTGTTGTTGTCAGCTATTACTTTCACTTTTACGGTGTCAATATTATCCAGATTTTTTACTTCGCGTATCTCATTATCATCGAATCGGAGTATACGTCCGGGGAATGCCAATAACCAGTTCAGATTATGTGTAGCCATAATAACCGTAGTACCCGATTTGGAAATATTGTAAAGTAGATCAACCAGTTCGTTGCCTGTTTCAGGGTCGAGATGACCTGTAGGTTCATCGGCAAGAATTATTTCGGGCGAGTTGAGCAATGCCCGTGCAATCACTATTCGTTGTTGTTCGCCACCCGATAATTGAAATGGCATTCTGGTTTTGGCGCTTATCATGCCAACTTGTGTAAGCACATTGTCAATCTGCTCATTAATAGCCGCTTTGTCTTCCCAGCCGGTAGCTTTTAGCACAAATTCGAGATTGCTGTAAACCGAGCGATCGGTAAGCAACTGAAAATCCTGAAACACGATGCCAATTTTACGACGAAGAAATGGAATTTCTTTTAGCTTTATTTCGTGAAGATTATAATCCAATACAGCCGCTACACCATTTTGAATTAATACATCGCAGTAAAACGATTTCAGAAGCGAGCTTTTTCCACTACCTACTTTACCCAAAAGATAAATAAATTCGCCCGAATGAACTTCGAGGTTTACATTTTTCAGAACAAGATAATCCTGTTGAAAAATATCAACATTTTTATATTTTATCAATAGCGTTTTTTCCATTTTTTTTTAAAATTAGACGACAAACAACCGACGACTGACAACTGACAACAAGAATTAAACCCAATAAATATCCATTAATATCGTGCGAAGCACAAATAACTATTAATAACGCACGAAGTGCCTAATAACGGCGTAGCCCTATCCCTATTTATGTCGTTTTCTCAACTCCCGTCCAAGGTCGTTCAACGAATATCCTTTTGATGTAAGCAATACAATTAAGTGATAAACAAGGTCCGACGCTTCGTAAAGGAAGTTTTCGTCGGTTCCATTTGTAGCTTCAATCACAGTTTCAACAGCTTCTTCGCCCACTTTTTGAGCCATGCGGTTTACGCCTTTGTTAAAAAGAGTAGTGGTGTATGAGCCTTCGGGCATTTCTTCGAAACGTTTTTGAATAAATTCTTGCAAAAAATTCAGAAATGCAAAATCACCCTCATTTTTTTCATTCCAACAAGTATCGCTACCAGTATGGCAAACCGGACCTACGGGAGTCACTTTTATTAATAAAGTATCCTTGTCGCAGTCATTTAGAATTTTGTCAACCATCAAAAAGTTGCCACTTTCTTCGCCTTTAGTCCACAAGCGGTTTTTAGAGCGACTGAAAAAAGTTACTTTGCCCGTTTCTTGTGTTTTAGCAAAGGCTTCTTCGTTCATAAAACCTAACATAAGCACTTTTGAAGTGAGTTTGTCCTGAATAATTGCGGGAACTAATCCGCCTGATTTCTGAAAATCGATAGTCATATAGTGTGTTCTTATTTTTTTTACGTTTTAATTGTATGCGAAAATACTAAAATTTTGCTAAACAACCAATTTAGTTTTGTTCAATAACCTCAACTGGTGTTGCTGTTGATTCTTCAAGTGGAATTTCGTCGGGTAAATCAATGTCCAGCGAATCGGAATTTCCCTTGGTGGTATCACGCGGAATATAAGTATGGCAATTGTATGAACGACTGATTGTTTCTTTTGGTTTGGTTGTGAATTTTCCTCTATAGTGTTTGAATTTTTCATCTTTGAGCACTTTTTCCATAAACAATCCAAATATTGGCAATGCCGTTCTACTTCCTTCACCCAGGTTTCCGGTGCGGAAATGCACGCTTCTGTGCTCACCACCAACCCATGCACCTCCAATTAAGTTTTTACTTACGCCTACAAACCATGCATCCGAATAGTTGGATGATGTTCCCGTTTTTCCTCCAAAGTCGGTATTGTAATTAAATAAATCCCATTCCCAAAGCGCCTGAGTTGTACCTCCTGATTCTGTCATGCCACCTTTAAGCATTTCGGTCATAAGCCATGCAATTTCGTAAGGTAAAACCCTTTCTTGCTTTCTATTTGGTTCGTAAATTACCTTGCCATTTTTATCCTCGATACGAGTTACCAAAATGGGGTCATGGTACATGCCTTCGTTTATAACTGTACCAAATGAGTTTACCAGTTCGAGCAAGGATACATCCGATGAGCCTAAGCAAGTGGATGGTTTGTTTTCGAGCGGCGTACGTATGCCCATTAAATGAGCTGTTTTGATAATTTCGGGGATGCCCACTTCTTGAGCCAATTGTACGGCAACAGTATTGATAGAGCGAGCAAATGCATGTTTTAACGTCATGCTATAGCCTAAATACGAACCGTTTGCATTTTTTGGAGTCCAGGATTTTGGCTTGCCATTTTCCATATAATTCCAAGTTACATGCTTATCAGTTATTTTGTCGCAAGGAGCATGGCCGTGAAGCATAGCAGTTGTATAATCAAATAGTTTGAACGTAGAGCCCGGTTGGCGTTTGGATTGTGCTACCTTGTCGTACTGCCAAAATTTGAAATTAATATCGCCCACCCACGCTTTAACCTCACCACTAGCCGGTTCCATAGCCATAAAACTACAGTGCATAAATTTACTCATATACCGTATGGAGTCCATTACGCTAAATGTAGTGTCTTTTTCGCCCACTTTATAATCAAAAACTTTGGTACGATGCGGTATGTTTAAATACTTTTCAATGGAATCGGTATTACCATCGTATTTGGCATTCAGGATGGCATAAGCCTTTGTTTTTTTTGCAATATTTTCCACAAAGTTTGGAATCTCTTCGCGGTTTTCATCTCGCCAGGGGTTTTCGTTACCCCAGTGGTCGTTGAACCTACGTTGTACCGAGCGCATTTGTTTTTCAACAGCTTCTTCGGCGTATTTCTGTAATCGGGAGTCAATGGTAACATAAATTTTCAGTCCATCCGAATAAATATCGTATCCGTTTTCACGTTCCCAATCTTCGAGGTATTTGGCCAAATACGACCTGAAATGCAAGGCTTCACCATCGTAGGATTGCTCCACGCTATAATTTAATTTTATAGGGATGTTTTTGAGCGAATCGCATTCTGCTTGCGTAATTATTTTGTGTGTTACCAAATTCTGAAGCACTACGTTACGGCGTTCTTTCGATCGCTTAGGATTCGATTTGGGGTTGTAAGTAGTTGTAGCTTTGAGCAATCCTACCAACGTGGCCGATTGTTCGTAGTTTAATTTGGCTGGTGTGGTTTTGAAATATGTTTTCGAAGCTATGCGTATGCCGTAGGAGTTGCTGCCAAAATCAACCGTATTAAAATACTTGGTAAGAATTTCGTCCTTCGTGTAAAAAATCTCAATTTTTACAGCTGTAATCCATTCTTTTGCTTTCATAATAAGCAGTTTAACGCCTGGTATGTATCCAAAAAGTCCTTTCGAATATTGATTTCGAGTTTTGTACATGTTTTTCACCAACTGTTGGGTAATGGTGCTGGCACCACGTGCATTTCCCTGCGTCATATCTTTCATGGCAGCAAAAACGCCTTGAAAATCAATCCCAAAGTGATCGTAAAAACGTTCATCTTCGGTGGCAATCAATGTTTTAATAAGTAGTGGCGAAATATCGTTGAACTCAACTGGCATGCGATTTTCGGTAAAGTATTTTCCAATAACTTTGCCGTCGGCCGAAATAATTTCGGATGATGCACTTTGATCGGGATGACTAATGCTGTAAAGGCTTGGCGATTTGCCAAATAACCAAAGAAAATTGATATCGATAAGCAAAAGCAAAAGCATAAATAAAACTATGCTTGTAACAAAGATATTTGCTATTTTTTTGTACCAAACTAATCCTGTAAAACGTTTGTATCTGCTTATTCTCCAAGTAATAAACTTAGCCCACCAGCGTTTAATAAATTCCAACCAAATAGGCAAGTTTGCGCTGAAATATTGTAAAATTACAGAAATGGTTTTTCTTATCTTATCCCACATAATTATTGGTAATTTTGTGCAAAGTTAATGCAATTACTCTGATATTAAATAGCTTTGTATACTATAATTTTAAAATTGATTGAATTTGAGTTAAGCTTGTTCTTGTAAGTGCTTGAAAGATAAATATTTTGCTTTGGCTTGACACAAACGAACTTACAAAACCAATAGCTCTCAAAAACTATCACTGATTTGATTCAAAAAATGTGGATTAATATTTATATACAAAAAAATATCGTATCTTTGCGCCCGAAATATAAATTTTAAAAACAAAACATGTAATTTTATGAATGTAGTTACAAAAACTATCACACTCGGTGATGGTCGTACCATTTCAATTGAAACAGGAAAATTGGCTAAACAAGCCGATGGTTCTGTAATGGTTCGCATGGGCGATACCATGCTGTTGGCCACAGTTTGTTCGGCTCAGGACGCTGTTCCTGGAACTGATTTTATGCCACTTTCGGTGGATTATAAAGAAAAATTTTCAGCTTTTGGTCGTTATCCTGGTGGTTTCCTTCGTCGCGAAGGTCGTGCTTCGGATTACGAAATTCTAGTTTCACGCCTAGTTGACCGCGCATTGCGCCCTTTGTTCCCCGATGATTTTCATGCTGAAACTTTTGTTTCTGTTACACTTTTCTCTTCGGACGGAAATGATATGCCCGATGCATTAGCTGGTTTGGCTGCTTCGGCTGCATTAGCAGTTTCGGATGTGCCTTTCAATGGTCCTATTTCCGAAGTTCGTGTGGCACGTATCAACGGCGAGTTTGTGATCAATCCTACTTTCGAACAATTAGCTACAGCCGATATGGAAATTATGGTGGCTGCTACTATCGACAATATAATGATGGTTGAAGGCGAAATGAAAGAAGTAAGCGAAGATGAATTGCTTGCTGCTATGAAAGTGGCTCACGAAGCTATAAAAGTACAATGTCAAGCTCAAATTGAGTTGATGGAAGCGGCAGGTAAAACAGTAAAACGCACCTATTGTCACGAAGAAAATGATGAAGATCTTAAAAAAGATATTTGGGCAAAAACTTACGATAAAGTGTATGCTGTGGCTGCTTCGTGCAATACCGACAAACACTCACGCGTTGATAATTTTAAAGCAGTAAAAGCTGAATATATCGAAAGCCTTGAACCTGAGGTAGCTGCTGAGAAAAAAGGATTAATTGGTAAATATTACCACGAAGTAGAAAAAGAAGCTATGCGTCGTTCTATTTTGGACGAAGGTAAACGTCTTGATGGTCGTAAAACAACTGAAATTCGTCCTATTTGGTCGGAAGTTGATTACTTGCCAGGAGCACACGGTTCAGCAGTATTTACACGTGGCGAAACTCAATCGTTAACTACTGTTACTTTGGGAACCAAAATGGACGAAAAACTAGTTGACGAAGCTTTGTGGAAAGGAAAAGAAAGATTCTTATTACACTATAACTTCCCACCATTCTCAACAGGTGAAGCGCGTGCATCGCGTGGTGTTGGTCGTCGCGAAGTGGGTCATGGTAACTTGGCTCTTCGTGCATTGAAAAACATGATTCCTGATAACTATCCTTACGTAGTACGTGTGGTTTCAGATATTTTGGAATCGAATGGTTCATCGTCTATGGCTACAGTTTGTGCTGGAACTTTGGCGTTGATGGATGCAGGTGTACAAATCAAAAAACCAGTTTCGGGTATCGCTATGGGATTGATTTCCGAAAATAAAGGTAAAAACTTTGCTGTTCTTTCGGATATTTTGGGCGACGAAGATCACTTAGGTGATATGGACTTCAAAGTTACTGGAACAAAAGACGGTATCACGGCTACGCAAATGGATATTAAAGTAGATGGGCTTTCGTACGAAATTCTTGAAACTGCTTTGAACCAAGCTAAAGCCGGACGTATGCATATTTTGGGCAAAATTCAGGAAACCTTGGAAGCTCCACGCGAAGATATGAAACCAAATGCTCCACGTATTGTGGTAATGATGATACCAAAGGAAATGATTGGTGCCATTATCGGACCTGGTGGAAAAATTATTCAAAACATGCAAGCTGAAACGGGTGCTGTAATTACCATCGAAGAAATTGGTAACGAAGGACGCGTGGAAATTGCTGCTAATAATAAAATGGCTATTGATGCTGCTATTGCCAAAATTAAAGGTATTGTTTCAATTCCCGAGATTGGCGAAACTTATCCATCAAAAGTAAAATCTGTAATGCCTTATGGTGCATTTGTTGAGTTTATGCCAGGCAAAGAAGGTTTGTTGCACATTTCCGAAATTGACTGGAAACGCATCGAAACCATGGATCAAGCAGGAATTAGCGAAGGCGACATGATTGATGTGAAATTGTTGGATATTGACCAAAAAACCGGAAAATACAAACTTTCACGCAAAGCATTGTTGCCACGTCCTCCAAAAGAAGAAAATAAATAACCCATTGCCCTTAAAGGGGAATAAAATTAAAAAAGCTGCAATCTGGTTTACGGGTTGCAGCTTTTTTTGACAATATAAAGATTATGTCAATACAAAAAAAAGAAAAACCGGCTGTTAAAGCCGAATTACATCCCCGAAATAAACATCGCGATAGGTATGATTTTATAAAACTCATTGAGCTTTGTCCCGACTTTGCAAAGTACCTGAAAGTAAATGAGTTTGGTGTTGAGTCAATTGACTTTGCCAACCCTAAAGCTGTAAAGTGGTTAAATAAGGCATTGCTAATGCAGTATTATTCCATCGAGTACTGGGATGTTCCAGCTGGATATTTATGTCCTCCAATACCCGGAAGAGCTGATTATATACATCATATAGCCGAACTGATTGGCAGTACAAATGCTGGAAAAATTCCATTAGGTGGCGACATAAAATGCATGGATATTGGTGTAGGTGCAAGTTGCATTTATCCAATTATAGCTATAAAAGAGTACGGATGGTCGTTTGTAGGTACTGATATTGATAAAAACGCTCTTGAATCGGCTCGTAAAATTATTGAACACAATGATTTTTTGAAAATGAAAATGGAATTGCGTTATCAGGAAAATCCGAATGATGTATTTCATGGTGTTATGTTTCGTACCGAGCCTATCGATGTTGTAATTTGCAATCCACCATTTCATAGTTCGCAACAAGAAGCCGAAAAAGGAACACTCAAGAAAATTAGTAGCTTGACACATAAAAAAGCAACTACTCCCGTTTTAAATTTTGGTGGGCAAAGCAATGAACTCTGGTGCGAAGGTGGCGAAGAGCGTTTTATCCGAAATATGATTCGACAAAGTCGTCAGTTTTCAACAAATTGCTATTGGTTCTCAACCTTAGTATCCAAAAAAGATCATTTAGATGTACTCGTAGAGGCTGTTAAAATGGAAGGAGCTAACGATGTTCGAATTATTCAAATGGGGCAGGGCACAAAGCAAAGTCGTATTTTAGCATGGTCGTTTTTGAATCCAACTCAACAAAAAAAGTGGAAAGAAACGAAATGGAATGCACATTAAATAATAGTTGTGTATTTTGCAAAAAAGAATTACCTTTGCACCACTTTTTTGTAAAAGAAAGTGTGATGGGAAATTAAGCAACTAATCACTTAATAACGAAACGCTTAAATTTTGAGTAACACAAAAATTATTTTTTAAAAATGAAAACATTTGAATTAAAAGGAGCTGTTCGCACAGACCTTGGAAAAAAAGCTTCGAAAGCTGAACGTGTAGCTGAAACTGTACCTTGTGTACTTTATGGTGGTGCCGAAAACGTACATTTTACTGCTACAGCAAGTGATTTACGTAAATTGATTTATTCTCCTGAAGTATTTGTTGTTGACTTAACAGTTGATGGTAAAGCTTGTAAAGCAATTATGAAAGCATTACAATTTCAACCAGTAACTGATAAAGTTTTACACATCGACTTTTTGGAAGTTTCTGATAAAAAACCAGTTGTAGTTGAAATACCTGTAAAATTAGAAGGTTTGGCCGAAGGTGTTAAAGCTGGGGGTAAATTGGCGCTTGAAATGCGTAAATTGAAAGTAAAAGGTTTGTACACACAAATCCCTGAAAATATTGTTATTGACGTAACTCCGCTTGGATTAGGAAAATCGGTACAAGTTGGTGCTGTTGCTGTTGAAAACATGGAAATTTTAAATGCTAAAAACGCTGTTGTTTGTCAGGTTAAATTGACAAGAGCTGCTCGTGGAGCTGCTGCGGCTGCTGCAAGCAAAAAATAATTGATAGAATTTTTTGAATTATTTTTTTGAAACGATGAGATAGTTTATTCTCAAATTTTCGAATTCTCAAATTTTCAAATTCTTAAAATATGAAGTACTTGATTGTTGGATTAGGTAATATTGGTAACGAATACCACCATACCCGCCACAACATTGGATTTACAATATTGGACGCTTTCGCCGAAGCGTCCAATGTTTTTTTTGCAGATAACCGTTATGGAGCTACTGCCGAAGTGAAGGTAAAAGGTCGTACGCTGATTTTACTCAAACCGTCCACTTTTATGAACTTGAGTGGTAACGCCCTACGTTATTGGATGCAAAAAGAAAACATTCCCATCGAAAATGTGTTAGTAATAGTGGATGACATTGCTTTGCCATTCGGCACCTTGCGCTTAAAACCCAAAGGGTCGGATGCCGGACACAATGGACTCAAAAATATTCAGGATGTTTTGGGACATTCGGATTATGCCCGCTTACGATTTGGTGTAGGAAGCGATTTTTCAAAAGGCCGCCAAGTGGAATATGTGTTGGGTAAATGGCCAACCGAACAGGCTGAAAAGCTGCCCGAACGTGCCGAGAAGTGTGCTGAAATTATTAAAAGCTTTTGCTTAGCTGGCATGCAACTCACCATGACGCAATACAACGGGAAATGAAAGCTGAAGTTCGAATAGATAAATGGTTATGGGCGGTACGCTTATTCAAAACCCGCACATTGGCTGCCGAAGCTTGTAAAAAAGGCAAAGTGCTGATACAAAACGTGCAAGTAAAACCTTCGCGCAATGTAAAAGTGGGCGATGTGATATGTGTTAAGCATAATCCAGTGTTGTTTTCCTTTAAGGTTTTAGCACTTTCCGAAAATCGCATGAATGCCAAACTTGTGCCGGACTTTATGGTAAACGTCACTACACCCGACCAATTGGAATTAATTGAATTAGCGCGCATTGCAGCACAAAACAATAGGGATAGAGGCACAGGCCGACCAACCAAGAAGGAACGTCGCGATATCGACGACTTTTTTGAACCCGTATTTATGGATGAGGATGGCGATTGGGATTTGTAATGTGTCAATGAGCCAATTTGCCAATGTGCAAATTAAGAAAATAAGAAATTGAGAAACTCTTCAAACTTTCAAATTTTCAAGCTCTACAAACTTTAAGAACTTTACAAACCTTATAAACTTTACAAACAAATTTATGTTCATAGCCAGTAAATTAAAAAAAGAAAATATCTGCGAGTACCTGCTTTATATGTGGCAAGTGGAGGATATGCTACGTGCATTCAACTTGAATATTGATGCGTTTAACGAAAAAATTGTTTCGGTTTATCCTGTCGAAAATGAAGCTGACCGTAGAACACTTTACGAATGGTACGAAAGTTTGATTGACATGATGCGCTTGGAAAACGTGCAACAAAGTGGTCATATACAGTTGAATAAAAACGTGATTATCGATTTGGTTGATTTTCACCAACTCGTATTAAAATCAGGTCAAGTGCCGGCTTATAATGCCAAGTTTTTTCATGTTTTGCCCTTTATAAACCAATTGCGCACCAAGTCGGAAGTAGGTTTGTCGGATATTGAGCTGTGTTTTAATTTTATGTATGGCATTATGTTGCTTCGCATGAAAAAAACCGAAATAAAACCCGAAACCTTACAAACCCTAACCGAAATAAGTAAGTTTTTGGTATTATTAGCCAAAAACTACCAAGCTTACAAAAATGGTGAGTTGGATTTGGAGGGATAATGTGGTGATATGATGATGTGTTGATGTGATAATAACGCGAAGCGAATAACGTGCGAAGCACAAATAACGGCGAAGCCAATAATACAAAGTAAAATGAATGTTTTAATAACCGGCAGTAATGGCCAATTAGGAAATGAAATACGTGTAGCTTCGGCTCAATATCCGAAATTTAACTATATTTTTACGGATGTTGCTGAATTGGATATTTGCGACAAAGCAGCGCTCGAAACTTTTGTTAAGGCAAATGCTGTTGATGCAATTGTTAATTGTGCGGCATATACCGCTGTTGATAAAGCCGAAGATGATGTGGATTTATGTTATAAAATAAACCGCGATGCAGTTCGGAATATTGCCGAAGTAGCTGCGGCTCACAATTTAAAAGTAATACACATTTCGACCGATTATGTGTTTGATGGTACAAGTCACACTCCACTTACCGAAGATATGTCAACTGCTGCTTTGGGAGTTTATGGTAAATCGAAATTGGAGGGAGAACAAGAATTACAGACCTTTTGTCCTATTTCAGTTATTATTCGCACATCATGGTTATATTCGTCGTTTGGTGGCAATTTTGTGAAAACAATGATAAAATTGGGCGCTGAACGCGATGCATTAAATGTGATTTTTGACCAAGTAGGAACACCAACTTATGCAGCCGATTTGGCCGAAGCCATTTTACAAGTGTTGAGTGCTGCAAGTTTTGTTCCGGGTATTTATCATTATTCCAACGAAGGCGTTTGCAGTTGGTACGATTTTACCAAACGGATTCATAAACTAGCCGGTGTAAGTTGTAATGTAAAACCCATCGAGACAAAAGATTACCCCACCCGCACACCCCGTCCGCACTATAGCGTACTCAATAAAACCAAAATTAAATCCACTTATGGTATCGAAATTCCATACTGGGAAGACAGTTTGGAGCGATGTATTGGGATTTTGCTGAAATAATTATTCTTCTCTGTTTCCCTTTGGCACAGCTCTTTCTTATCTTTGCAGACAAAAATTACCACTAATCGATAAGCAAATGCTTTACCAGTCTTGCCGATTTAATTAATTTCTACTATTGCCACACCGAAACCCTCACCACTTTTCGCTTTCATTTAAAACCAACCTTCGATTTTCAGCAGGAATTGCTTTCGCTTGGAGATGCAATGCGCAGGGGCACGCCCAAAGAAATTGATGTTATGATTTGTTGATATGGTGATGTGATAATGTGTTGTTGAAATTGTAAATTGTAAATGAGCAAATAGTAAATTTCTTGCTTTTGTATTTGCGGAAAAAGTTGTATCTTTGCAGTCCAATTTTTTATTTAGTAAACAATATGTCTAACCCGCTAATTTATTAGCAATTAAAAAACAATTTTCCTAACATGGAAGAAAACAAAAATCTATCGGAAGAAGTAATTCCAGCCGTAGAAGAAACACAAGCAGCCGAAGTTGTAGCTGTAGAAGAAACAGTAGTTGAAGAAGTAGTGGCTGAGGCTGCTCCTGTAGCTGTTGAAGAAGAAGCTCCTGTAGCTGAAGAAGTAATTGAAGCCCCTGAAGCTGAAGAAGTAATTGAAGCTCCTGAAGCTGAAGAAGTAGTAGAAACTGCTGTAGCTGAAGAAGTAGTAGAAACAGCTGTAGCTGAAGAGGTTGCTCCTGTGGCTGAAGAAGTGGTTGAAGTAATTGAAGAAGCGCCTGCTAAAGTAGTGATTATGGCTGCTCCTGCATCGGTGAATCCGGAAGCTGACTTTGACTGGGAAGCTTACGAAAAAGGTGATGTGCTTACTGCACAACAAAAAGAAGATCTTAAAAATGTGTACGACAACACTTTGAATGCTATCAAAGACAAAGAAGTGGTTGAAGGTACTGTAATTTCGATTAACAAACGCGAAGTAGTTGTAAACGTAGGTTACAAATCGGACGGTATTGTTCCAATGAGCGAATTCCGTTATAATCCTGATTTGGCTGTTGGCGACAAAGTAGAAGTTTATATCGAAAGCCAAGAAGATAAAAAAGGACAATTGCTCCTTTCGCATAAACAAGCTCGTGCTACTCGTTCATGGGATCGCGTAAATGCTGCTCTTGAGTCGCAAGAAATTGTAAAAGGTTTTGTAAAATGTCGTACTAAGGGTGGTATGATTGTGGATGTGTTCGGAATTGAAGCATTCCTTCCGGGTTCACAAATTGATGTGAAACCAATCCGCGATTACGATGTATTTGTAAATAAAACAATGGAATTCAAAGTTATTAAAATTAACCACGAATTTAAAAACGTTGTTGTATCGCACAAAGCACTTATCGAAGCTGAACTTGAAAATCAGAAAAAAGATATCATTAGCAAATTGCAAAAAGGTCAGGTATTGGAAGGTACCGTTAAAAACATCACTTCGTATGGTGTATTTATCGACCTTGGCGGCGTAGATGGTTTAATACACATTACTGACCTTTCATGGGGTCGCGTAACGCATCCGGAAGAAATTGTAGCGTTGGATCAAAAATTGAACGTTGTAATTCTTGACTTTGATGATGAGAAAAAACGTATCGCTCTTGGATTGAAACAATTGAATGCTCACCCATGGGATGCATTGAGTGCTGAACTTAAAGTTGGCGACAAAGTAAAAGGTAAAGTAGTGGTTATGGCCGACTACGGTGCTTTTGTTGAAATAGCTCCTGGTGTTGAAGGTTTGATTCACGTTTCGGAAATGAGCTGGTCACAACACTTGCGTTCTGCTCAAGATTTCTTGAAAGTAGGCGAAGAGGTTGAAACAGTTATCATTACATTGGATCGCGACGAACGCAAAATGTCGTTAGGCGTAAAACAATTGAAATCTGACCCATGGGAAGCTATCGAAGAGCGTTATGCTGTAGGTAGCAAACATGTAGCTAAAGTACGTAACTTTACAAACTTTGGAGTATTTGTTGAAATAGAAGAAGGCGTTGATGGATTAATCCACATCTCTGACTTATCGTGGACTAAAAAAGTAAAACACCCATCGGAATTTACGCAGATTGGTGCCGAAATTGATGTTCAGGTATTGGAAATCGACAAATCGAACCGCAGATTAAGCTTAGGCCACAAACAATTGGAAGAAAACCCATGGGATGTATTGGAAACAATGTTTGTTGTTGACAGCATTCACGATGGTATCATTGTTGAAATGATGGATAAAGGTGCAGTAATTTCATTGCCTTATGGTGTTGAAGGTTTTGCAACTCCAAAACATTTGGTTAAAGAAGACGGTGCACAAGCATTGGTTGACGAAAAATTAGCTTTCAAAGTTATTGAATTCAACAAAGATGCGAAACGCATTATCGTATCGCACAGTCGTGTACACGAAGATGTGAAACGTGCTGCCAAAGCAGAAGCTAATGGCGAAAAAGTAGAAATTTCTACTCCAGTTGCTGCTCCTGCTGCTAAAAAATCGGCTCCTAAAAAAGCAAAAGTTGAATCGGCTCCTGTAGCTGCAAGCGCTTCTGAAAAAACTACATTGGGTGATATTCAGTCATTGGCTGATTTGAAAGACCAATTAGTAGAAGCTGCTGCTAAAACAGCTGCCAAAGCTGCCAAAAAAGCGAAAGTAGAAGAAGCACCAGTTGTTGAAGCACCGGTTGTAGTTGAAGCACCAGTTCTAGAAGCACCAGTTGTAGTTGAAGCACCAGTTGTTGAAGCTGTTGTTGAAACTCCTGTAGTTGAAGAAGCCGAAGAAGCTCCAAAAGCATAATTGCAAAAAAGTTATAAATAAACTATATTTTAAAAAGTTGTAGGTATTAATTGCCTGCAACTTTTTTATTTTAACTAATGTTTGTATATTTGCAACATTATTTTTTCAAATAGAAAAATCAAACCCAAATGGAACTCCTAGTTCTTTCAATTCTTATACTGTTAAACGGCTTTTTTGCGCTTTCAGAAATTGCCATTGTATCTTCAAAGTTGTCTCGCCTCGAAAGCCTGAAAGCAAAAGGCAATAGGGGAGCGGTGATTGCTTTGCGACTTCAAGCCGATGCCGAGAATTTTTTGTCGGCCATTCAAGTTGGCATTACGTTGATAAGTATTGTGACCGGTCTTTATGGAGGTTCAAGCATAGCTGGTACTTTGGAGCCTTTTTTCGCGTCGATGGAATTAACGCGGCCAATTTCAAATGAAATTTCATTAATAATTGCTGTGTTTTCAATCACATTTCTGTCGATTGTAATAGGAGAATTAGTTCCCAAAACCATTGCGTTAAGTAAGCCCGAGCGAATTGCAATAGCTGTAGCACCGCATATTTATTATTTCAGTAAGGCTTTGTTTCCGTTTGTGTGGTTACTGTCGAAATCGACTAACTTGATTGTGAAAATGCTAGGTGTAAAAAAGCAAATTGAACAGTTGACAGAAGCCGAATTGCGACAAATGATAAAAACGGCTTCGAACGAAGGTGTAATTGAAGAGGAGCAAAATGAAATTCACGAAAAACTATTTTATTTTTCGGATAAAAAAGCTTATCATATTATGACGCATCGTACTGATATTGAATGGCTCGACATAAATGAAAGCCCGACAGAAATAAAGAAATTTATCAACAACTCAAAACATAGTAAGATAATTTGTTGCGACGGCTCACTCGATGATTTTAAGGGTGTACTCAATGTAAATGAATATTACCGTTCGGTAATTCAAAAGAAACCGTTGGATTTATTCGAATTGATTAAAGAACCGTTTATTGTTCCCGAAAAGGTTGATGCACAAAAGGTTTTGAATGAATTGCGGAAAAAGGAAAACAGAGTTTGTTTTGTGGTGAACGAATATGGTGGTTTCGAAGGAATTATTACCATGTACGACATTATGGAAAATCTGGTAGGCGAAATGCAGCAGGAAGGCGATAAGAGCGAACCAGATATTTTTGTACGCGAGGATGCTTCCATTTTGATGAATGGCGATGCTCCGGTTGAAATTCTGGCTGATGTAATTGAAGGTTTTGAGATTGATTTTTCGGAAACTGAATACTCAACTGTAGCTGGGTTTGCACTGAGTAAACTAAACCATATACCTACAACTGGCGAAAAATTTGTTTCGCACAACTATACCTTCGAAATTATTGATATGGATGGAAACAGAATTGATAAACTATTGTTAGTGAAAATGGAATAAATTCCAATTATTTTGCTCTTAAATATTGAACCGGCCACTGTGGTCGGTTTTTTTGGTCAATATACAATGCAAAATATGGATTGCGAAGTAGTTCGCGTCCAATCAAAACTATATCGGCCTGATTGTTTTCCAGAATTTCTACAATTTGTTCGCTTTTGGTAATAAGTCCAACTGCGGCTGTTTTAATGCCCGTTTTTCTTATTGCTTCCGAAAAACCAACTTGATAAAGCGGTTTAATCTCCATGTTGGCATCCAGTATATTTCCTCCTGAGGAGCAATCAATTAAATCAATACCTTTGTTTTTAAGTATTTGGCAGAGCTGAACTGTTTCGGCTAAGTCCCAACCATTTTCTTTCCAGTCGGTAGCCGATAGTCGCACAAATAAGGGTAAATCTACAGGCCATACTTCTTGTACAGCATCCACTATCTGAAGCAGTAAACGACTTCGATTCTCGAAACTTCCACCAAATTCATCGGTGCGAACATTTGTGAGCGGTGATAAAAATTGATGAACTAAATATCCATGAGCAGCATGAATTTCAATTATTTTAAATCCAGCAGCTAATGCACGTTTCGCAGCTTCGCGAAAATCGAAAATTACTTTTTCAATTTCTGTAGTTGTCAATGCTTTAGGTTTAATCTCGTTTGGGTCGAAGGGGATAGGAGAGGGGGCAACTGTTTCCCAACCGCCATTATGAGTACCAAGTTGTTTGCCACCATTTACAGGAGCATCGTGCGATGCTTTTCGTCCAGCATGCGCCAATTGAATAGCTGCTACTGCGCCTTGTGAATGAATAAATTGGGTGACCTTGGTGAGCGGCACCACGTGCGAGTCGTCCCAAATGCCAAGGTCATAAGGTGTTATTCTACCTTCGGGCGAAACGCCTGTGGCTTCAACAATTATTAAACCAACACCACCGGTTGCTCTGGTTCCATAATGAACTAAATGCCAGTTGTTTGCTAGTCCGTTTTGGGCAGAGTATTGGCACATGGGTGGCATTCCTATTCTGTTTGGAATGGTAACCGATTTAATTGTAATTGGTTCAAAAATTGTATTCATGTAGTTTGATTTTTATTAGTAAACAAACTTTTATTAGTAAAGGTTTATCTTTAGTTCAACTTGTTATTAAAAACTACAACTGTTTTATTTATTTTAGTTTGCATATACCGTATTTTTTAATAAATTTGCATACTTGATAATACAAATATGGATTTTTCATTTCAAAAAGTCAACTACCCTATTATCAATATCATATAAACCATTATTTAGAAATATTTTATGTTAGTTAAATCATTCGGAGCAGCCGTACAAGGAATTAATGCAACAATAGTAACTATTGAAGTAAATGTAAGCAAGGGAATTAAGTATTTTTTGGTTGGATTGCCCGATAATGCGGTTAAGGAAAGTCACGAACGAATTGCGTCGGCACTGCAATACATGGGGCAACAAATGCCACGCAAGCAAATTGTTATAAATATGGCTCCTGCCGACATTCGCAAAGAAGGTTCGGCCTACGATTTGGCACTTGCCATAGGCATGTTGGCTGGCGACGAAAAAATAAAATACGAAGAGCTTGAGAAATACGTAATAATGGGCGAACTCTCGCTCGACGGTAGTTTGCAACCCATAAAAGGCGTGTTGCCCATTGCCATTAAAGCTCGCGAGGAAGGTTTTAAAGGTTTTATCTTGCCCAAACAAAACGCACGCGAAGCAGCGGTTGTCAATAATTTGGATGTTTATGGTGTTGAAAATATTTCCGAAGTGATTGATTTTTTCAACGAAGTATCCACACTTGAACCTACCATTGTAAATACACGCGAAGAGTTTTTTAATCATGTAAATTTATCTGAAATAGATTTTTCGGATGTAAAAGGACAAGAAAGCGTAAAGCGTGCTATGGAAGTAGCAGCCGCTGGTGGGCACAATATAATTCTTGTAGGACCTCCTGGAGCAGGGAAGTCAATGCTTGCCAAGCGTATTCCAACTATTTTGCCTCCACTAACGCTACACGAAGCGCTGGAAACTACCAAGATACATTCTGTAGCTGGAAATATTGGTAGCAATACTTCACTAATATCTCAGAGGCCGTTTCGTAGCCCCCATCATACAATTTCGGATGTAGCACTTGTTGGTGGTGGCACTTTTCCACAACCCGGAGAAATATCATTGGCGCACAACGGTGTACTTTTTCTGGACGAATTGCCTGAATTTAAACGTACCGTGCTCGAAGTAATGCGGCAGCCACTCGAAGACCGAAAAATATGTATTTCGCGTGCTAAATTTGCCATTGAATATCCCGCTAGTTTTATGCTGGTGGCCTCCATGAATCCTTGCCCATGTGGTTATTACAATCATCCCGAGCGGGAATGTGTTTGTGGTGGAGGTGTGGTACAAAAATATCTCAGTCGCATCTCGGGCCCCTTGCTCGACCGCATTGACATTCACATCGAAATTGTGCCAGTACCTTTCGAAAAATTATCGGAATTGAAAGATGCCGAATCAAGCGAAAAAGTTCGTGAACGCGTAATTAAAGCCCGACAGATTCAAGAAGAACGCTTTAAAGATATTGATGGTGTATATTGCAATGCTCAAATGTCGTCGAAACAAATGCGAACCTTTGCTCAAATTGACAAAGCTGGTTCGGAGCTTTTGAAAAATGCCATGCAGCGTTTAAATCTTTCTGCACGCGCTTACGATCGTATTATAAAAGTTGCCCGTACCATTGCCGACCTCGAAGGTGCAGATAATATATTGTCGAACCATATTGCCGAAGCTATAAACTATCGCAATTTGGATAGAGAGGGTTGGGCAGGTTAAATTTTATCCATTCTGACTAATCAATTTCAACGATTTTTTATTCAAAATCTCTATTTGTTTTCCATTCATTTTTATTATTCCGTCTTTATCGAACTCGGTCATTACCCTACTTACACTTTCGCGGCTGGTATCCACTAAGTTAGCCAAATCTGACTGTGATAGTGGCATGGTAAAACTATCCGACAAAAATATCTTTTCCGAAAACTCCAACAATACGTCAGCCATATTGCCCCGAATTAGCTTTTGAGTGCGATTAGCACAACGGCGAAACGACTCCAACTCATTGCGACAAAGTTCCAAAATTATTTCGTGCGAAAACTCTCTGTTTTCATTTAAAATTGTTTGAAAAACTTCCACATCAATAAAGCATACTTCCACTTCAGTAACTGATGTAACTGAATACTGATTAATTTTATCGCCAAAAGTGGTAGGTAAACCTAAATAAGATGGAGCCTTGATGAGTTTTACAATTTGCTCATGATACGGACCGGCCAAATGTATTTTTGCTAAACCAGTTCGCAGAAACACTACATTGGTCGAATACATTCCTTGTTTAATTATTGTATCTCCTTTTTTAAATTTCAGGACAAGATGATTTTCCGACAGTTGTTCAAAGCTTTCGTCGCAAAGCATTGAAGCAGCTTTTGAATTAAAAGGACAATTTTTGCAGTTGCTCTCCATTTTGTGTTGATTTTTGGAATAAGTTGCAAATATATACATTGTGATGCATATCACAAAATAATGTATCTTAATTTATGCTACCACATCGCCGTGTTTTCCGGATATTTTTCCAAAAGTTGAAGACTTGAATTTTGCCATATCAGCTAATTTGTTTTACAGTTGCAAAAGTAGTGTTTTAAATTTAATATTAATTGAATAATGATAGAAGTAAAACATAAGAATCACAGTATTTCATCGGAGTAGCATCGGAGCGGATATAGAAGAAATGCGGAATGAAATCAGATTTAGACCATAAAAACAGTGATTTTTCTGTTGTGAATTATGGGTAAAACCAATTCATTATATAAACAACTAAAGCGGCAAATAAAATAATTACCGAAAAAAATCTTTATTCACATACAATATTAAAAAACTATATCTATATTTGCAAATACAATACACAAAACCGTATTTTTAACCGTTTTTCTATTGTATTCTCGCCCGCTGTAGCGACAGCGGCATTACATATTATCAAAAGCGTTAGCTTTTATTCTTGCTTCTGAAACCTAGACAATTTCAAAAAGCACAGTGAATAAGTTAGTAAACGCCTGCGCCAAACGGCGTGGGCTTTAACTTGTTTCTTGTGCAGGGTAGTCTAGGACCTCAGAAGCGTGATACAGTTAAATGTCCCACGCTTTTTTTGTGCCTGAAAGTTAATAAGATAAATAAGTATAGCGGAAGTCGAAAAGCTTATGAGTAGGCAAAATGTCAAATAATTAATGTTATGAAAAAAATCATTTTATGTTTAACTTTTTTGTTTAGCTTATCAATTTATGTTCATGCACAGTGGAAACAAAGTCTTTCTAGTCAATCCGGTTTGATTGACAATGTCAGCGTTGTTGATGATAATGTTTCGTCTGCTGGTGTTGCATCACAATCAATAACTGTAAATAGCACCTTATCTGTAATTGAAGGAAATTATCATTCTGTAGGGTATTTTTATCATCCAACTTCACCAAGGGCTATCCAACTTGATAAAATTATAATAAAAGAATCGGACAGTATTTATAGCACGAAAATTGCTGATTTGGGATTAGATGGGTTGCGTTTAACAATTCACAAAGACAATAAAGTTACGTATGAAAACTCGTATATTCCTTCCATTTCAACTATTACTGCTACAGCAGATTCTGTAAATTTTTATGATCCATTACTTAAAAAATTCAATCTACATTATCAATATTCTGGAACTAATGGAATACGTTATATACGGGAAGTTTTGACTTGTTTTACGAATTTCAGTATAAATGGAATAACCTATTCCACATTAAATAATAATGAGGTTGAATTAACTAAAGGAGATACATATAGTGGAATATTGCAGATTCCACAAACGGTTTCGTACGATGGTATAAATTATACTGTCACAACGATTGCACCTAATGCTTTTACTAGTGATACATTATTGACAGCTGTAGTACTTCCCAATACAATAACAACAATTGGATCTGCTGCATTTGTAAATTGCAAGAATTTAACTACTGTAAATTTGCCATCTTCATTGAAATCTATTGGAGACTGGGCGTTTCAATGGACTGCAATCACTAGCTTTACAATACCAACATCGATTACAAATCTGGGAGCAAATCCTTTTGAAACCGGCCATTTAGAAACACTTAATGTAGATGCCGGTAATACAAATTTCAAATGTATTGATGGTGTGTTATTCAATACTAATGGTACATTATTAATAAGTTGTATTCAAACAAAGTCAGGTGTATATGAAGTGCCAAATACTGTTACAACTATTGGAAATGAATCATTTGGCCTTTGCACGAAATTGACATCCGTTAACATGCCAATTACGGTTACATCGATTGAAGACGGTGCATTTCAATCATGTCATAGCTTAACCTCTTTAGCAGTTCCAGTAGCAGTTACTAAAATTGGAGCTTATGCTTTTTCTGGATGTAGCAGTTTGACAACATTTACATTACCAAATAAAATAACCTCGATTGAAATTGGTACTTTTATGAATTGTTCGGGTTTAACTTCAATTACAATACCAAATTCGGTTACTTCAATAGGACATGGATCTTTTATGGGTTGTAGTAATTTGATATCTATTATTTCTACTTTGACAGATTAAAAGCGAGAAAAACTATTCTGTTTATTTTTGATAAAAAGCAGGAAATTTAGTTTAAATATATTTTGGTATATCGCTTATATTTAGTATCTTAGCGGTGTAATTAA
>Ga0247844_1003115_pt1 | contig 25214 bp, 26 predicted proteins | sample LaCtaG_FD_192421 | JGI IMG/M metagenome (GOLD analysis project Ga0247844, IMG submission 192421) | Freshwater microbial communities from meromictic Lake La Cruz, Castile-La Mancha, Spain - LaCruzMarch201714.5m_1 | ecosystem: Environmental > Aquatic > Freshwater > Lake | place: Spain: Castile-La...
TGAAGCTGCTAAAATAGCAGGATTAACCGCTACAGATGCACCTGAAGTAGTTGAACTTCCAGAAATTGTAGCACTTCCCGATACAGGAACTACCTTTTTGGCTTTTTTCTTTGTAACAGGTTTTGCTACTGTTGCCGCCCCAGAAATTGTACTGCTCCCAGATGTAGCAACTTGAGCTGGCGCTACCGGTTGTGCTGTTGCTTTAGCAGAGTTGGCATTTGTTGAAGAGCATCCTGCCAATGTAGCAGCTAATCCTACTGCGATGACGATAAGTGTAATAGATGTTTTTTTCATGTTTAAAATCTCCTTTTGTTAATAGTATAGATTACTTTATTATTGCATAAACAAAGCTTTTTGTATAGTAAGCGTTGTCTATAAGCCATGAGAGTTGGAAAGTATTCAGTGTAATTTGTGATACATCCGCATTATTATTGGTGCCATAGAGCTTCGCTTGAGCTAGCAGTACACCATATTGTGAAATAAGCTGAAACATTTGTTGCGGTGAACGGGTTGAATAAATCGAGTTAGCCAATAGAATTAACTTTTCTTGAGTTTGAACCGAATTTACACTGTTCCAATTTTTTTGACTGCCGATGGTCTCGAAATAACTTAAACCAATGGAACTATTTTTTTGAGGATAGCTCATCACAAGGGTGTTTATGGTAAAAAAGTTTTGTGAAAGAAATGCAATGGAACCTTGTGTATTTTGGATACATTGAAAAAATTGAGTTTGTGTAATGATTCCATTCGTATAATCTAGGTAGGCGTAATAGTCGCATGTTAACACATTTGCTACCAATTTGGGAATAAGCACTTGTTTAGAAAGAGGGGTATTGTTGCTAATAGATTCATACCCTTTTTTTATATAGGGATTAACTCTATTCATAAGCGCTGCTTGAGTATAAGGAGAGCACCCCTTTGGAATTTTTTGTTTCACTTGTTTTGTAGTGGTTTGAGTGTTAGAATTAACCGTTTGAGTAGTGCTTCCTTGAGCTGGGGTTTCTTGTTTTGTAGTAATGCTAGAACATCCAAAAAGAAGCAGTTGTAAAAGTATGATGAATCCGATGATAATGGTAATCAGAAAATGGGTGTTTTTTTTCATAACAGACTCCAAAGTTTAAGGATGTTTGAGACTATTCTAGCTTAATTAAAGTTAAATGTCAATAGAATTTGAAAAATTGCAAAAAAAAAGAGACCCGAAGGTCTCTTGTGTTTTTAAAAAATGGCTGGGCTGGCTGGATTCGAACCAACGCATACCAGAGTCAAAGTCTGGTGCCTTACCGCTTGGCGACAGCCCAATTTCTACTAACAAAAATAATTATAGCAAATTTAATGAGATGTGTCAACAATTTTTTCAAAGAAAATTTGAATGCAGGGCGAAAGGGAAATTTGAGAGTTCTAAATTGAAGGAATACTTGGTATAATATAGAAAATATAGAAATAGAGGGCATAATGAATGAAAGAGTATTTTAAACAATTTTTGAGAGCCAACTCTCATATGAGCAAACGCACAAAACTCATTTATTTAGGAGTGTTACTTGCTATTTTAATCTATCTGATATATCAATTAGCACTCTCTCCAAAGTATATCTTATTTATATGTGCGCTTTATACGGGGGTTGTGTGGCACGAGTTAGGGCATGGAGTGGCTGCCTGGATGTTAGGGGATGATACGGCCAAAAAAGCGGGTCGATTGACACTCAATCCAGTGAAACATATTGATCCATTAGGTGTGGTCATTCCCATTTTACTTATTATTATGGGTTCGCCTTTTGTGATAGGTTGGGCAAAACCTGTGCCCATTGCACTTTATAGAATAAAGCATACAAGGATAGCGCTATTTTTCATTGGTATTTCTGGTGTATTAATTAACATCATAAACTGTTTTGTAGCAGGGCTACTGCTACATCTTTTTATGCCCTTTGAAGTGGTGGCGGGATTAGGAGTTCTTTTTGAAAAATCCTCTTTTGGTTATGGAGATATTCGTTTAATAGGGGTCGTGTTTTTGCTTTATGTGATTTTAATCAATCTAGCATTGGCTATTTTCAACTTAATTCCAATACCGCCCTTAGATGGTTCGCGGGTGGTAGCAAGTTTTTTACCGACACCTATTCGTATGGTGTATTTTAGCATTGAACGGTTTGGTTTTGTTATCATTATTGCATTATTGGCTTTTGGTGTATTAGACGGCGTATTCAGTAAGCCATTCTATTTTAGTTTACAGTGGTTGCTTCGAACTTTTACAGGAGTTGAGATATGATGACACTGAAAAATTTCCGAGAAGCACTTTTCGAGGAGAGAAAATCAAAATTTTATGTTTATGTAAAACCTGTTCAAAATTTATCCGAGTGTAAAAGCTATATAAAGGAAATTTCTGTAAAAAATCGAGATGCAACCCATAATGTGTACGCCTATATCATTTGTGATGAAGAGGGGGTACATGAGAAAGCGGAGGATGATGGAGAGCCGAGTGGAACAGCGGCCAAACCTATATTAGACATTATACGTTACGCTGAACTGACCAATGTTGTGGTGATTGTTTCACGTTACTTTGGAGGAATTAAACTAGGCGCAGGAGGACTTATACGTGCCTATGCGGCAGCAGCAAAGTTGGGTTTGGAAAATGGAGAAAAAATACCATTTGAAAAAAAGGTAGAATGTATGATAGAATTTGATTACATATTAATCAAAACAGTGGATAACTTTTTAATCACACACGGGATAATGGAAGTAGAAAAGGGTTTTTTAGAGAGAGTTATCTATAAATTTTCGGCTTCTGAAGAGCTCCATTTAAGATTAAGTGAAATTCAAGGTATAACAATCATTTAGGAGGCAAGATGAAAAACGTTGACATGCAACAAGTAAAAGAGAGTGCAGAGCATTTAAAAAAAGTATTTAAAAGTGAAATTCCTGAAATCGCAGTGATACTTGGAAGTGGTCTAGGAGACTTTTCAAAAGTGGTGGAAGTTGTTGAAACAGTTGAGTATAAAGATATTCCAGGGTTTCCAGTATCAACCGTAGCAGGTCATGCAGGAGCGCTTTCAATTGCAAAAGTTGGTGCAAATAAATCTGTTCTATTAATGAGAGGACGTTTTCATCCGTATGAAGGGTATACACCTCAACAAGTAACATTCCCAGTAGCGGTTATGGCGGCTTTAGGAATTAAAAAGCTGATCGTAAGTAATGCAGCGGGAGGACTTAATCCAAGTTTCAATAAAGGGGATATTATGATTATTAATGATCATATTAACCTATTAGGTGGTCACCCACTTATTGGAAAAAATGATGATGCTGTTGGACCAAGATTTTTAGATATGACAGAACCATACAGTCATCAATTGATAGAAGTGGCTAAAGGTGTGGCTAAAAAATTGAACATTTCATACCAAGAGGGATGTTACGTAGGGTTTTCAGGACCAACATATGAGACTAAATCAGAGGTTAAATTTGCAAGAGTTATCGGTGGAGATACTGTAGGAATGTCTACTGTGTGGGAGACAATCATTGCAAACTATTTCAAAATTGAAGTTTTAGGGTTTTCATGTGTAACAAATATGGCAACAGGAATTGCTGATAAAAAGCATGATCATCATGATGTTGTAGAGGTAGCCAATAGAGTATCATCTACATTCTCAAATTGGGTAAAAGAGACAATTATTGCGATGTAATTAAAAGTTTACTCCTAGTTTTGGCTAGGGGTATTTTTTTTATTGACATTGAGAACAAAATTGTGTAGAGTATGAAAAAAAGGGGGGATAATGTGTGGTCAAAGGTTTGAAATGGAAACAAAGAGAAATTTAACCCTGTTAGCGTATCTGCTATTTGTATTCAACGGTATGGTATTTATTGCCACTGGGGTATTGATTGAGAGTATTGCAAAATACTTTCATGTGTCAGAGGCAGATGTGGGGTTTGCTCTTTTTAGCATGAGTGTGGCAAGAACGGCAATATTTTTTGCAAGTGGGTATATACTCAGTCGAGTAAGCATGAAAAGGGCTTTGCATCTCTCACTTGTAGTACTTTTTATTAGCGGTGTGGTGATGTTTCTAAGTCGTAATATAATGATGTTTGATGTGGGATGTATTCTAATGGGGATAGGGAGCAGTTTTACTGTAACAGTACCCAATTTTATCATTGTATCACTCTATTCTAAGGAACAAAAATTTCAAAAGCTCAATATTTTAAATGCAACGTTTGCAATAGGTGGTACGTTGAGTCCTTTTATTGTGGGAAGTTTACTTCAACTGCATGTTGAGTGGAAATATTTTTTGAGTTTTGTGTTTGTGGCATCGATAGGGTTTATTGTGTGGTCAGCATTTTCAAAATTTCCTGAGCGTGAAAATTCAATCAACAATGAAGTAAAGGTTGGGAAAGCGTGGCATTTTTCAATATATCTTATCTCCATTGCGATGATATGTTACGTATTGTCAGAATCAACTTTTTGTCTTTGGTCGGTAAGTTTTTTTCAAGAGAGGTATCATTTTGACATCTTTTTTGCAGGCTCACTTCTAACACTCTACTGGTTGTTTGTTGCGATTGGACGTTCTAGCGTTTATTTATTATCAAAGAAAATGAGGCTAGATAAGTATATTTCGCTTATGGGGGTACTGTCGATAGTGTGCTATGGGCTAGTGTTTTTAGATCATATACCTCTTTCATTGATCTGTGTCATTTCACTACTCGGGCTTTCTAATTCAACGCTATATGCTTCCATATTGAGTTATGGAACAGATCAACTGAGTACTCCAAGTAGCACCCTTATGACGCTATTTATCATATGTGGAAGTGTGGGAGGAATATCAGCACCGTTTATTACCAGCTTTATCGAAAGCTCTATGGGGGTATTTTATGCCCTTTTATCGGGCAATATTGCTATTACCATTCTGTTTATTGCAATTTTTATAACAAAGTTTGATAAAAAAAATCCTGTTGTCGGTTTAGAAAAAGGCTAGAAGAAATTTCTTCTAGCCTTTTTACTTGTAAAAAATGAAAAAATTATGAATTTTTCCACTCGTCTCTTAATATTCCGTATCCAAGAGAGTCAAAGTACTCTCCTTTAACAATTCTTGCTTTTCGAAATCTTGCCTCTAATTTGAAACCGAGTTTTTCAGCTAAATTCATCATGCCAGTATTACCAGACCAAGTGGTAAGGCCGAGTCTAATAATTTCAGGATGAGTTAGGAAAACACGCTCTATCCATAGTTTTAGAGCCATGTGCCCAATTCCTTTGCCCCAGAAATTTTCATCAAAGATGACAATGCCAATATTAAGCCAAAGTGTTTCTTGGCATACCCAGTAACAACTCACTTGTCCAATGAGTTGATTGCTTTCGTTCAAAACGATAAGTTGTGATTGCGAATGAAGTGTTGAGTCTTTAGAAATAATTCTATTTTTAAGTGTATTTATGTACTCTCTCAAATCGCTTTCGGTTCGTTTTTTAAAATAAGGTCCATTTAATTCATGAAATTTTTGGTTTGGATGATTCAGTTTATAAAAAGAGTCTAAATCATCTAATGTAAGATTTCTTAATTTAATGTCTGAATAGGTCATAAATTCCTTTCAAAATCGGAAGATTTTAACAGACTTTCGTCAGGCTCAAAATTCTTTATAATTGATAAATTTTAGTAAACTTTTCTTTTAAATAGTCGGTATAGTATTTTGGGTTAAATGGTTCTTGTCCGATTGCGAAAATGAGCTCTTTTGGAGGAATAAGTCCGCCATACTGATGAATATGCTGTGTAAGATAGTTTAATATGGGTTTTAATTCACCATTTTCAAGAAGTGTATCAAAATTTAACTCTTTTTTCATATGGTGCAAAATATGTGAAGCATAAGCCGTTCCAAGAGCGTAGGTTGGAAAATACCCAAAAGAACCTCCAGACCAATGTACATCTTGTAATATTCCGTCAGCATCGCTTAAAACATCGATTCCTAAATACTCTTTGTATTTAGCATTCCATAATTTTGGAAGTTCATTGATAGAGAGTTCGGAGTTTTCAAATATCATTTTTTCAATTTCATAACGGATTACAATGTGAAGAGGATAGGTAAGTTCGTCAGCTTCAACACGAATCAAAGAAGGTTCTACCTTATTCATCATGCGATAAAAATTTTCAAGAGTGATGTGAGTGAGCTCCTTAGGAAAATGTTCTTGAAGTTTTGGATAGACTTTTTTCCAAAAAAGGATATTTTTACCAATGAGATTTTCAAAGAAACGTGATTGAGATTCATGAATTCCGTAAGAGGTTTCTTCGCTGAGTATCGTTCCTAAAATATCCTCTCCCATATTTTGGTCATAAAGTGCGTGACCACTTTCATGGATGGTGCTAAAAATAGAGGATATCATTAACTCTTCGTGATATCGAGAGGTAATACGCACATCATTTTTATCAAAATGTAGAGTGAATGGGTGAACACTTTCAGCAATAACGCCTCTTTCGAAATCAAAATTGAGGTATTCTGCAAGCCATTTTGAGAATTTCTTTTGTTGCTCAATATCAAATTTTTGAATGAGTGGAGTTGTATCAATAGATTTTGCTTGAGAGATTTTTGAAATTAATGGAACAATCTCTTTTTTTAAGGTATTAAAAAATTGGTCAAGTTGAGTGACACACATTCCCTCTTCATATTCACAAATGAGCGCGTTATAAGGGTGATCATGATATCCTATATAGGAGATGAATTTGCGTTGAAAAGAAATGATTTTTTCTAATGTGGGTGCAAAGAGAGAGAAATCATTCTTTTCTCTTGCGGCAGCCCAAATGCTTTGAGCTTTTGCGGTAAGTTCAGAAAATTCAACATATTCATTCTGAGGGATCTTAGCTGTTCTATCAGCACTCTTTTTTTCAAGTATTGCGATACGTTGTTCGATATGGGTAAGATGATTTTGGTTATTCAAAAGAATATCTAAAGCTTGATGATACTCTTTCGAGGTGTAAATTTTATATACCTCTTCTGAAAAATACCCGATGGCCTCGATGTGTCGCTCAACCCCTTTTGAAGGTGTTTGTGTTTCTAAGTCCCAATACATCAGTGTAATGGCGTGGTTGAGTTGTCTTTTTATATTTTCTTTTTTTTGAAAAATCTCTTTTGCGTTTTCAAAAGTCATAAGTACTCCTATTCTCGCTATTTTTATGGTTATTATATCATATTTGAAAGAAAATTATGAATAGAGTTGGAAATATAAAAATAAAAATATTAAAAAAATCTTATAAATTTGATAAAATATAGGTATGTAGAAAAAAGTAACCAAAAAAGGAGTATTTATGAAAATTATATCTATTGAAGTTTCAAAAGTTGCATTAGAGTTGAAAAAACCTTTCGTTACAGCGGTAAGACGTGTGACGCACGTGAATGATATTTACGTTAAAATCACAACAGATACGGGTCTTGTGGGTTATGGAGAGGCTGCACCGACTACTGCTATTACGGGGGATAGTGAAGGATCAATTGTTTATGCTATCGAGCAAGTGATTGCGCCAGCGATTATGGGGATGTCACTTGAAAGTTATGAGCTGATTTTGCAAAAGATACAAAAGTGTATGAAAAAAAACACAAGTGCTAAAGCAGCAGTAGATATAGCTGTGTATGATTTGATTGCCAAGAAGCATGGTGTGCCCCTCTATAAATTTTTGGGAGGTTCTAAATCTAAAATAGAGACAGATTTAACCATTAGTTTGAATTCTGTTGAGCAGATGGTAGCGGATAGTTTAGAGGCTGTGGCTTTTGGATATAAAACATTGAAAATAAAAGTAGGAAATGAGTATAAAAAGGATATCGAGAGAATTGTGGCCATTCAAAAGGCTATAGGAATGGATATCATGCTTAGAATAGATGCGAACCAAGGATGGAGCTTGAAAGAGGGAACATTCATTTTAGAAGAGTTAAAAAAATACCCTCTCAATATTGAGTTGATAGAACAACCGTTGGTGGCAGAGGATATTACAGGAATGGCGAAGCTATGTGAAAGAACCATTTATCCCATTCTTGCTGATGAGGCGATTTTTACTCCCCTTGATGTCATAGAAGTGATTCAAAAAGGAGCGGCAGATCTTATCAATATCAAGCTGATGAAGTGCGGTGGAATCTACCCTGCTCTTCAGATTTGTGCCATTGCTGAGAGTTATGGTGTTGAGTGTTTTATGGGATGTATGCTTGAGTCTCATGTGAGCGTTACGGCAGCAGCGCATTTAGCAGCAGCAAAATCTATCATAACAAAATATGATTTAGATGGGCCAGGGCTTCTAAAATCTCAACCCCTTGCTGGAGGCGCGATTTTCAATGAACAAGAGATTATTATGAATGATACTCCGGGACTTGGGTTTTAGGAGGCGCGTTTGAAAATTTTAATCATCTCTGATACGCATGGTAATTGGAAAAATATAGAACAGGTAGAGAAACGCGAGAAACCTGATAAGGTCTTTTTTCTCGGTGATGGTGCAGAAGATACCCTTGTTCTCAATCAAAAGTGTATTGGTGTATTAGGAAATTGTGATTTTTCAAGTAAACTTTTCAATGACCAAGAGTGCATTGAGATTGCTGGAAAAAAAGTTTTGTTCACTCATGGCCATTATTATGGGGTAAAGCGTGGTCTTGGGGAAGTGGTGGCCTACGCCTTAAGAGAAAAGATAGATATTGTGTGTCATGGACATACTCATATTCAAAATTTAGAACATCAAGGAGGTGTGACTATTTTTAATCCAGGTTCATTGTGGAGTGGAGAGTATGGTGTTTTAGAAATCAAGAGTGAAGAGTTTAAGTTTTATCATAAGAAAATATAGGGAGGTTATAGTGAAAACAATAGGACTGATAGGCGGTATGAGTTGGGAATCATCGTCCATATATTATAAAAAAATGAATGAATATGTGAAGAAAGAATTGGGGTTAGCTCATTCTTGTGAATGTGTTATGTATTCAGTGGATTTTCAACCTATTAAAGAATCGCAACATAAAGAAGAGTGGAATAAATTAAGAGAAAAAATGATTTGTATTGCTAAAAATCTTGAAAGTATTGGAGCGAAGGGATTGGTTATTTGTACAAATACGATGCATTTATTAGCAGAAGATATTGCAACTGAAATTTCAATTCCGTTAATTCATATTGCTGATGCTACAGGCGAAGAGATTCAAAAATCAAAATTAAAAAAAATTGGTCTATTGGCAACAAAATTTACTATGGAACGAGATTTTTATAAAAAAAGACTTCAGGAAAAATATGATGTTGACGTTATAATACCTGATGAATATTCAAGAGAAATTGTACATAAAATTATATATGAAGAATTGGTTTTAGGTGTGGTTAAAAAAGAGTCAAAGTTACAATATCAAAAAATAGTTAAAGAGTTAATAGAAAGTGGAGCAGAGGGTATAATTTTAGGATGTACAGAAATTTGTATGTTATTGAATCAAGCGGATGTCAGTGTTCCAGTATTTGATACAACTGAAATTCATATTAAAAAAGCGGTCCAATTTGCATTGAATAAGGAGCGAGTATGAATGTTATAAAAGAGCAAATTAAAAATGCGCCAGTTTATATTGTATATAAAGAGTTAGAAGAGGCAAAAAAAAATGGATGTATCTTTTTTTATCATGGGCTTACATCGTGTAAAGATGATAATATTAAGGAGTATTTTGAGTTAGCAAGAGATGGATTTCTTGTTGTTGGTGTTGATAATGTTTACCATGGTGAGAGGAAACATCCAGAATTTGAAACACTATTTGACGATAATAATCCGATGAGACGTCAGCATATGCTCGATGCGGTAGTGGCTACAGCCACAGAAATTTCTGAGTTGATTGATGAGTTAACGCTTCGAGGGTGGATTGTCGATGGAAAGATTGGGGTAATGGGAATTTCAATGGGAGCACATATAACCTATACTGCGATTACCAAGGAACCACGTATCAAAGTGGCAACTCCGATTGTTGGGAGCCCTAAGTATATATTTGAGCGTCCTGAGAGTCCACATTTGCATCTAGATAAGTTTGATAAAATATATCTGCTCTCCCAAACGGGGGGAATAGATGAGGTCGTACCACCAGACAATGCTCGAGAGTTTCATCAACGCTTAGCAGATGAGTATGGTGACGCTAGTAGACGATTTAGATATATTGAATATTCAAAATCAGGTCATGGACTACTTGAAGAGGATTGGAAGATGTGTATGACTAACTTAAAAGAGTGGTTTCATAAATATTTATAAAAATGTGGCTAGCAAATTTTGCTAGCCACATTTTTTATAATTCCTCTTCACTGATAACTTCAATGCCATTTTCTAAAAGTTTTTGTGTGGTTATACCATTTCCCAAAATGAGAGTTTTAGAAAATGTCCCATCATAGATGACCCCTTTTCCGCATGAGGGGCTTTTGCTTTTTAAAATAGCACTAGTGATGTTGAATAGTTTTGCAATCCTTACAACCTCTTCTGCTCCTTTTTCAAAATTACGTGTGACATTCTTACCCTCAGAGGTAAGCACTTGAGCACCTTGAATTTCGCTCGGTTCTCTTGGTGTTGGTAATCCTCCAAGTTGTTCAGGGCAGATGGGAATTAAGAGATGCGTTTGAGTTAGAGCACGGACTTTGTTATGCGGTTTAGATGCACCATCAAATCGGCAAGCCATCCCTAAAAGGCAGGCACTACAAAGAATTTTTTCCATGCTCCTCCTGAGTAGATTCATCATTTTTCTTTTTTGTATTTTCAAGTGTACGCTCAAGCAACCACTCATAAATGGGTTTGTTTTTTCCAAGGTAAGATACCAGTGCTGCACAAAAACAGGTTACCATTAATGGCAGGATTAGAGAGTAGTTCATGGTCATTTCGGTCACAAGTACAATTCCTGTAATTGGCGCTCCAACAGTTGCTGTAAAAAGGGCACTCATACCAGCAACAGCAAATATTGCCGGAGATATGCTCATCGCAGGAAAAAGTAGGTGGAGACAATTTCCAAAGAGACATCCAAATATTGTACCGAGTGCAATCATTGGGGCAAAAATTCCGCCAGGAACGCCGGAGCCAAAGCAAAAAATAACTCCCGCAAAGCGAATGATAAAAAGAACTAGAATAATTTGAACGGGTAACGATGTGGTTAAAACATAGGGAATGGTTGCCTCTCCCCCCCATACGTATTTTGGAAACAGAACTACCCCGATTCCGATAAGCGCAGAAACGGTAGCCACGACAAGCCAAAAATTACGTTTCGAGAGATTTTTATAGAAATCGAGGGTTTTTACAAGAAGTTTATTGAACAAGATACCTAAAAGACCAAATATGATGCCTAAAACAATAAAAAGCCATAGATGAGAGTCTTGAAGAACAGGAAATTGTTGCATCATAATTACAGGGTGATTGCCAGCCATAAAGTTCAAAATCACATCGCTGACGATACAAGCGATTATGACTGCTTGCATAGAGACAAATGAGTATTTGAACTGTTTGTGCATCTCTTCCACAACAAAAAGAATTCCAGCAAGAGGGGCGTTAAAAGCTGTTGCAAGTCCCGCTCCCGCTCCTGCAGCGATGAGGATGTGGGTAAGATCACTCTTAAGTTTATAATGTGTTCCAAGAAGTTTTCCAAGTGCTCCTCCCATTTGAACGGTTGGGCCTTCGCGCCCCAAGATCATACCAGAACCGAGAGCTAAAATACCACCGAAAAATTTCACAGGAAGTATGCGTTGATAGCGGATGACTCTTTTATTTTCTAAAGCTCCCTCAATTTCGGGGATACCGCTTCCCGCTGCTTCAGGTGCGTATTTTTGAACTAAAAGGATGGCGGTAACGACCATCACCAAGGTTATGATGACAGAGATAATGAGTTTAAAAGGCATGGAATGAATGTGATTTAGCATTGTATATCGATTGTTGGTAATCCAACTGACGGCCATTCTAAAAATGCTGCCTACAACCCCGACTAATACACCGAGGAGTAGTCCGAATAGCAGTAAAAATCGATACTGTTTTTTATCAGTAATAACAAAATATTTTACCCTTTTTTCAAAATGTCTCATATGTGTTCCTTTGTGTTTTTAATTGTATTATAATATAAAATTTAGATATTGGATATAGTGTAATAGATATTAATTCTCTTTATTCAATATAGATGGTATAAAAAAACAAATAAAAACAATTTAACTTGACACAATTTTTCTTGCAAGTTATACTTCGTTATCTTAGTGGATTAAGGGAGGTGAAAATGAAAAATATAGTAGGAATTATTATCATTTTCATAGCATCCTTATTATTGTTTGGTTGTGGATTATTTAATCAAACAAAAGCGAATACTCAAACTGTTGTGCCGATACCACCAGAACTGTTTATAGTTTCCACAGAGGTGATGGCTCAAGTTAAAAATTTTTATTATCCTTTGAATGCGCCGTTCAATCAAGGATCTTTAGGAGATTGTATGGGTGAATCTTTTGTCGGGGCGACAGGGTATTTAGAACACTCTGATACGGATTACTACGCTCCTCTTGGTACGATGTTAGAAAGTTATCATTACGCTTTAGGGCGTACCAATCCAACATCAGGAGGTGCGGCCATAACTTCGGGATATGCCATTTGGGGATATCAAAGCACGTTAGATGTATTTGAAACAGATGGTTCAAACAGATCCCTAAGATACGGATTTTATCCAGCAAATAGTTATCCGCAATTTAATAGCGACTATACCACGTTAGCGAATGATTTTGCGACATTAATGGCCAATGCGCCATCAGGAAGTGATTCGGTAAAATATCGATACTCTATTTTAGAGTTACAAAAAAGTTCGAATTTTACCACTGCTTATGGTCAATATTTATCAGAGTATCAAAATCATACACCTCAAGGACCAAGAGACCACTATTCGGGAAATATTATCTATCATGTGGGTCCAAATGGATTTAATAATGATGCTTTAGAAAAAATAAAAGTGGGGTTAGCAGGAGGAGAACTCTTCATTCTTGAATTTACCAATAATTATTATACGTTGGCCCCATATTCTACAACAGGTAAATCACATCAAGTGATGTATGCCTATAGTGAGTATAATAGTGCCACGGGACAGCTTTCGTACTATCCATATGGAAAATATGGTTCAGGTGCAAATGCTCCAGTTTCTAATTGGAATAACTTTGATAAGGACAACAACAATACATGGAGAAGTCGACCTACGAATATTAAAACGAGTAGTACTGGAGGTGGACATTACGTGATTATTTTTGGGTATGCAACAGGAACGGTCGACGGAACACTAGAGACAATATATTTTATTAGAAATTCATGGGGTAATTTTGGAATAGTCGGACAAAATGGCAATATGTACATGACAGAGGAGTTTTTGAAGGCAAATGGAAATTGGGGATATTTATTAAAAAAATCTTAAAAATAATCAACGGAAAATTTTAAGGAGGTTTAACATGAGAAAATTAACACTGGTAATTGCGGGTATCATTGTTACTTCACTGGGTTTTGCAGCAAGCGTAGATAGTAGCGGAGCCAATAATTGGGGAGTATCTCTATTGCCTTCCAATGGTCTTCATTTTACATCAAGTTTGTATGGTAGCGAATTGGTGGGAATGAATGCAGGCCCAGTATCGGCATTAACGGGGCAAATAGGGACAAGTTATGGATTTAACAATGGATTTGTGGTGTATGGTAATATTTTAGGTACACGTTCTTGGGATGGCATTAAGGATACAGAGTATCCCGGAGTAAATAGTTTGCGTTATGGAGAGATGGTAAATTTCTTTCAACCAGTTCTTGGGATGCAGTATACTCTACAAAATGGGGTGAACTTGGGTATGCAAACCTCATATACGAATGGAGGAACCGCACCAGGTATAGGAAATACAGCGTCTAAATCAGTGGGTTATGGAGTGGCGCCTTATGTTTCATATAGCTTTGGAAAAAGCAGTGTTTTTGGCCAATTTAATTATCAGAATTTATGGAATGGTAATGTTCAAAATTTTGCTCAATATTCAGGGAATGGAATTCAAAATAAAGCAATGGGGTCATACACATACAGTGTTACAGAAGATTTGACAGTAGGTGTGACTGGAACGTATCAAATTGTAAATTATCCTTATGCACTCGCTTCGGCTGTATTGTATCAAAATAGCAATAGCTACACGGCTGCAACAGCGTCTACAGATTATATTGAGATAAAGCCGGGAGTTTCGTATAATGTTCCTCAACTTCTAGGTTTAACACTGGGCATTTCTACAGGCGTTGATTGGTTTGGTTTTAGAAATTGTAATCAATTAGTTACCTCAACAGGTCAGTTTGTAAACTATTATACAACGGCGATTGTTATAATTCCGGCGGCAAATTATGATATTTTATTAGGTGAAGGATTGGTGTGGAATATCAATGCACAATACAATGGTGTTAAGACACTATACAATCCTGCCAATTTTTATAGTCAAGGCAATGGAGGAACGATTAATAGCAGTTTCCAAATGGGAACAGGTTTATCCTATAACTTTTAGAACTATGTGTCAGTTGAAATAGCCTTAAAATCTAAGGGTAAACAATCCCTTACTTAAGAGTGGGAGGAAATCATGAAAAAAATTCTAATTATTATGGCAATTATTTTGTCTAGTGCTTTTTTTATTGTGGGCTGTAGTGGTGGTGGAGGTAGCGGTGGAGGTGTCTCTTCAAACACAGATATCAATACTACGACCATTAAATTTTTAGATAAGACACAAAATCTTAATTGTACTTACGTTTCATCTGGTTTATATAATGCACAGAGTCTTTCTTCTTTGACGAGTGTACCACAAAGTGATGTTGGGGTTACGGTCAATATATCTGGTCAAGTCAATGGTACAGCACTATCTACGCAACCTTTAGAGGTTGATATTTTTCCAACAGGTTCGGCAACGCCTATTTTTTCCCAAACATATTCAGTTTCAGGTACCACATTCGCTATCACGGCAAATGTACCCGCTCAAGGAGCCAATGGTCAAATTAATGTTCGTACCAGAATGTATACAGTAGGGGCTGGAACTATTGATTATCATGTTACAGCGACACAAAAATATTAAATTCAACACACCAAAAGAGAGAGCCTCAAAATAGGGGCTCTCTCTTTTGATATTTTTTTACTGCATTGTTAAAGAAAAATTCAAAACAGCTAAAAAATAAGTGTGAATTCGTCAGAAATATAAGGAAAATGAGCTTAAAATATGGTATAATGGTTAGTAAGATTAATGAGGTGACCTATGAATGTAAAAAAAGTTTTAGAGTTTGATAAAATTATTATGGCAATTTCAGAAAATGCCATATTAGAAACGACACAAGAGAGAATTTTGAAGTTAGGACCTGGACTTGAAAGAAGGGTTGTTGAAACTCAACTAAAAAGAGTTCAAGATTTAAAGGATTTGATTGTATATGACGAGGGGATTCATATTTCTGAAGTTATTGATATAGAAAAAGTAATCCTTCCAAAGCTTGCCATGGTTGGAAATATTTTAAGCGAGGGAGAACTTTATCTTCTTCGAGAGAGTTTAAGAAGTTTTAGACAAGCTAAAAATAAAATTCTCTCCCTTGAAGAGAAATACAGAGTTTTACATGAGCACTATCACAATGCCCCAACATATAAACCTTTAGAGGATTTGATTGAGCGCATTGTTGATGAAAATAGAGAGATTAAAACAGATGCAACGCTTGAGCTTGCCAATATTATTGAGCAACAGAAAAGTTTGAAAGCTCAAATTAAGCGAAAACTTGATGAGATTATGAGTGAAAAAGAGTATGAACACGCCTTGCAAGATAGGGTTGTAACCATACGAAATGAGCGCTTTGTTGTGCCAATTAAGGCCACACATAAGGGGCACATTAAAGGCATTGAGCATGACCGTTCTGAGTCGAGCATGACCGTTTTTATTGAGCCAATGCCAATTGTTTCACTCAACAATAGAGTTCGTGAGTTGATGGTTAGGGAAAAGGACGAGAAGAGAAAAATTTTAATTCGCATCACGGATCAGTTGAGAATTCATAGCGATGGGCTTCAAGTGGTTCATAATTTTATCGTTCAGTTAGATTTCGACCTTTCATTAGCCATTTTTATGAAAGAGAGCAATGGAGAGGTTCCGGAAATCACAGGGGGGTCGACTTTAGCTCTTTTTAAAGCGCGTCATCCACTGCTTTCAAAAGAAAACGTTGTCCCAGTTGATGTGAGTATTGTAAAAGATAGTCCACTTTTTCTAATTACTGGACCCAATACAGGAGGGAAGACGGTTCTTTTAAAGACCATTGGGCTTCTTTCGCTGATGGCGCTTTCTGGAATAGCGATTCCTGCAAGCGAACGATCAATCATTCCTTTATTTGACTCTATTTTTGCTGATATTGGTGATGAGCAGAGCATTGAGCAAAGTTTAAGTTCTTTTTCAGGACATTTGAAAAATGTGCAGGAAATTTTCAGCCATGCGACGGAGAGAAGTTTAATCCTATTAGATGAGTTATGTTCTGGAACGGATCCTGTTGAGGGTGCGGCCCTGGCTATGGCTATGGTTGAGCATATTGAGGAAATAGGGTGTAAAGCAGTCATCACAACACACTATAGCGAAGTGAAGAGTTTTGCATTTAACCATCCGAGAATTGCAACAGCCTCAATGGAATTTGATGTTGAGACACTATCACCAACCTATAAACTCTTGATAGGGGTGCCCGGTGAGAGTAATGCCATCAATATTTCACGTAAATTAAAGTTAAATCCTAAAATTATTTATGCAGCGCAAAGATTTCTTTCGGAAGATTCTAAAAAAGTGGAGACACTGATTCAAGAGCTTGCAGAAAAAACCAAAGAGTTAGAGAGCGAGCGCTCTTTAGTTGAGGCAGAGAAGACAACACTTCAAGCGAAGCAAATTCTTCTTGAGGGTAAGATTATTGCCTTAGAACAAGAGAAAATAGAGATTGAAGATCGCGCTAACAAAAGAGCAGAAGAGTTGATTATCAGCGCGCAAGAGAAGGCTAAAGCCATTATTGCTAAGTTGCAATCAAACGACCTTTCCAAAGAGCAGGCGAAAGAGGATATGAAGTCACTCAATATGCTTAGAATGGCCATTACAGATACCAAAGTGAAAAATGAGGCTAGTAGAAAAGCTTTGAAACATGTATTGAATAAACAACTTAAAGTGCCGATATCTGTGGGAGAGGTGATATTTTCAAAATCTCTTAAGAAAGAGGTCGTGGTACTTAATACCGACCACAAAGGCAAACTGTTAGTACAGGCGGGAATTTTAAAACTTGCCATTGATTTTGATGATGTTGAGAAAATCTCAAAAAAAGCAGCTAAAAAAAGCACTTCACCAAGAGTTGAGAAATCACGTGTGGCTAGCAGTAAAATTGATCTGCGAGGTAAGATGGTTATGGAAGCGATAGATGATTTAGAGCACGAGCTAGATACTGCGAGTTTGCATGGGTATGGTGAAGTAGAAATCATTCACGGCAAAGGTACTGGCGCTCTAAGAGATGCAGTTCAAGAATATTTGAGAGAGAGTCACTATATTGATAAATATAGAAATGGGTTACCTCAGGAAGGGGGATTTGGAGTTACGATTGCAACTCTAAAATAGCATGAGCGTATCGGTTATTGTAGCCCTTGCTGGACAAGGGAAGCGAATGAAAACAAATGTTCCTAAACAGTTTATTGAGCTTTTCAACAAGCCTCTTTTTATCTATACCTTAGAGGAGATAGAACAGTGTGAATGTGTTGACGAGATTGTATTGGTAACAGGAAAAGAGCATTTAGAGTACCTTAAAACAACGGTAGAGCGATACCATTTAAGAAAAGTAAAAAAAATTATTGAGGGGGGCGCCGAGCGTCAAGACTCAATATACAATGGGATTATGGCAGTGAATCCTAATAATTCTTATATTGCTGTTCAAGATGGTGTGAGACCTTTAGTGAAATCAAATTATTTTGCCAAAAGTGTCGAACTGCTCGAAAAAAATAGAACGGTGGATGGTGTTGTGGTTGGGGTATGGGCAAAAGATACCATTAAAATGGTTAACGCTGATGGATTGATCGAGTCTACTCCCGATAGGAAAACTATTTTTCATGCACAGACCCCACAAACATTTAGAGTGGATGTATTAAAAAAGGCCTATCAAGTTGCTAAAGAGACTCATTATTTAGGAACAGATGATGCATCGCTGGTTGAACGTTATAAGGGAAATGTCATGATTTTAGAGGGAGATTACGAAAATATCAAGGTTACGACACCAAGTGATTTAGATTTTTTCAGACATTATGTTGAGGTGAGAGATGAAAGTAAAAATTAAAATTGTTCAAATAGCTCCAATACTCGGAGATGTGAAAAAGAACGTGTCTAGAATTGAAGAAGAGATTATTTTAGCTATTCAAGAAGGTGCTGAATTGGTTATATTTCCAGAATTAGCAGCGACAGGCTATATGCTAAGAGATTTGACCTATTTTGTTGCATTGACAAAGGAGAATTTTCCAGAATCACTTCTTAAGTTGAGTGAAAAAATAGATGTTATTATTTCAGGCGTTGAAGAGAGTCAAATGCATAATTTCTATAATGTGGCAATCTATCTATCGCAGGGGAAAATTGTTCATACACACAGAAAAGTCTATCTTCCAACCTATGGGATTTTTGAAGAAGCGCGTTATTTTACTCGAGGAACAGAGTTTAGAGCGTTTGACACACGATTTGGAAGAATCGGAATGGCGATTTGTGAAGATGCGTGGCACATGACATCTATTTATTCTCTTTACCAAGATAGAGCTGATATTATTGTGGTTTTAGTTGCCAGTCCAACACGTGGAGTAGCTGAAAAAGAGACGGCAAGTATTGCTACATGGGAACACATGATGCAAACATATGCGAGACTTGTGACAACCTATATGGTATTTGTAAACCGCGTTGGATATGAGGATGGAGTGTGCTTTTGGGGAGGGTCACACGTCGTAAGCCCTTTAGGCAATATGGAGTTACAACTGCCTTATTTTAAAGAGGCGCGTGCTGTGCATACACTTGATCTTGCTAACATTAGAAATGCAAGAATCCATTCTCAAATGATTAAAAATGAGAGTATTGATTTGGTTGTAAATAATTTAAAAGCCATTCAAAAAGATAGAAAGTAGGGAATTTTGGAAAGAAAGAACAAGATTTCAATAATAGTTATAGTAATCATTGTTATTGTAGGGATTCTTTTTGCACTATATCATGTATTGAGTAGAACGGCTCCTATAGAAAATTATATTTCAAAGGATACCATTGCTTTTGCATATAAAACCAATTCAGGGAAATCAGGCAAAGTTTTTGAAAGTCTTCTGTCAGAGATAAGTTTTGGAAAATCCCCTGCAAACTCAAAACAGATGGAAATGGCCAATAAATATATTAACTCGGCATTTATTCAATTGCAAGGGGGTAGTGGAGGACCTTTTGCAGTACCAAGTATTATCATCGGCGTTCACCCAAAGTTTTATCCTATTGTGCAACTCTTTGTTTTAAGCCACTATGCGACTCGAGTAGGCAATGGAATGTATATTCTTAAACCTGATATGCAAGCTCAAATTGCCAATGGATTGGGGAGCAATGCTTACTTTCAAAATTTGGTGAGAAATGGTAAAATTTATATTAAGCCTTACAAAGGGTATTTTTTAATAGGGCTTTCTCAAAATGATTTGAATGGTTATATAGGGCAATTAGATTCAAAACAGTATAATGGCGCGATGCAAAGTGAAGTGAAGAAATTAAGAAGCAAGAGTTCACTTTTTGTGATTGCAAATGTGGTAGAGACAGTCTCTAAAACTCCGCTTGCACTCTTTTTAGCACCAAATCCTAACTTAAATTATATTGAGATGTATACACACTATGAAAAAACAGATAAAAATATGAGCATTAACTGGGATTTTCTAGGTCAAAATGAAGTATTCAATGGGTACAAAATGTCTGACAAAAGTCCTTCACTCATAGATTATAGTGGAAATGTAAATAGCCTTTATCTCTCCAGTTCAAATATGACTCAACTGATGAGTATGATGAAGCTGTTTGCTGGGAAATGGATAGTTTCGCAAGGGGATAATCCACTTATGAAACAGGTGAATCAAGTAATGTCGTATCAACTTTCAAATGGAACTAGCAGCGTTATCGGGAGAGAATTATTAATTGGTGTTACGTCTCAAGGAACATCTTATGTTGCGTTCTCTACGAATCAAGGGGGCGGGGGAGTGTACAATGCGTTGCCACAAATTTTTGGTTCGGGAAGACCGATTGTTCAAAATTATGAGAATATGTATTTTTTGAATACAACTTCAACAAGCATTAAAATAGGGGAGTTTTATAAGAAGGATGCTTTTTTAAATGGAATTATAAAATATAAGGCAATGACATTAATGCTTCTTGGAACAAGTAATGGGAATACTCTGCATATTACTCTAAGTACAAATTCGCAAGCTCTTGCTAAAAGTTTTAAAAATAGATAGGAGGAAAAGTGCTAAAAATATACAATACTCTGACGAGAAGGTTAGAAGAGTTTAAACCGATAGATAAAAATTTAGTGAAAATGTATGTGTGTGGACCAACAGTTTACAATCATATTCATATTGGAAACGCGAGACCCATTGTGGTATTTGATATGGTTCACCGATATTTGCGTTATCTCGGGTATGATGTGAAATTTGTACAAAATTTCACGGATATTGATGATAAAATCATCAATAGAGCCAATGAAGAGGGAATGAGTTTCAAGGCGTTAGCACAAAAGTATATTGTTAAGTATTTTGAAGATACTAAAGATTTAAATTTATTAGAAGAGAAAATTCTTCATCCAAAAGCAACAGAGTATATTGCTGAAATGGAGAGTTTTGTACAAGAGTTGATTGCAAAGAAACACGCTTATGAAACACAAGGTGATGTCTACTTTGATGTTGAGAGTTTTAAAGAGTATGGAAAACTTTCGGATCAAAAGATGGATGAGCTTCAAACGGGCGTAAGAAAAGAGTTAATGGATGGGAAACGATCTCCAACGGATTTTGCACTTTGGAAATCAGCAAAAGAGGGTGAACCTTTCTGGGAAACCCAGTTTGGAAAAGGGCGTCCAGGGTGGCATTTAGAGTGTTCGGTTATGGGGCGAGAGATTCTTGGAGAGGTGTTTGACATTCATGGTGGAGGGATAGATTTGGTATTTCCCCATCATGAGAATGAAATAGCGCAATCTCACTGTTTCTCGGGCCAACCTCCTGTAAATTATTGGATGCACAATGGATTTTTAAAAATTGAGGGTGAGAAGATGTCTAAGTCACTGAACAATTTTATGCTTTTGAAAGATGTTAATCAAGAATTTGAAGGAAGTGTTATTCGTCTATTCTTCTTGCAATCACACTACAGAAAACCTATTGATTTTAGTAGAGCAGAATTAGAGATGACAAAAGCTTCGCTCGAGAGATTGAGAAACAGTTATGCCCGAATTAAATCTGTAGCTGAAAAATCAAGCGATAGTGAGAGTGAGTATGATGCTCAAATAGTATTATCACTAGAGAGTGCTAAGGTAGAGTTTGAAGAGGGAATGAACAGTGATTTTAATACAGCGATTGCAAACGGTGCTCTTTTTCAATTGATTAAATCTATAAATCAAATACTGGATTTGTCTCAAGAGAGAGTTTCAAAAAAAGTTATTTTAAATGTCAAAGCATTTTTATCTGCAACATTAGAAGGAATTTTTGCATTGAAACTCGAAAATTGTGATATAATAGAGGGAGATAGCTCTGTGTATGTTGATTATTTGGTCAACTTAAGATACAGTGCAAAATTAGATAAAAATTTTGCTTTAGCAGATAGTATCCGTAATTTTTTATTAGAGCAAGATATAGAGATTAGAGATTCTAAAGAGGGATCGTCTTGGAAGAAAATTTCAAAATAAGTGAGGAATAAAATGGGAATGTTTTCACCAAAACCAAAAAGAGGAATAGGAATTGATTTAGGAACGGCAAACACACTGGTGTATGATAAGCAAAAAGGGAAAATAGTACTTAATGAACCCTCAGTGGTCGCTGTGGATAAAGCAACGAATAAGGTTGTAGCTGTTGGACATGAAGCGCGAGATATGTTAGGAAAAACACCTGACAGCATCATCGCGGTAAGACCTCTAAAAGAGGGTGTTATTGCAGATTATAATATTACAGAGGCGATGATTGAGCATTTTATCAAAAAACTTTATGGAAAACATAGTTTCAACATGCCTGATGTGATGATCTGTGTTCCAATTGAGGTAACGGGTGTAGAGCGTCGCGCGGTTATTGAAGCGGCGAAAGAGGCTGGAGCTAGAAGAGCCTATGTTATTGAAGAGGCAAGAGCAGCTGCACTTGGTGCAGGAATTGATATTTCTCAACCTGAAGGTAACATGATTATCGATATCGGTGGAGGGTCGACAGATATTGCAGTAATATCTCTACGTGGAACGGTTGTAAGTCGTTCACTGCGAATTGCGGGAAATAATTTTGATGATGACATCATTCGTTATGTGAAAAAAACGTATAATCTTCTTATAGGAGAGCGTACTGCTGAAAAAGTGAAGATGGCAATAGGAACTGCTGTTAAATTGACAGAAGAGAAAAGCATGGATGTTAAAGGAAGAGATCTTGGAACAGGACTCCCTAAAACAATTACATTGACTTCAAATCAAGTTCAAGAGGCCATTAATGATACGTTGATGACAATTGTAGAGGCAACAAAGCAAGTTTTGGAAAAAACGCCTCCAGAGTTAGCATCAGATATTATTGATAAAGGGATCATTATGACTGGGGGAGGAAGTTTGATTGCAAACTTTACTGACCTTGTAGCATTGCATACACATTTACCTGTATATCTTGCTGATAATCCTTTGCACAGCGTAGTTTTAGGTGCAGGAATTGCACTTGATAAAATTGATATTTTAAGAGAGTTAGAAAAAGAGAGACGATAAGATGTCACTGAAGCGTATACGCCATAATAATCAAGCCATTTCGCTACTTATCCAATTTGTAGAAAAGAGAGGGGTGAGTGGTTCATTTCTCTTCTATGGAGTGAATGATTCTATACTTAAAGCCTTTGCAATTGAGTTTGCAAAGGCTTTAAATTGTTTAACAATAAGCTCAGGATGTGATGAGTGTACTCACTGTTTAGAGATTCAAAAGGGAATCTTTCCAGATTATTACCTGTATCAAGCGCGTACAGGCGTAGAGGATCTGAGGGTATTGGTTACTAATATTTCTAAAAGTAGCCAAGTGGGTGCTAAAAAGGTAATTTTGATAGCGTCTGCTCATGAACTTACCAAAATTGAAGCTAATTTGCTCCTAAAAATAGTTGAGGAACCCCCTACAAATACATTTTTTCTATTTCTATCGCAAACGAGGCACATTATGCCGACCATTGTATCACGGTGCATGCCGATAAAATTGACTCCGGTAAATGGAGAGTTAATAGGCCTTGAACATGAGCAATTTAAAACGCTCAATTATGATGTGAGGAGTCTTTACGAGACACGTTTGATTGAAGAAGGGAAAGTGACTTATCAAGATATTCCTGAAATTTTAGAAAATTATCAAGAGAGTATTGAGTGCAATTATCGCCTCAATCGAGCAATTGAAAATTATATTGAAGAGAAAGGGTCAATATCGAATTTTGAACGTATTGAATGGGTGTTTAAAATCGAAAAATCCTTGAATAAAAATCGAAAACTTTTAAGTTTTTTTCTCACTCAATGTATCTATAAAATTCGAGAGAAATCAACGCTTGAAAAGCTCCTAACTTTGAAAAGTGGTGTGAATAACAATCTAACGATTAAGGTATTGTTGATAAGGTTTTTTGATATTTTATAAAAAGGGTGTTGACAAATTTATAAAAATTGGCTATAATTAAAAGGTACCGGAAGTAAAATGGAAGTTTAGCTCAGCTGGGAGAGCATCTGCCTTACAAGCAGAGGGTCACAGGTTCGATCCCTGTAACTTCCACCAAACGGGGTTGTAGTTCAGTTGGTTAGAATGCCTGCCTGTCACGCAGGAGGTCGCGAGTTCGAGTCTCGTCAATCCCGCCAATTTTTTTTTGCCCAGATAGCTCAGTCGGTAGAGCAGGAGACTGAAAATCTCCGTGTCCGTGGTTCGATTCCGCGTCTGGGCACCACTTAACTTAATATGATATGGCGAAGTCGCCAAGCGGTAAGGCAGAGGTCTGCAAAATCTCCATCGCCGGTTCGATTCCGGCCTTCGCCTCCATAAATAAGATGTTAAATCAGGTGTAAACCTGATTTTTTTTATTGTTTTAAGTATAAAAGGTTTTATTAAGGTATGAAAAAATACATACAATTAAAAGATATTGATTTCATTAGGTTTAAGCAGATTAAATCTTATAGATTAAAATATTTTAACTACAAAAAACATCAGTTTTATGTTACAATATGGATATGTAATGTTGGTAACGGAATTTTAGGAGGGTATATGTCAGTTAGAAGAAGAGAGATGTTTACAACAACACTTTCAAAAGATTTAAAAGAAGAGTTAAAAGGGTATTCAGATAGAACTATGATTCCTATGAGTAAACTTGTAGAAAAAGCAATTACAGAATATTTAACAAGAGGAACAACTCAATCAAACTAGTATTTTGATGGAATATAAAAAGAGGTAAAGCCTAATGCTTTACCTCTTTTTATTTTATCTATTTTTTTTGAATGATCATGCTATTTTGTGTGAGTATGAAGGATATTTTTTTTTCAAATAATCTTATAAATAAAAATATTACTCCACACAAGATAAATGCAGACAAAATATTTAAGATTTGTAGGGAGAAAAAGAGAGTTGAGAGTGCATAGCCTACAAAGAAGCCTATAAGAGGGAGTATATAAAGCAAAAAAAGGGCTAAAATAACAACTTTTTCTGAAAATTCAACCGTTACCTCGTCACCAACCTTAAAACGGTCATCAGAGGGCAATTTAATAGTTTTTTTGTTTGCGCTTCTTTTTCCACATCCTAGACACTTTCCACATTGAGTAGACTCTGTTGGTGCGATAATATAGCGATTATCTGTGATGCCAATAATTTTTCCACATTTAATCATAGTTATACCCTGTGTCTTTTTTCAATGTAGTGAAGTCCCTTTTCTAATAAGTACTTATCTTCTAGCCATAGAGTTCCCATATAAGGAGTTAGAATGGATGCAACACCACCTGTTGCGAAAACTGGCAAATTGGGATAGTCACAATGAATTTTTGAAATAAAGTATTTTAGTTGTCCAA